>Ga0207706_10001358_pt1 | contig 24443 bp, 20 predicted proteins | sample KBSC53metaG_FD_184318 | JGI IMG/M metagenome (GOLD analysis project Ga0207706, IMG submission 184318) | Corn rhizosphere microbial communities from Kellogg Biological Station, Michigan, USA - KBS C5-3 metaG (SPAdes) (version 2) | ecosystem: Host-associated > Plants > Roots > Rhizosphere > Soil ... | reverse complement strand
GATGCTGGCCGCCATCGGCCGCGCAGGCGTCTGAACCGGGATGATTTTGCGGAATTGCGCCTGAAAGTAGGCTTTCACGTTGTCGGGGCGGCCGAGTACGGTGGCATTGCGAGCGCGAATCACTTCGTCTTCGTTGTACAGCGCGGTGATCTCCTGAACCCATTGCAGAGTAATCGATGGATCGAGCTGGCGCAGAGCGCGCAACACCGCGGCGTCCAGCGGAATCTCGGCTGCCTGCGGATAGCGCTCCGCGCCCTCACGTCCCTGCATCACCGCAGGACGCGGGAAGCGGACGAAGATCGGTTGCGTGAAATGTGGATGTCGAATCATCAACTGCCCCTTTTCCAGCGTCGCCAACTTTGTTCTCGTCGCCGGACTCAAGACCGCGTAACCCGGGGTGGAAAGCTCGTCGGCGTCCATCCTCCCGAAGAGGGCGGTGCCTGAATTACCCACGACCCGCCGGTGCACCTGCGACCGGAACTGCTGCGCGCTGAAGAGCACCAGACCGAGGTAGCGTCCGCGCTCAGCGATATCGAGCAGCATCTTCCTGACGTAAGTGTCGGCTCCATCACCCGGCGCATACTTGTTGAGCTCGTCGACGAACACGACGAGATGTTTGACGCCGAGATCACGGCGCTCCAGATGCTCACGGAGTTTGGATACGATCCGAGCGAAGATGAGATCCTGCGCATCTTCCTCGAGGTTGGCGACGTCCACTACGTACACCGTCCGGTCGGCAAAGCTCCCAAACGGCAGGTCACTTACCTCGCCTGAATCGGTAACGAGCCCGGCGCAGCGAGTGGAGATATTCGACAGCCGGTTCCGAACCTTCCGAATGGTGGCGACGTGGTGGGTGCGCCAGCTCTCGCCGTCCTTTTTCTCCATCCCCTGCAGCACATCGCGGAACCACGCGTCCAGATCGGAGAACGACTGCACCCGATGCATCTTCGACAGCACCGGATCCCTGAACTCCTTGTCGACGACGTTCTCCTTGATGAAGTCGATCAGCGCATCGGCCTTGGCATCGACGTCATCCTTGTTGAGCAGAACTTCAGCGAACTGCAGGACCTCGCGGAGTCCCCAGGTGAGAGGCGTCACCTTGTCGAGCAGCGCCTCGTTGTTCCGGAACGTGTTGAGCGTGTGGCCTTTGGCGGTGTATGGAGCGAAGTACTCCACGTTCGGGAAAGGATGTGCCGGCACTGCCATCTTCTCGTAAAGCTTCTCGTCGCTCTCCTCGACTCTGCCTGGCTGATCGAGATAGCAGAGGTCCGGCCCCTTCACGTTGAAGGCAACTGCGGCGATCGATCCCTTGTCAGCTGGAAAGTGAGTGAACAGCGATGACAGGAGCCACTCGACAGCGCTGGTCTTGGTGGCGAGACCAGACACGCCGGTGATGTTGAGGTGCGCTGCCTCCGGTCCGAGCAGAAAATCGGCATCGAGATAGATCACGGCGTCGGTGCCACCAGCCCTGTAAACACCGACTGGAATTCCGGTGTGCGCTCCTTCGCGCAGGTAGCTGTCCATGCGGAGCGCCACCTGGACGTCCGCCTCTTCAGCGAGAAAAACCTGGCCCATCGGAACCGGCTGCAGCGGCTCCTCGGGGATCTGCCTGAGGACCGCGGCGGTGTAGAGTCTTATCTCGGCTCGTTCGGTGGCAGCAAAGCCGGCCGATGAGGGCGACCCGTCATGACCGAGCACATCGTGGAGCGGCGACTGGAGATCGGTGTAGCTGAACCCCTCGACCACGATTCCATAGATGTGCGGGATGTGACCGTCGATCGGCTGAGCGCCGTCGACGCGCACGATCGTTCCGATGCCGACCGGCGAATCGATTGCCGTCCAGAAATGGAATTCGTGGGGAGTGTTGGGCTTGCGCTCTGTGGCGACGACCCTGCCCAGTGCTTCGCTCATGAAATGGCTCTCAGAAATACTTCGCAGTCGCGAATACCGTACGACATTTTGTCCCAGCGCCCGTCTGGCAGGGCGAGCGGGGTCGTCTCCGCCATCACCCACCGCGAGACTTCGTCCGCCCGCTCACTCGCCCGGTCGCACTCTGCGGATTCGATGCGCACGAGCCCCCAGAGTGGATCGCGCCCGCCGGCATCGCGAAGTCGCAGGTACCAGCTGAGCACGGAATTCCGGCTGCGCGGCGAGACTCGAAAGATGGACGAGCGCTCTCCGCGCTTCAGTCCCATCACCGTGCGCAGCGCGTCACCCTCCACGTAGAGAGTGCGATGGCTCTTGATGACGCCAAGCGCGCAGGATGATGCCGCGACCTTGGCGCTCCGGTTGATGCCGCCGTCGACGAATAGCGGCGCTTCTCCACGCGCACACCACGCCTCTGCCAGCTGATCTTCGAGCGCCTCGCGGTCGCGATCCACGGCTCGCGTCGCGGACTCGAGCAGAGCGGACGGATGCTGGCTCGGGTAATTCCCATCTCGATCCGCTGTCGATGTATCCACGATCTGCCAGTCGCCATTCCCTGCGGTTCCCATAGACATATCCATCTGCGGCAAATACCTGAGCGGCGCATAAATCCGGCGCTGCACCCGAGGTGGTTGGTGTCCCCATGTGGTGAGCCTGCGGTTCGACCGCACCCGGATTGCTGCGGAAATCGTTCCGATCACTATCGGCAGGCCGAAATGGTGGCCGATTACGCGCACACTCTGTGTGCCATCGAGGAAGGCGCCGAAACCGGAATCTGTCTCGCGCGAAGCGTTCGTGACTCTGATCGCCCGCAAAGTGGCTCCCTCAACCAGCTGCGCCGCGCGCAGGATCGGCGGCTCGCTGGGGATTACCGGATCAGTCCAGGCCGCACCTTCGACGGCACTGACACCGGGCAGCAGCTGGGTCAGGACGCGCAGCGCTGCCCGGCTGGCCGCGTCCGGACCGGCGTTGGTTACCAGCATTCAGTTATTCCAGCCCGATGTCCCAGGCCTGCTCGAGATCCTTTTTCGAGTACGCCCGGAAAGCGGTGAGGGTATGCGTGGATTTGATTCCCGGAACTACCGTTACTTCCTCGGTCACGATCCGGGCAATTGCGTCGTGCTCGGCCACTTCGATCATGGCCACGAGATCCCATTCACCGGAGACGGAAAACACCTGCGATACGCCATCGATGCCGGCCAGCTTCGTCGCGCACTGCGCGATTCGCTGGGGTTCTGCTTTGATGAGTACAATGGCCGTGATCAATGGCGCTCCTGGCTGCGTGCGCGAACTCACAACTGGCTTTAAGCTTGTATCTTTCTCTCAGCTGCAAGCTGCAGTTTCGCGGTGGGTTCCTATAACGATATCGGCGCGGCAGACACAACGCCACGTTGCGAGAATAGAGGTCGAGATGGCGGAATTGGAAGAAATTGGAGAGCGCGCTTCGACGCACGCCACGCGCGCTCAGAATCTGGTCTACACGCTTCCGCACACGACCGAATCGATCGCGGAGTTCCTGACTCCCATCCTGAGCCGGGTTGATCCGTCGGCAGGTGGCACCCAGGTTGTGGTCGTCACCCGCGACGCGGAGACGGCGCTGACCATCTCCGAAACGATCCTGCGTCTTGCCGGGCCGGCCGGGATCGAAGTCGTCCCAATCACCAACGCCGCGCGCGCGGGCAGAATCTTCAAGACTCGGCCCGTACTGGCAGTCGCGGGGAGTCCGCGTGAGCTGGGGGCGCTGGTGCGCGCGTCACTGCTCAAGGTCGACGGCGTACGAACCGTGGCCCTGGCCTGGGTCGACGACATCCTGGCGGAGGGCCCGGAGACCGTGCGCGAGCTGGAGGCGTTGCTGGGTGAGCTGACCGACGCCGCACGCATCATCGTCGCGCGCAAGGCAACCCCCGAGCTCGAGAGTTTTGCAGAGCGGTATGCTCGGCGGGCAAGACGGGTGGGTGCGCCGGAAACCGAAGCGCCGCAGGTACCTGCGGACTACGAGCTCCCCATCATACAGCACGTCACCGTTGCCGGGAGCGCGCGCCCCGGGGCGTTGAGAAAGCTGCTCGACGACCTCGATCCGCCGTCGGCGATGATCGTCGCCCGCGATCAGGCTGCAGCCGACGCCGCGTCGCAAACCTTGCGTACGCTGGGGTATCACGAGGACGACAAGTCGATGAATGTGGTCCGGGGCGAAATTGGAAACCTGACCGCGCACACGGTGATTTTTTTCCAGCCACCCGTGACACCCGCTGAACTGCAGCGCATAGCGATGGCGAAGCCCGTGCAGGTGGTTGCACTGACGACCCCTGGCGAGGTCGCGTGGCTGCGTGAGCTCGCCAGCGGCAGGCTCACCGCGCTCAATCTTCACGGACCCGAGCGACGGGCGCACGACCGGGAAGAAGCCGTGCGTCAGGAGCTGCGGTCAGTTCTCAGCGGGGGCGTGCCTCCCCGCGAAGTGATCGCGCTCGAGCCGTTGCTCCAGGAATTCGACGCCGCCGAGCTGGCGGCGGCTGCGCTTACTCTGCTCGAGAAGGAGCGCGCACTACGTCGCGCCGCGCAGGCGAACCCGGTTCCCGCAGCGCGACCGCGCGCGGCGGAAGAAGAGCGGTTCCGCGAGTCACGCCCTCGCTCGGAGAGGGACGCGCGTCCGCGCGGCGATGGCAGGAAGGGACCGCCCGGAGGACGAGATGAAAGGCCGCGCGGGCGGCCGGATGGATTCAAACGAGGCGGCCCATCGGACAGACCCGGCCGCGGAGGACCACCACGTAGAGATCGCGACCGCTCGTGAGCGGTCCGAGCGGACCATTCCACCAGACTGGTGGATGGATCGAAGTCATTGCGGGCGTCATGTTCAGTGGAAAGAGCGAAGAGCTCCTGCGTCGCGTTCGCCGCGCCATAATCGCCCGGAAGCGGGTGCAGGTTTTCAAATCGCACCTGGATGCGCGCTACGCCGGAATTTTCGCCGTTTCGAGCCACGACGGCCGGACGGTACAGGCAATTCCGGCCGATTCCGCCGCCCAGATCGGCCAGCAGATCGATCCGATGGCGAACGTCATCGCCATCGATGAGGCTCAGTTTCTCGACGAGGGGATCACCGGGCTCGTGACCTCGCTTGCCGCCCGCGGACGGCGAGTAATCCTGGCTGGAACGGACACCGATTTCCGGGGGGAGCCCTTCGGACCGATGCCGGAACTAATGGCTATTGCCGAGGTGGTCGATAAGCTGCACGCGATTTGCGTTCTCTGCGGAGGCCCCGCTAGCCGCAATCAACGGCTAATCGGTGGCCGGCCCGCTCCGTATAACTCGCCGCAGATAATGGTTGGCGGCACCGAGTCGTACGAAGCGCGCTGTCGTATGTGCCATACCGTTCCGGCCGGCGACGCAGCTCAGGTTCCACTTCTCTAGCTGCTCCTCCGGGTTCTCACGCAGGCCAGCAGCAAACCCGTAAGCAGAAGTTTACGCGTGACAGGTTTGGGAGAGATTCCTATCTTGGCGACGCGTCGTGGGTTCACCTCAATCCAGTGACAGATGCTTCTCATCGGACTGACAGGAAACATCGCCAGCGGGAAGTCAGAGGTAGCGAGAATGCTCGCCGAACGCGGCGCCACCATCATCGACGCCGACGAGCTCGCGCGTGAAGCGGTCGGCCCCGAGACGCAGGCCCTCAAGGACATCATCCGCCGCTGGGGCAAGGACGTCCTGAGCGGCGATGGAAGTCTCGACCGAGCCGCGCTTCGTCAGATCGTTTTCGCGGACCAGAACGAGCTCGACGCGCTCAATCGAATCGTTCATCCGGGCGTCACGCGGCTTCGTGACCGCGAGATAGCCAAGGCCAGAGAGCGGGGTGACCAGATAGTCGTCTGCGTTATCCCGCTTTTGTTCGAGCGCAACCTGGTGGAGGAGTTCGACGGAATCGTTCTCGTCGATGCACCGCGTCCGCTTCGTCTCGAGAGACTGGTTGCCACGCGCGACCTCGAGGAGACGGATGCAATGAACATGATCGCGGCTCAGATGCCCGCCGAGCTCAAGCGGGCACGCGCTGACTATTGCATCGACAACACCGGTGCAATCGAGGATCTGGAGCGCGATGTCGACGCGCTCTGGAGCTCCCTTCAGCGAACTGCGCGCCGCTCGGAGCCCGAGATCGTAGTCACCGCTACACCTGCGTCCGGCATCGTTGCCAGCGCGGCGCAGATTTGACTACGATTTGAGTCACCGATAGACTTCGCGCCCGGTAACCGGGCGCGAATCTCAAGAGCGGGGCACTGTGGCAAACATTCCAGGCGATCTCCAGTACACCGAAGAGCACGAGTACGTGCGCAAGGGAAAGGACGGCAACGCGGAGATCGGAATCACCGACTATGCCCAGGGCGAGCTGGGTGACGTAGTCTACGTCGAGCTGCCGAAGGTCGGCTCCAAATTCAACAAGCACGACGTCTTTGGAACGATCGAGGCCGTAAAGGCCGTGTCGGAGCTGTTCGCCCCGATTGGCGGCGAGGTCGTCGCGGTGAACGATCGGCTGGACAAGGAGCCGGCGTTAGTTAACACCGACCCTTACACTGCCGGCTGGATGATCAAGGTCAAGCCAAGCAATGCGTCCGAAGTCGACGCGTTGCTGAACGCCGACGCGTACAAAAAGCACATCGGCCAATGATCTCGGCGTCGAGATCGCGGCGCAATCGGGCTTGGTTCACTACGGAAGCGGGGAGCTGTTAGCAGGTCAGCTTTATAGCGGGGAGTCGTTACTACTTGCGTTAGAGTGTGAGCGGGGAGCTCCAAGCTCGCTCTAAGCTCCACGCTGATGGGTACGTGTGGCAGGAAGCTCCGAGCTATTCAGCTGACAAAGCTAAGGGCTCCCCGCTTTAGTTCTGTGGATGCCAGTCAAGCCAGCCGAGTCCCTACGCCGACTAAGGCGCAACCCTGACTGCTCCCACAACGTCGCGAACCGCGTCGACCACCGCTTCCGGTGCTTCTTCCGGAATTCCGTGACCGCTTTTCGCGACCACGATTTGCCGCCCGCGGGTTGAAAGCTTCGCCAGCTTCGGCTGGATCTCGGTGATCCAGACTTTTCGGTACGCGTTGCCTTCCCTGTCCATTTTCGCGTTCCCGGTTTGCCACGGACGCCCGGCGGTCAGAACAATGAGTGGCTTGTCACCGATGCTACCGGCATTGTGTGCCTGCTCGTAGTTCAGGGGTGACGTCACGTATTCCCCAAGGTTCGCGACGGCTTTCGGCTGCTTGCGCAGCGCGGCAACGACCTGATCATGAGTCGGATTCGACGGGAGCTGCGGCGAGCCGCTGATCAGCCGAATCAGTCCAACTCGTTTCGCTCCCTGCATCGCCCAGTGGTTCACCCGCCACAGCGGACGCGGGAGTGAATGGCCGAGCATGAACTTCGGAGCGCGCGACGGCTCGTCCTCGTGTGCGGCGTCGACGAGCACCATTCCCGCAACTTCTCGTGGATACTTGCCCGCGTACACTCGCGCGTTGAGACCGCCGAACGAGTGACCAACCAGCACGTAGGGAGGCGCGATCGCCGCGTTCTTGAGAAGATTATGCTCGTCGGTCGCGATCGCCTCGCTCGTCCGGGGAAACGGTCCCGGATCGCTCCAGCCCTCGCCCGCGCGATCGAACCAGCACGTCTGCGTGGTCTTCGCCAGCTCGGTTTGGATCGGCAGCCAGGAGTAACCCGGGCTCCCGGCACCGGCGTCGAGAATTACCGGAGGTATTCCTCTACCCATGCACGAGAGGTTGAGGCTGTAGCCACCGACGTCCACTGCCTGCCCCACTCTCGGCAGCAGTTCCCTGTCGCGACGTTCTGCGATCTGCTCATAAACGGCGCCGGTAACCATCAGCGCGATCACGATTACCACGAGCAATCGAAGTAGGCGCATCCGTAAGGGGTCTCGGCGTATGGTCCGCGGTGGCTGACTGGCATCCACAGAACTGAAGCGGGGAGCTGATAGCTTAGTCAGCTGAATAGCTCGGAGCTTCCTGCCACACGTAACCATCAGCGGGGAGCCAACAGCGAGCTTACAGCTCCCCGCTCACACTCCAAGGCGAGTAGTGACGACTCCTCGCTGTAAGGCTGACAAAGCTATCAGCTCCCCGCTTTAGTATTGAACCAAGCCAGATCGAATCCCGATCGCGACGCCGAGACCGATCAGCCGGCCTCAACCTCGGCATAAGCATCTGTCGGCGGACACGAGCAGATGAGATTACGATCGCCGTATGCGCTTTCAACCCGCGCCACCGCCGGCCAGAACTTGAACTCCTGACTCCACGCCGCGGGGAAGCCCGCCTTCTCGCGGGTGTACGCGTGTGTCCAGCTCGTCGCCGTTACCCGCGTCAGTGGATGCGGCGCGTTCTTGAGAACGTTGTCCTGCCTGTCGGCTACACCGCTTTCGATCTCCCTGATTTCGTCGCGAATTGAAATCATCGCGTCGCAGAATCGATCGAGCTCCTCCTTTGGCTCGCTCTCAGTCGGCTCGATCATGAGCGTCCCGGGCACCGGGAAGGAGACAGTGGGTGCATGGAAGCCGTAGTCCATCAAGCGCTTCGCGATATCCTCCACGTCGACCCCGCTCGATTGCTTCACGATCCGCGTATCGACGATGCACTCGTGCGCCACGGTTCCGTGCGCGCCTTTGTACAAAACCGGGAAGTGCTGCTCGAGTCTCTTTGCGATGTAGTTCGCATTCAGGATTGCGATCCTGGTGGCGTACTCCAGCCCTTCGCCACCCATCAGCTTGATGTAGGCGAAGGAGATGGGGAGGATGCTTGCGCTGCCCCACGGCGCCGCTGAGACCGCGCCAACTTCATTGCGCCCATCGAGCCGTACCACCGGGTGACCCGGGAGGAACGGCACCAGGTGCTTCGCTACACCGATCGGCCCCATCCCCGGTCCGCCACCGCCGTGGGGGATGCAGAACGTCTTGTGAAGATTGAGATGGCAGACGTCGGCGCCGATGTCGGACGGGCGGCACAGTCCGACCATCGCATTCATGTTGGCGCCGTCCATGTAGACCTGCCCGCCGTACTTGTGCACGATGTCGCAGATCTCGACGATCGACTCCTCGAACACCCCGTGAGTCGATGGATACGTCACCATCAGCGCGGCGAGATTGAGCCCGTGCTCTTCCGCCTTCGCCCGCAGATCGGCGACATCGATGTTGCCGCGCTCGTCTGTCTTCACTACGACTACCCGCATTCCCGCCATCACCGCACTGGCGGGATTGGTTCCGTGCGCCGATTGCGGAATCAGGCAGACGTTCCTGTGCGCCTCGTTGCGTGAGGCGTGATAGGCATCGATTACCAGCAGGCCGGCGAACTCACCCTGCGATCCGGCGTTCGGCTGGAGAGACACCGCGGCAAACCCGGTGATCTCCGCCAGGGCGCTTTCGAGCTCGTCGAAGAGCTGCCGATAACCATCGGTCTGATCGAGCGGCGCGAAAGGATGGATCTTCGCAAATCCCGGCCACGTGATCGGCATCATTTCCGCCGTCGCGTTCAGCTTCATCGTGCACGAGCCGAGCGGAATCATGGAGTGCACCAGCGAGAGATCGCGCGACTGCAGCTTGTTCATGTACCGCAGCATCTCCGTTTCCGCGTGATGCTTGTTGAACACCGGGTGCGTCAGGAACGGAGTGGTGCGATTGAATCGCTCGTCGTAGCGCGCATCGGTTCCTGAAGCAAGATCCTCGATCCCGAACTCCGGATCTTTGCCCTCGTTAAAGGAGACGAGCAGGTTTTCGATGTCCGCTTCGCTGACCGTTTCGTCGAGCGCGATCACGATCGTCCGATCGTCCATGAACCGCACGTTGATGCGCCGGCTCTGTGCTTCCTCGATGATTTTCTGACTGTTGCGCTTGCCGACGCTCACTCTGATCGTGTCGAAGAAATCATCGTGCACGATGGTGAAGCCGAGCCGGCGAAGTCCTTCACTAAGCGCGGCCGTGAAGCCGTGAACTCGGCGCGCGATTCGAGTAAGTCCCCGCGGTCCGTGGTAAACCGCATACATGCTCGCCACCACTGCCAGTAACACCTGCGCGGTGCAGACGTTGCTCGTCGCCTTCTCGCGTCTGATGTGCTGCTCGCGCGTCTGCAGCGCCATGCGCAGCGCCGGTTTCCCATCCGCATCCCGCGAGACTCCGATGATGCGGCCTGGAAGATGGCGTTTGAATTCGTCCCGGGTCGCGAAGAAGGCGGCATGTGGTCCGCCGTACCCGAGCGGAACGCCGAATCGCTGGCTGTTGCCGACGACGATGTCGGCGCCCCATTCGCCCGGCGGCGTCAACAGAACAAGGCTCAAAATGTCGGCTGCCACGGTCACCAGGGCGTCGGCTGCGTGCACCTGTTCGACCGTTTTTGTGTAGTCGATTACGGCGCCGTCGGTCGCGGGGTACTGCACCAGCGCGCCGAAAACCTCCGGTCCGATCTTGAAGTCGGCGTAGCTCGACACTTTGACTTCGATGCCGCGCACACTGGCGCGGGTTTTCACGACGTCGATCGTCTGCGGATGACACTCCGACGCCACCAGGAAAACCTCCTTGCCAGGCTTTCCCTTCAGCGCGTAGCTCATCGTCATCGCTTCAGCTGCCGCCGTACCCTCGTCGAGCAGAGACGCGTTGGCGATCTCCAGCCCGGTCAGATCGATCACCATCGTCTGGAAGTTGAGCAGAGCCTCGAGACGACCCTGCGCAATCTCCGCCTGATAAGGGGTGTAGGCGGTGTACCAGCCGGGATTCTCGATGATGTTTCTCTGGATCACCGGCGGAGTGACGCAGTCGGAGTACCCCATTCCGATGAACGACCTGAACACCTGATTTCTCGCGGCCAGCGCCCGGAAATAGGTCAGCACTTCCAGCTCGGTCATCCCTTTCGGGAGATTCAGCCCTTCGCGAACACGGATTTTTCGCGGAATGGTGGCATCGATCAGTGCGTCGAGTGACGGCTGGCCGAGCGTTTTCAGCATCTCGGCGACGTCTTTCTCGTCGGGCCCTACGTGTCTTGGAACGAAAGATTCAGCGGCGGGAATGGCCGCATCAACGTGCTTGATTGTGGTGCTCATAGGAGTGACAATTTAACACCGTATGTACTTCCGGCGCAGTTACAGCCGCTGGCGTCTTCTGCTCGCTCCGCCTCGCACCGGCGCCGAGAACATGGCGCGCGACAGCGCGCTTCAGGCGCGCGCGGCGCGGACCGGCGAGACCGTCTTCAGCATCTACACATGGAGCCACGCCACGCTCTCGCTGGGGCGCAACCAGATCGCGCGCGGCCACTATGATCTGGACAAGTTGCGCGCGGCCGGGATCGATGTCGTGCGTCGCCCGACCGGGGGGCGCGCGATCCTTCACCACCGCGAAGTCACTTACAGCGTGACGGCGCCGGTCGAGGAACGCAGGTCGCTCCACGATACATACGGCCGCATAAACGACTTGCTTCGCGCCGGCCTGGGCGCCCTTGGTGTCTTGGCACAGCCAGCGATCGCAACAGGGCAGGCACCGATGCCGGGCATGAGACCCTGCTTCGACGTTCCATCCGAAGGCGAGCTGGTCGCCGACGGATCCAAGCTCGTGGGCAGCGCGCAATGGCGCGAGAACGGCGCGCTGTTGCAGCACGGCTCCATCCTCGTCGATGATGATCAGTCCTCTCTTCCGGTTTATACGAGGGCGGGAGAGAGCGCAACGAGCCGGATCGGAGCGCCGGCTACGCTGCGCGCCCTTCTCGGGCGTTCGCCGAAGGCTGAAGAAGTTGCAGAGGCGATGTTCGAAGCTGTGCGCAATCTGGAAGACCCCGAGGCAACCGAGCTGCGCGAAGAAGATGTGCGAAGCGAGGCCCTCGGGCGCGTTCCCCACTTTCTGGATGAGGAATGGACATGGCGACGATGAGATACGTTGGGATCCTTTGCGCGTTGCTCGTTTGCGGGTGCTCCACCGAGTCCTCCCGAGGCGGCAGCAGCGGCGGCACACTCGCAATCTCCACCGGCGGTGATCCCGACGTTCTCATCCCCAACCTTCTGCAGACGACGACGGGGGCGCAGATCGTCGACATGGTCTACGACCGGCTCGCCGACATCGGCGACTCGTTGAACGTCGTGAACGATCGCGGCTTCACTCCCAGACTCGCCGATCGTTGGACGTGGGCGAAGGACTCGATGAGTATCGCCTTTCACATCAACCCGAACGCGAAGTGGCACGACGGGCAGCCCGTGCGCTCCAACGACGTCCGATTCACAATCGCAAGCACCAAGGATTCGACACTCGGATCGCCGGCCGCTTCGGTTATTACCAACATCGATTCAGTTACGACTCCCGATTCTTCCACTGCCGTTTTCTGGTTCCACAGCAGATCGCCGCAACAGTTCTACGACGCTGTCTACCAGCTCCCGATCATGCCGGAGCACGTTTGGAAAGACATCGCTCCGGCGGGCTGGCGCGGCTCGGAGGCGGCCAAGCATCCCATCGGATCGGGGCCCTACCGGTTCGTGCGCTGGATCCCGCGTGCCGCAGTGGAGTTGGTCGCTGATACCGCCAACTATCGCGGCGCGCCGAAGCTCTCTCGCCTGGTCTGGAGCATTGCGCCCGACTTCAACGGAGCGCTGACGAGGTTTCTCACCGGCGAGACCGATTTCTTTCCCCAGCTGAGACCGGATGACCTGAAGGAAGTGGCGAAGCACAAAGATCTCCGCACCAGAACCTTTCGCTCACTCTCGTATCAGTTTCTGCAGTTCAACCTGCGTAACCCGAACGATCGGGACCGCCCGCACCCGATCTTCGGCAACCGTGAGCTGAGACGGGCTTTGACGATGGCGGTCGATCGCGCCGCCCTCGTGCGAAGTGTTTACGACACTCTCGCCCAGCCGGCACTCGGCCCGACGCTGCGTGTGTATCCGACCACCGATCCGAACCTCCAACAGATCCCGTACGACCCGGCACGTTCCCGTCAGATTCTCGATTCTCTCGGTTGGCGCGTCACTACGAGAGACAGCATGCGCACTCGCAATGACCGTCCTTTGCGGTTCACCATTTCCGTACCGGGGACAAGTCAGGTGCGCGTGCAGTACGCGGTTCTGCTCCAGGAGCAGTTCCGTCGCGTCGGGGTGAACGCAGAGATCGAGAAGCTCGACTTCCCCGTTCTCGTCGAGAAGGACAGAAAGCGTACTATCGACGCGACGATCGGCCAGTGGAACACTCAGCCGAGTCCGGGCGCGGTGCTGGGGTCCTGGGGAATCGCCGGGTCGCGCTCGACGAACGGCAACAACTACGGCACCTACGAGAATCCCGTGTTCGACGCGAACATCGATAGCGCCCTGGCGTCCGTCGATCTGGCGAAGCGAAAAGCCTACTTCACCAGGGCATACCAGACGATCATTCAGGACGCGCCGGCGATCTGGCTGGCGGAGCCGCGCCAAATAGCTGGGTATCACTCGCGACTCGATATCGAAACGCTGCGCCCGGATTCGTGGTGGATACACATACCCGAATGGTCGATTCCCGCGGACAAGCGGATCGCCCGCGACAAGGTTCCCTCTGCCTCCCCCGCCGCTTCAGCACCCGCTCAGCCGGCGGGCCAGAAAACTCCGTAGCGGGTGCTCCGCTACATCGCGCGACGGCTGGCGCAGGCCGCGATAATCGTCGCGATCGTCGCCACGATTACATTCGCGCTGATTCACCTCGCCCCGGGCGATCCCTTTAGCGCCGTCCTCGACAATCCGAACGTGAGCGAGTCAGTACGCGAGACGCTGCGCGCTCAATACGGTCTCGATCGGCCCCTGCCCGAGCAGTTCGTGCGCTACGTCGGCGCTCTCTCGCGCGGCGAGCTGGGGTGGTCGTTCTCACACGATCGTCCGGTCAGTGAGGTTCTTGGCCAGGCTCTGCCGAATACGCTGCTGCTGATGGGTGTCGCCCTCGTCGGCAGCTTCGCGCTCGGGATTCTGATCGCGCTCATTCAAGTGGCAAGGCGAGGCACGACGACTGACCACGCCCTCAATGGCATAACGCTGCTCTTCATCGCGATGCCGGATTTCTGGCTGGCTTTGCTTGCGTTGCTGTCGCTCGCATACTGGCTTCCGATCTTCCCCGTGGGCGGCGCGGTTGATCCAGTCACGCATGACTATCTGAGCGCAGGTGGACGAATAGTCGATCGACTGTACCATCTCGCTCTGCCGGCAATGACGCTCATTCTACTCGCGTCGGCGTCCGTGGCACGTTATCAGCGCGCCGCGCTCCTCGACGTCCTCCCTTCCGATTACATCCGCACGGCACGCCTGAAGGGACTTACCGAGCGCCAGATTTTAAGAAGGCATGCACTGCGCAACGCGCTTCTGCCAACGATCACCCTGATCGGTCTCTCGTTTCCGGCGTTGCTCACCGGCGCGTTCTTCATCGAGCGAATCTTCGCCTGGCCGGGAATGGGATACGCGGTCGTCTACGCTATCGGCACGCGTGATTATCCGCTCGTCGTTGGAGGTGTGATGATCGGCAGCATCATGGTCACCCTCGGCAGCCTCGCCGCCGATCTGCTCTATGCCTGGGCCGACCCCCGTGTCCGCAACATCTAGCGCCGCGCGCCCGCGCGAGTCGCCGCTGGCATTGAGCGTCCGCGCGCTTTTGCGCAAGCGGTCGTCTCGCATCGCGCTCGTCGTACTCGCTGTCATCGTCCTCGTTGGGATATTGGCGCCCCTGATCGCGCCGTACGATCCGGCGGCGCAGCCCGACATCGTCGCTCTCAAGAGTCAGTCGCCCTCTCTTGCGCATCCATTCGGTACTGATCCCTACAGTCGTGATGTGCTGAGTCGAGTGCTCTACGGCGCCCGACTGTCGCTCGTGATCGGCATCCTCGCGACTTTCGTCAGTCTCACGTTTGGCGTCGCGTACGGAGCCATTGCCGGTTATGTCGGCGGAATGCTCGACGCGGTGATGATGCGGATCCTGGATGCCTTTCTTTCGATTCCGCGACTGCTCCTCCTTCTTGGAGTCCTGGTGGCGTGGCCGCACCTCTCGATCGCGCCGCTGATACTCTTCCTCGGACTCACGGGCTGGTTTGGCCTCAGTCGCATCGTCAGAGGTCAGGTTCTTGCGTTGAAACACGCGGAATTCGTGACCGCGGCGCGGGCGCTGGGCGCCAGTCGGCGGCGAATTCTGGCGAGACACCTGCTGCCGAATCTGGTCTCGCCGATCGCCGTCGCGGCGACGATCGGCGTCGGCCACGTGATCGTCCTCGAAGCGGGCCTCTCGTTCCTGGGAATCGGCGTTCCGCAACCACTGGCCAGCTGGGGGAACATCATTCAGGATGGCGCCGATCAGGTTGCGACATTGTGGTGGATGTCACTTTTTCCGGGTCTGTTCATGGTTCTGACGGTGATGACTCTCAACATCCTCGCCGAAGCGCTGCGCGAGTTTTACGAGAGGCGGTCATAGCATGGCGCCACTGCTTTCCATCCGCGACCTGCGCACCTGGTTTTATACCGAGAGCGGAATCGCTAAAGCAGTCGACGGCGTCTCATTCGACGTGGGAGCGGGCGAGACGGTTGGAATCGTCGGTGAATCGGGCTGCGGAAAGTCGGTGACTGCGCTTTCCATTCTGCGCCTCATTCAACCGCCAGGGCGAATCGAGTCCGGCAGCGTGATGGAATTCGAGGGGAGGAATCTCGTCACTCTGGATGATGAAGAGATGCGGAAAGTTCGCGGCAACCGGATCTCGATGATCTTCCAGGAGCCGATGTCGGCGCTCAACCCGGTTTTCACGGTCGGCGATCAGGTTGCAGAGGTCGCGCGCATTCACTCCGGACTCAGCAGAAAAAAGGCGTGGGATCGGGCGGTCGAGACATTGGGGCTCACTGGAATCCCCGCCCCTGAAGAGCGCGCCAGACAATACCCCCACCAGCTCTCCGGCGGAATGCGCCAGCGCGTGCTCATAGCTATGGCGCTGATCATGAAGCCGGCGCTGGTCATCGCCGACGAGCCGACTACTGCACTCGACGTCACCATCCAGGCGCAGATCCTCGACCTGCTGATGCACCTGCAGAAGGAATTCGGAACGTCGATCCTCATGATCACCCACGATCTCGGTGTCATCGCCGAGACGACGTCGCGCGTCATCGTGATGTACGCGGGAGAGATTGTGGAGCAGGCGCCGGTGAACGAGCTCTTCGAGCATCCGCACCATCCCTATACCGAAGGGCTGATCCATTCGATGCCGCACATCGGCCACGACCAGGCGCGTCTCAACGTAATTCCCGGCACGGTTCCAGCGCCGACCAGCTGGCCGAAGGGATGCCGGTTCTTCGAGCGCTGTCCGTACTCGTGGAATCTGCCGGCACACGAGCACCCGCCGCTCTACGACGTGGGCGCGAATCACATCTCGCGCTGTCATCTCGCGCGCGAGCCGCAGCGGCGTCAGGATCCCCACCCGCCGCTGGTGGTGCAGGAAGGAGTGGACGCAGCATGAGCACAGCAGCCAGCGGACAACCAGCAGCGGGCAACGCACTGCTCTCGGTCCGGAATCTCCGCAAGGAATTCCCCATCAGGAAGGGAGTCTTCTCGCGACAGGTTGGATCGGTGAAAGCCGTGAACGATGTCTCATTCGATGTATCGCGCGGTGAGACGCTTGGCGTCGTCGGCGAATCGGGCTGCGGCAAGACGACTACCGGGCGCACAATACTGCGCCTGATCGAGCCGACCGACGGCCAGATCTTGTTCGAGGGCCGCGATGTCAGGGCGATGAGCACATCGGAACTGCGCGCTGTGCGTCGCGAGATGCAGATCATCTTTCAGGATCCGGTGTCCTCGCTCAATCCGCGCATGACCATCGGAGCGATAATCCGCGAAGGCCTCACCATTCATAAGCTGGCCGAAGGAGCCGCGGCGGACGCGCGCGTCAGCCAGTTGCTCCGTGAAGTCGGCCTTCGCCCAGAATACGCATCACGCTACCCGCACGAATTCTCCGGCGGTCAGCGCCAGCGCATAGGAATAGCGCGCGCCCTTTCTGTCGAACCCAAGTTCATAGTATGTGACGAGCCTGTTTCGGCGCTCGATGTGTCGGTGCAGGCGCAGGTGATCAATCTGCTCGAGGATCTGCAGCGCGATCACAATCTCACCTACATGTTCATCGCGCACGATCTGTCCGTCGTCGAGCATATCGCCGACCGCGTGGCGGTGATGTACCTTGGCAAAGTCGTGGAGCTTGCAAGCGGGGACGATCTGTATCGTGAGCCGCTGATGCCCTACACTCAGGCGCTTTTATCGGCGGTGCCCGTCGCCGATCCGAAGGCGCGCAAAGAGCGAATCATTCTTTCCGGCGACGTTCCGTCACCGGCGAATCCACCTCCCGGATGCGTGTTTCACCCCCGTTGTCACCATCCGGCGAAGGACGTCGCGTGCATGAAGATCGTTCCCCCGCTAGAGGAAAAAGCGCCCGGACACTTCGTGCACTGCATCAAGCAAACGCCGACAACGGTCAGCTGGGAGCAACAAAAGGAGGCTGGCGGCGTACATCCACCTGAGCGCTACCTCCCACTCGCCGCGGTACACGCATAGCACCCAAACCCCCCGGATCATGGCCAAACGCGAGAAAGACGTATTCCATCAGCCCTCGGCAGGCACCGTAACTCACGACGAGCCGCCACCCGGCTTCAGAAGCGGAGAGGGCGGGCGAAGCTTCTTCGGCCACCCGGTCGGCCTCTCCACTCTCTTCTTCACCGAGATGTGGGAGCGGTTCTCGTACTACGGCATCCGGCCGCTGCTGGTGCTGTTCATGACCGCGGCGCTGGCGCAGGGCGGGTTCGGGTTCGATCGCACCACCGCTTCATCGATCGTCGGCATCTATGCCGCGTGCGTCTATCTCGCCTCACTGCCCGGTGGATGGATCGCCGACCGGCTGCTTGGCCTCAGGCGGGCAATCTGGTACGGCGGCATCCTCATCGCGCTGGGCCACCTCTCCATCGCGCTGTCGATTGTCTTTGCGCACTCGGCGTTCTTCATCGGGTTGATCTTCATCGTGCTCGGCACCGGACTGCTGAAACCGAACATCTCGGCGATAGTCGGTGATCTGTATCCCGAGGGCGCATCACGACGCGATGCCGGTTTCTCGATCTTCTACATGGGGATCAACATCGGCGCTCTCGTCGCGCCGCTCGTCACCGGCTACCTGGGTGAAAAAGTTGGCTGGCACCTCGGGTTTGGCGCCGCCGGCGTCGGCATGCTGATCGGACTCGTTACTTATAGACTGCGCGCGGACAAGACACTCGGAGACATTGGTATGGCGCCGGCGTCTACCGATCCGCGCGAGCACCGCCGGGTAAAGATGACCGCGCTCATCGCGGTCGGCATAATTGCGCTGCTCGTCCTGCTCACCATGTCGGGAGTTATTCACATCGATCCCGTCTCGATGGCGCGCAAGATGACCGTCGTGATCGTCGGGTCGGCGCTGATCTACTTTGCCTACCTGTTCATCGGTGGCGGGCTCGACACCGAGGAGAAGAAGCGCGTCATCGTGATCATCCTGCTCTTCTTCTTCGCGGCTATCTTCTGGTCCGCCTTCGAGCAGGCTCCCACATCGCTCAATCTGTTCGCTCGCGACTACACCGATCGAGTTGTGTTTGGCTGGGAGATGCCGACGCTCTGGCTCCAGGCGGCCAACTCGGTGTTCGTGATTGCATTGGCACCGGTCTTTGCCATCGTCTGGATCGCGCTGGGCAAACGTGGCCGCGATCCATCGAGCGTGGCGAAGTTTGCGTGGGGACTGGTCTTCGCCGGCATCGGCTTCGTCGTGATGTGGATGGCGGCCAACATCGTCATCAACGGCGGCGGCAACATCCGCGTTTCGCCATGGTGGCTGGTGTTGAGCTATTTCTTCCAGACGGTGGGCGAGCTGTCACTCAGTCCTGTCGGTCTCAGCTCGATGACCAAGCTGGCGCCCTTCAAGTTCAAGGGTCAGATGATGGGCGTCTGGTTCATGGCCGCTGCCCTCGGCAACCTCATCGCCGGTCTGGTGGGCGGACACGTCGATCCGGAAAAGCTCGATCAGATGCCGACGCTGTTCCGTCAAACTTCGATGTTCTTGTTCGCCGCAGCCGTGGTTTGCGGACTGCTCGTCTTCGCGGTGAGGAAGATGATGAAGGGAGTTCCGGCGGGCCAAAGATAGAGCGGGCAAGGCGGCGTGGGGTGTGCAATCAATGCCCCAAGGTGCGTCTTACCGTGGTGGGCCCACGCCGTCTCCCGGAGGGAAAATGCCCAGGTTAGTGAACACGATTCTCGCGCTTCTTTTCGCAGTGCAAGGCTCTTCCTTGGCGCAGGCGCAGTTGCAGGTTCAACCACAACTAGCGCATCCCGAGATTACCGCCGGCGGTCGTGGCCAGGTAAGCCTCGCTCCCGACTACGCCTATTTGCAGATCGGCGTGGTTACACAAACTCCGAATGCTGCCCAGACCGCATCTCAAAACGCGGCCAAGGTCGCGAACATCATCTCGGCGTTGCGAGCGCTGGGACTGACCGACCAACAGGTGACGACTACCGGTTACAACCTCGAGCAGATCTATGAGTACCCGAAAAACCAGGAGCCGCGGGTTAGGGGTTACACTGCGCGGAACACAATTCGCGCCGAGGTGCGTCGCCTCGACGATCTTGGTCGGGTAATCGATGCGGCGATCGGCGCCGGCGCCACCAACGTATCGTCGATTCAGTATCTCGCTTCGAACACCGATCAGGCGCGACGCACAGCACTGTCTGACGCGGTGAAGCAAGCGCGCAGCGACGCTGACGTGATGGCCCGCGCCGCCGGCGGGACACTTGGACGCCTGCTGTCGATGAACACTGGCCCAATCTCGCAGCCGATTGCTCTTCGCGGTGCCAGTTTTGAGGCTGCTGCGATGCTGACTTCCAGTGGAGGCCAAGCGATGCCAACGCCTATCACCCCCGGCGAGCTGAACGTAATCGCCAACGTTTACACGAGGTGGGAGTTCGTGCCGTCCGGGTCGAGATAAGACGGGTCCACACAAACCTCCCGCCTCCGCCTTCCGCCTTCCGCCTTCCGCGCCCTACGGCCAATTAAACACGGATGCGGGGATAGCGCGCTCACGGTTGTTGACGATGTCCCGTGGCTCGTTTCGGAAGACTCTCGTCAGATCGTTGACTGTGAATCGTACCTCCCATCCGCGGCCGGCTTGGCCGCGAATGGGAAACGCGACATCGACCCGTGAAACACGACGCGACTGTGGCGGGGACGAGGCGAGCAGACTGAATCCGAGGGAGCTCGCCAAGCCGGTGTTGACGCCAAAGGGGGAATCGCCCGCCCACATCTCGCCGACGTCGACGAAACCGGCCACTGCAATGCTCGCCAGCTGTCTGTAACGGCCAACCAGATATCGATCCTCGGCGCGCCACACCAGTCGCCGACCGCCGCCCTCATCCGACTTTCTGAAGCCGCGCAGTCCACCATCGAAGTCGGCGAAGGTGAGCTGAAACGGGATGCGCTGCCGCCAGCCGCCGCTGAAGGTGAGGTCCGTCATCAGCGTGTGGCGATCGAACGCCTTGAAATAACCTGCTGCCCGCCCGTGTGCGAGCATCCCATCCCACCCCAAGCCACCAGGCTCGTTTCGACCCTCACCCGAGACGTCGATCGCGGTATACCAACGCGGAGAGGCCTTGCCCGCGTAGAAGTCGGCAGACGCAAACATGTCGCTCTCCCTTCCGCGGAGGAAAGTCACGCCTTTACCCACCAGCGTAGCGAGCTGAAAGCCGGTGCGCAGATCCTGTGTTCCCTCGGGAGCATCGAAGCCCGCGGCGCGCAGATAGTGAACGTTACGGATGCCCCACAACGCGTTGACTCTCGATGTCTGGTGCTTCGTGTAGCGGTTGATGAGCGCGGTGCTCGTGTCGGGAGTGATTTGTCCATCGCTGATGAGTACTGGCGACTGCGCCGGATCTTCGTCCTCGAATGAGAGTGAGCCCCCCACCAGCGCGAGACGCCCAAGCGGGGGGCCGATTCGAACCACGCCACCGATGTCGCTGTATGACCGCAAAAGCTTGATGGCCGCGGGGTCATTGTCGGGGCGCCTGAAGTAGAAATAATTGTTGATGTAGCCCGACGTCGTCCGCCACGAGAACCGCTGGAGGTCGGTGAGGAATGGGTGGCTCAGGTCGATAGCCCAGTCGCTGCCAAGCTCCCGGCGCCCGCCAACCAGACCCAGCTGATAGGGTCTGCCGAGGAACTGGTAGTCCACGAACTTCCCTGCGTACACATCGCGAAAGTCTTCGCTCTTTCGCCAGCTGACGTCGGCATGCATCGCGCTTCCCATCAGGTTGTCATCACCCAGCAGCAGCGAATGAAAGACTCGCCCGGCGCCGCCAAGGCCGACACCGACTATCAGCGAGCGCTCGTCGATAGTTGTGACGTACAGCACGATCCCGCCGTTCCCGTCTGAATACGCCAGCACGGTTGCGTCGGCGATAAAGGGCTGCGCGCGCAGAATGCGCTCTGACTCGAAGCGCCGCACGTCGGTGCATCGATCGCCAAGGCGGAGCGCGAGATAACGCCGAATCACGGCGTCGCGCGTGGTCATGTGCTGCTTCGCGATCCAGCGACCGGCCTTGTTCCAAACCGTTTCCCCGGTTACGCGGAATGGCGGGTTCGTCTCGATGTCGATGCGGGTGATCCGCTCCCCCTTGCACGCTACGGGGAGGCTATTCAGGTTTTGAGGCTGTGCCGTAGTCGCCCACGCGCCGGCGAGCAGCAAAGCCAACGTACCCTTTCGGAGAGAAATCACTCGTGTCGTCCGCGCGCAAGCCGGTTTCTGCCTGCACAGTTGCTGTAACGGCCAGTATTCGCCCCGAGGGCGATACCAGACGTGTCCGGCTGACCGCCGCCTACGTGACAGCCCTTGAAAGAGCAGGGCTCATACCACTTATAGTTCCACCGCTTTCAAGCGCTGATGCCGCGGCGTCGGTGCTCGACTCCGTTGCCGGTCTGGTGCTGACCGGGGGCGAGGACGTTGATCCAGCGCGCTACGGAGAAAAGCGCCACGAAAAGGTAGTCTCCGTCAATGCGGCCCGCGATGCGACGGAAGCGGCGCTCGTAGAGGAAGCGCGCGCCCGGGGAACGCCGGTGCTCGCTATCTGTCGGGGCATTCAAATTCTCAACGTCGCTCTCGGCGGCTCACTGGTGCAGGACATCCCAACGCAGTGCGAGACGACGATCGATCACGACGACGAAGGCGCTCGCACTTCACGCTCACACGAAGTCAGCATCGAGCCCGGCTCGCTCATTGCCAGAGCTGTCGGCACGGAGCACTGCACTGTGAATTCCTTTCATCACCAGTCGGTCAAGCGCGTGGCCGACGGTATGCGCGTCACTGCCAGATCCCCCGATGGAATAATCGAGGGCATCGAGTCCACCGACGAAGATTGGTGGGTGATGGGCGTCCAGTGGCACCCGGAAGAAATGACCGAGTCTGCCGAACCGTGGGATCGCGGACTCTTCAAGGCGTTCGCGAAACAGCTCGAAGCTTAGTGGATCTTCCCCGGATTCTTCACGTCGACTCCGGGCGCAGTTGGCGCGGCGGCCAGCGTCAGGTATTCCTGCTCGCCACGGGGTTGCGCGACCTTGGTTACCGGACTCTGGTCGTGGCACCAACCGGCTCGCCACTCATTCGCCGCGCGGATCAGGCAGGGCTGCCCACATATCGACTGACGCTGCGCGGCGAGTGGGACATCCGGTCGGCGCGCGAGCTGCGCGCGGTCGCGCGCGAGTGGAGCGCCAGCATCGTCCACGCACACGACGCCAGATCGCATTCGATCGCGCGCATCGCGTTGCTCGGACGCCGGAAGACACGGCTCATCGTAACCCGCCGCGTCGCTTTTCCACCGAAGCAGGTTCGCCTCAAGTATCGACACGGCGTCGACGCCTTCATCGCAATCTCGGAAGCGGTGAAAAAAGTTATGGTGAAGGCTGGGGTGCCGGCGGAGCGCATCGAGGTCGTCTACTCGGGCGTGCCGGCGCCGCAGGTCAGGCGTCCCCGCAACTGGCGGCGCGAGCGGAGCTGGCCGGCCAGCACGATCGTTTGTGGAATCGTGGGGGCCATGACTCAGGAAAAGGGCCTCGACATGGTGAGCGGTATTGCGCGCCGCCTTCCCGGCGAGCTTTTCAGGCGCACCCGACTCGTGCTCCTCGGCGGCAAAGGATCGGGCGGTACGACGGTCTCCGGCGTAGAAGGATATGACGCCGGTTTCGTCGAGGAGATTCACGACGCGGTCTCCGGCCTCGACGTGCTGTGGCACCCATCTCGATCGGAAGGCCTGGGTACATCCGTGATCGATGCGATGGCGCTCGGAGTTCCACCGATCGCATTCGCCGTCGGGGGACTCCCTGAAGTCATCGAAGATGGCAAGAGTGGCCTGCTGATCCCGCCCGGTGACGTCGCGGGTTTCGTTCGCGCCGCGGCAGCACTCATAAGTGACGACGGTCTCCGCGCAATGCTGGCGGAAGGCGCAAAACAACGGGCTAAAGAGTTCGATTCCCGACGCATGATCGAACGAACCGCTGAGGTGTACAATAGAGTGCTTGCGGGGTAGCGGCTCGTTGGCCGCCTCTCCTATCTTGCCTTGGATCCCGTCGTCACCCTAGCCCGAAATGCTTTGATCTACATCTGTATTCCGACATATAACGAGGCACAAACCGTTGGCGTGCTGCTCTGGCGCATTCGGCGCGTCTTTCAGGACTATTCCCGCGAGTACGAGATCGTCGTTTACGACGACGGAAGCACCGACGGAACTCGCGAGACCCTCGAGCCCTATGCCGAGGTCATCCCGCTCAGCGTGATTCGCGGTGCCGACCGGAAGGGTTACGGATTCGCGCTCGAACGTCTGGTTCGCGAAGTCTCACGGCGCACGCGATATGCTCGGAGAGACGCTCTAATCATCATGCAAGCAGATTTTACGGACCAGCCTGAGCATATCCCGGAGCTCGTTAAGCGCTTCGAAGGCGGCGCTGACATCGTAGCGGCCAAACAGGAGCTGAGCGAGGCCCCCGCGGCCGTCCGCCGCCTCCATAGCTTCGCCAACTGGATTCAGCGCACCGGACTTCCGCGTACCGAGGCCGCTGATCCATTCACCACTTATCGGCTATACCGGATCTCGGTACTGCGCGAGCTGGTAAAGGCCATCGGCGACAAACCGATAGTCGCCGCCACCGGCTGGGCTGCGAACATGGAGCTCCTGCTCAAGGCTCGTCCATTCGCGCGCAGAGTGGAAAATGTTGACCTCGCTCCGCGCTACGATGTCAGAACCCGCGAGACGCGTGTGCGACCCGTTGCTGACGCGTTGAATCTCTTCCGCTTCAGTCGTCGAGCGCGGGGGCTGGCGTCGGCAGGGGGTGCAGCGTGAGACACGCCATCCTCGGCCTGGCGATGCTGGCAACAGCGAGCGTTGGAAAAACCCACGCTCAATCGACAACCGCCGCTACACCGGCTACGGCTGCCACAGCCACTACCGTGAAGCACGCCAAGGTTCCGTTCAACGTCG
>Ga0207706_10001357_pt1 | contig 24454 bp, 23 predicted proteins | sample KBSC53metaG_FD_184318 | JGI IMG/M metagenome (GOLD analysis project Ga0207706, IMG submission 184318) | Corn rhizosphere microbial communities from Kellogg Biological Station, Michigan, USA - KBS C5-3 metaG (SPAdes) (version 2) | ecosystem: Host-associated > Plants > Roots > Rhizosphere > Soil ... | reverse complement strand
GGAGGTGCGGAGGTGCGGAGGTGCGGAGGTGCGGAGGTGCGGTGGAAAGCTCCCAAATCTTGATCCACTAGTTATGGGAGTTCCGGTGAACCTGCTGTTTGCAAGGTTTTGTCAGTGTCCAAAGCCTGGGGGTTGTACGAAGGCCGTAGCTGCGCAGCAGCGGAGGCCACGCTGGGTTGGGCGCAGGCGATGGCGAACTGCGCGGGAGTCTTGTAGGCGAGCGAGCTGTGCGGCCGCACGTGGTTGTACCAGAGCCGGTGATGTTCCGTGAGCGCCTGGGCTTCGGCGAGCGTATCGAAGAGCTCCCGCGCGAGGAAGTCGTTGTCGAAACGGCTCATGAAGCTTTCGGCGTACGCGTTCTCCCACGGGCTGCCCGGCTGGATGTAGAGGGTGGCGACGCCGGCCGCGGCGAGCCACTCCTGCACCACGGTCGCAATGAACTCGGGGCCGTTGTCGCTGCGCAATGCGCGCGGTTCGCCGTGCACCCGCATCAGCTCGGCCAGGATCCGCACCACCGTGTTTGCGCCCATGCTCCGGCCCACCTCGATGTGCAGGCACTGGCGCGTGTACTCGTCGATCACCACCAGGAACTTCAGGGTACGCCCGTCCCGGGTGGCGTCGAAGGTGAAGTCGTACGTCCACACGTGGTTGGGCGCTTCTGCCCGCTTCACGTGCGACGCGTTCTCGCTGGTTCCGCACTGCGCACGTCTGGCCGTCGGCCTGGCCATCTTGAGCCCGGCCTGCCTCCAGAGCCGGCGCACACGCTTCACGTTCACGGCCACACCCTCGTTGCGAAGCATCCCCCAGATCATCCGGTAGCCCAAGCTCGGGTTCTCGTGCGCGAGCACCTTGATCCGCTCCAGCAGCTCCCGGTCGCGCTCTGCCCGGCCGCTCTTGAACCGCTGCGTCGACCGCGGCTGCCCCACCGCCTTGCATGCCCGGCGCTCGGAGATCCCGAACACCTCCTGGACGTGCCTGACCGCGGCACGCCTCCGGTCCGGGCTCAGTAGTTTCCCCGGGCCACCTCGCGCAGAACGCTGATGTCCAGCGCCTGCTCGGCCACCACCTGCTTCAGCCGTCTGTTCTCTTCCTCCAGCTCCTTCATCCGCGTCACCTGGTCGACCTGGATCCCGTTGTACTCCGCCCGCCACCGGTAGTACGTCGTCTCCGCGATCCCCAGGTGCCGACTGACCTCCTCGACCTTCTTCCCGGCACTCAGCAGCGCCTCGGCTTCCCGCAGCATCCCCACGATCTGCGTCGCCGTGTGTCTCGTCCTCTTCACGGAGTCCTCTCTCCCTTGGGTTGGGTGGTGGACTCCCATTCTAGTGGATCAAGATACGGGGAGCATTCCAGCGGAGGTGCGGAGGTGCGGAGGTGCGGAGGTGCGGAGGTGCGGAGGTGCGGGGGGGACGGGCGCTCGCCCCGCCGCGATGATGGTGCACGGAGCCGGGATTCGTGCCGCGAGTAGGTGAAGCCTCGCGCGGTTTGCGAGGCTTTTCGTAGTCGTTGCTGCGGCTTCAGCCGCCGGTCCAACTGTGTTCCGAGGACGACGAATGCCCGCCAGCGACCGATTCGCTGGCGGGCATCTTCGCATTCAGCACTCAGCACTTCCGACGCACCCCCGCACCCCCGCACCTCCGCACCTCCGCACCTCCGCACCGCGGTCACCTCCGCCCCGCCCATTCGCGCGCGAGATAGACCACGCGGCCGTCGGGGAGCGCCGACCAGCTCACGTCGGCCAGCAGGGCGCTGCCGTCGGGGCGAAGGAGGCGGCGCAGGCCGCCGCCGTTGGTGCCCAGCGGCTGGTTGCGGCGCAGCGCGATCAGCCGGTCGTCTACGGGGATCAGGTCCCACAGGCGCTGGCCGGTGATCTGCTCGCGGGTGCGGCCCAGCAGCAGGCAGGCGGCCTGGTTCACCTCCACCAGCCGGCCCTCGGGGCTGGCCACCATCACCCCGTCCACCACCTCTTCGACCACCGCGCGGTGCCAGCGCTCGGTCTCGCGCGCGGCGGCCAGGTCGCGCCGCAGCGCCGCCACCTGCCCGTGCAGCCGCCACGCGTACCGGCCCGCACCCAGCGCCACCGCGCCCGTCATCGCCAGCGCTGTCATCCACCCGGCCTGTTCGGGGACCGCGAAGCCGTGCACCACGCCGCCGATGGCGGGCACCAGCGTCACGGTGAGCGCGGCGGCGATCACCGCCGTGGCCACCAGGTTCACCGCCCAGGCGGCGCGGCGGCGGGCGAGCTCGGCGTCCGCGGCGTGCCAGGGCGCGGCGGCGCGGCGCAGGACGGGCGCGGAGCGGTCGCGGGCGCCGGGGAGAAGCCTCTCGAGGGCGAGGGATGCGGTCGGCATGGACGGATGATGCCCTTCAGTGCGTGGCGGACTGGGGTGGGATGTTTCCGCCCGCGCCTTAGACAAGCTCCGTGCCGGATGCGAGATGGCGCCGAACCCCAGCAACGGCGCGGAATTCCTCCCCCAGATGTTCCGCTGGCCGCGTACGGAATCTGTCCATCGTACAGGATTCGGACGCGGCGGTCCGGCCCCTGCCCTGGTTCCGCACCGGCGGCTGAAGCCGCAGCAACCACGACGAAAAGCCTCGCATACCACGCGAGGCTTCAACGGCGCGCGGTCCGAAACCCGTGCCGCGCGCCATCATCGCGGCTTCACGAACCCCGGTAGTCCGCGAAGGCGGACTTCGTGTAGTCGTTGCGGCGAATTCATTCGCCCGAGCCTGGCAGCGGCCGCGACCAACCGAAGCGAGCACGCCGATCGGACGTGCTCGCGCCCCTGGCATCTGTTACCCACCCGCTGCTTACTGCACCACCACCGGCACCTGCGCCGTCTTCCCCTCGCTGGTGGCGCTCACCATCGCCGTCCCCGGTGCCACCGCCAGCACCTGGCCCGTGGGCGACACGGTCACCGCGGCGGGGTTGCTGCTCGCCCACGCAACCGCGCGCCCGCCGAGCACCGCGCCGCTCGCCGCGCGGGTGACGGCGGCAAGCTGCAGCGCCGCGCCCTTCGCCAGCGTCACCGGACTGCGGGAGCCGGTGATCTCCACCCGCGCCACCGGGCCCGCCGTCTCCGGCGCCCGCACCGTCAGCGTGGTGGTGCCGCTGCGAGCGTCGCTCACGGCGGTGATCATCACCGTGCCCGCGCCGCGGGCGGTCACCAGCCCCGTCTGCGACACCGTGGCGACCGCGTCGTCGCTGCTCCCCCACGACACCGGCAGCCCGTTCACCGGCGTGCCGCGCGAGGTGACCGGGGTCGCGGTGAGCTGGAGCGTGGCGCCCACCTCGAGCTGCGTGGCGGGGGCCGACACCCGCACGCGCGCCACCGTGCCGCCCGTGCTGCCGGTGCTGTCCGAACAGGCGGCCGCCAGCGCCGCCAGCGAGGTCATCAGGATCTTCGCGGTGGTCTTCATCTATCCGTCTCCGGTCCGTTGGATTGAGTTGGATGCCTGCCGTACGTGTTCCCTCGGACGCGTGTCACACCCGCCGGGTTGGACCGGGCGATCCGCCGCATCCCAGAGGCGCCTACGCGGACCGGTGGCGGAGAGTTTCCCGATTCCTGGCGAGAAGCCGTTGTGGCGTTCGTGATACAAACCGCTAACTCATTGAGGAAAAACGCGTTCCGTGGATCGGGGCGCCCGCCAGAAACTTCTGGATTCGCGCACCTCGCCCGGGCCACGGCGCAACTCGCGGCGAGGTTCGCGCAACTCGCTGCGAAAATCCGGAAGCGGGCCATCAGGCAGGGAATCCGGTCGCGCTGGACGTTCCTCGTCGCTCGTGCACGAGAGATGGACGAGCGGTAGATTGGAGGCGAACCGATCAGGCCACCGCAGGGACATGGAGCGCGAGCATGTGCGGACGATTCGGGCAGAAGGCGAGCAGCGCGGAGCTGGCGGCGGCGTTCGAGGCGGCGTGGCGGTGCGAGGAGCCGCGGCTCCCGCGCTTCAACATCGCCCCCACGCAGGACGTGCCGGTGCTGCTGCGCCACGACGGGGTCCGCGTGCTCGACCAGCTCCGCTGGGGGCTGATCCCCAGCTGGGCCAGGGACGCGTCGATCGGCAGCAAGATGATCAACGCGCGCGCCGAAAGCGTGATCGAGGGGAAGCCGGCCTTCCGCGCGGCGTTCCAGCGGCGCCGCTGTCTGGTGCCCGCCAGCGGCTTCTACGAGTGGAAGAAAGTCGGCAAGGTGAAGGTGCCGCAGTGGATCCACCCCGCGGACGGCCTCCCGCTCACCTTCGCCGGGCTGTGGGAGGTGTGGCGGCCGCAGAAGGACGCCGAGCCGGTGCTCACCTTCACCATCGTCACCACCACCCCCAGCGCCGACGTGTCCGGCATCCACGACCGCATGCCCGTGATCGTGGCCCCCGCCGACCGCGACGCCTGGCTCAGCGCCGAGACCCCGTCCGCCGACCTGGCCGCGCTCCTGCGCCCCGCGCCGGACGGGACGCTGGTGCACCACGCCGTCTCCACCGCCGTCAACCGTCCGACGTTCGACGGCCCCGAGCTGATCGTGCCGGACGCACCCGCGGATCCGGAGGGCGAGCTGTTCGCGGGGGTATGATCTGCTCATCCGGGACCGAGGCTCGAGGGCTGGATCGCGGGTTTCACACAGAGGACACGGGGAACACAGAGGCACGGAGAACCGCGATGGGGTTCTCCGTGCCTCTGTGTCTCTGTGTGAAATGGAGGTGCAAAGGCGGCGAAATCATTTCCGCATCACGCACGATGGTTGATCCGCCGGTACCGCTCCGAAGTGTGCGCTGTTGCAGTCAACCTGTTGATCTGAAACGACCTGGCTCCGCACGTGAAGCAGCTCGCTTCGCGGGCACGGCGCTCGCGTGTGGCGCCGCCATTCGGGCTGGATGTGCCGTGGATGCCGTGCGTTGGAGCGCATGCGGCGGAGCGTCCGTGCGCCATGCGTCTTGACGTGCGTGTCGCATACGGCTTACCATACTGCCATCTCCCCAGCATTACCCAACGTGCCCCACAACCCGGCCGCACGCATCCGCGCCGTGGATGCCGACGGACGCGCCTGCTCGTGAACCGCCCGGCTGAAGCCCAACCGCACGCAGCGAGAGGACCCGTGAAGAAAGCCGCACTCGCCATCGCAGCCACCCTGGCCGCCGTGGCCCCGCTGGCCGCGCAGCAGGACACCGTGCCCGAGGGGCGCGTGCACACGGTTCGCCGCGGCGACACGCTGTGGGACCTGGCGCGCCAGTACCTGGCCGACCCGTTCCTGTGGCCCGAGATCTTCCGCCTGAACACCGACGTGGTGCGCGATCCGGCCCGCATCTACCCCAACGAGCGGCTGGTGCTGCCGCCGGGGGTGGCCGCCGCGGGCCCGAGCGAGCCCGAGCACACCGTGTTCTACCAGGGCGCGCGCGAAGGCCCGCGCGACCGGCTCACCATCCTTCCCGCCGGCACCGCCGAGTTCCCCGTGGTGCGCACGGGCGACTTCTACCGCGCCGGCTTCGTGGTGCCCGAGGGCGACGTGCGGCCGCAGGGGCGCGTGCGCGAGATCATCTCGCCCACCGTGGTGCCGCTGGAGCGCCAGCCCACCGTGCAGATCTACGACAAGGTCCTGGTCAGCACCGACAGCGGGATGGCGCCGTTCCGCATCGGCGACCGGGTGCAGTTCCTTCGCCCCGAGCGGCTGATGCAGCCGTACGGGCGGCTCTTCACCCCGCGCGGGATCGGCACCGTGGCCGGCGTGGACGGCGGCACCGCCACCGTGGTGGTGATCCGCATGTTCGATCCCGTGGGCCCGGGCGACCTGGTGACGCCCGCGCCGGCGTTCCCGGTGGCCATCGGGGTGCGCCCCGCCGCCGCGGCCGACCTGCAGGGCCGCGTGGTGGGCTTCCAGCGCCAGCACCCGCTGCAGGCGGTGGAAGAGCTGGCCGTGCTCGACGTGGGCCGGCAGATGGGGGTGAAGGAGGGCGACGAGTTCGAGGTGTTCCTCCCCCGCCAGCGCGCCGACTGGGGCACGCGCCCCGAGGTGTCCGTCGGCCGCATGCAGGTGGTGAAGGTCACGCAGCGCACCAGCACGGTGCGCATCACCCACCTGGAGCAGCCCGCCATCGCCGTCGGCCAGCCCGTCCGCCGCGTGGCCAAGATGCCCTGAACTGGTGGACGGTAGATAAAAGACGAAGGGCGGCGAAGCGGATCGATGCTTCGCCGCCCTTCTCGTTCATCCTCGCTCGCGGGCGAATCTACCCGATGAGCCGCCACACCCGCACGACCAGCTTCCCCACGCTGCCAAAGGCCACCATCCCTGCCGCGGCTAGAAAGCTCCACGTCCCGCGCATGCGCACCCACTTGGCTTTGGCCCTGCGGTCGTCGGCAAGCGCCTGATTGTACTCGCGGCGCATGTCGTCGATCGTGGGCCGCAGGATCTCGTCAAATGTGCGTTCCGAGCACAGGAATTCCGCAATCGCGAGCAGGGTGTGTCCTGGTGGTGCCGAAACCCTGACCGGCTCGGGTTGCTGAAGTCGCTTCGGCTCGCGGTGGAACATTTCGTCGGGTGTGTCCGCATCAATCCATCGCAGGAGTTGCTCGTTGGAAACGATGATGTTTTGCGGGACAACCAGCCTTTCCCGCAATTCCATGACGTAACGCCGAACGTCCTCAATCGAGGGCTCGTCCATGACACGGGCGGATCTCACCGGCCGATTTACATCGCCCATGCGCCCTCCCCGCCCGCGAACAGCCGGGCCGCGTGTTCGAGTGCACGGTAGGCGCGGACGCCGAGGCCCGTCGCCTTGTACAGCCGGCGCGGCGGTCCGTCGCCGGGGGAGACTTCTTCCTGGCGCGACTCGACGTAGCCCTTCTCGGCCATGCGGCTGAGCGTCACGTACACCGTTCCCCGCTTCAGAACGTCGGAACTGGTGACGAGCTGCAAGCCGTACATCTCTCCGTTGGCGATCAGCAGCCGGAGAACCTCGGCCTCTTTGGGGGACAGGCGTGGAATGTCCATGGGATGGAGCTTACAATTTGTAAGACTGGCTGTCAACGGTCTTCTAGCTGTGGGAGCCTCGCGCGGTTCGCGAGGCTTCTCGCCGTTGTTGCCGCGGCTTAAGCCGCCGGTGCGCGAGTTCTGCCCAGCGCATGGGCCGAACGTCCGTTCGGCGGCGAATCGTGTCGCCGCCCTTCCGTAAAGCCGCGCCGGAACGCATTTTCCACCCGATGAACACCGCCAGCCTGCACCTGATCGCGCTCGCGCTCTACGCCCTTGCCGCCGCCCTGCTGGGGGTGTCGATGGCCCGCAGCCATCGCCGCCTTCCCGCCGTGGCGGCCTCCGTGCTGGGCGCCGCCATCCTGGTGCACGCCGCCGAGCTGGCCGTCTTCACGCGCGAGTTCGGCGAACTGCCGCTGGTGGGGCTGGGGCCGTCGCTCTCCGTCTTCGCCCTGCTGATCGCCGCCGGGTCGCTGGGGCTGGCCACGCTGGGGCGGACGGGGCCGGTGGGGCTCGTCCTGGTCCCCGTGGCGGCGGCGGTGGCGGCGGTGGCCGAGATCACGGGGGTGCAGCCGTCGCGGCAGGTGCTGGCGTTCCAGGGGCCGTGGTTCGTCTTCCACGTCGTCCTCGCCTTCCTGGGCTACGCGGGGATGACGGTGGCCTTCGCGGCGGGGTTGATGTACCTGCTGCAGTTCCGCGAGCTCAAGAGCAAGCGCTTCGGCGCCGTCTTCCGCTTCTTCCCCCCGCTCGACACGCTGGACCGTATCGGCCGCGGCGGATTGATCGCGGGGATCAGCTTCCTGACGCTCGCGCTGCTGGTGGGGTGGGCGTGGACGGAGCGCTTCGGCCACCCCATGAGCCCCGGAAACCCCAAGGTGGTGTGGGGTATCCTGAGCTGGCTGGTCTTCGCCGCCGCGCTGGCGGCGCGCGCGGGCGGCGGGCGGCCGGCGCGGCGCGCGGCGCTGGCGAGCGTGGTCGGCTTCGCGGTGGTCGTCGCGGGCTACCTGGTCCTTCGCGTGGGCGAGCGGGCGGGAGGGGCGTTCCTGTGAGCGGGCGCTACCCGGTGCTGCTCGACCTCTCGCGCCTCGATGTCCTCGTGGTCGGCGGCGGAGAGGTGGCGCTGCGCAAGGTGCGCGGCATCCTGGAAGCCGGTGGGAAGCCGATGATCGTCTCGCCCGCGGTCCGGCCCGAGCTGGAACGATTGATCCGCCAGCACGCCCTGTCCTGGGCCGCGAAGCCCTACGCCGCGGGGGACGTGCACGGCTGCCACCTCGTCTTCGCGGCGACGGACTCGGCCGAGGTGAATGCCCGGGTTACGGCCGAGGCGGAGGCCGCGGGCGCGCTGGTGAACGTGGCGGACGACGGCGAGGGGTCCACCTTCCACGTGCCGGCTACGATCCGCCAGGGCGAGGTGGTGGTGGCGTTCAGCAGCGGCGGGGCGAGCCCGTTGCTCTCCCGCCGGCTGCGCGAGCGGCTGGAGTCCGTCGTCACGCCGGGGCTGGGGCGCACGGCGGGACGTCTGTCCACCGTGCGCAAGCAGATCCGCGACCGCTGGCCCGCCGACGAGGCGCGCCGGCGCGACGCCTGGTTCGGCCTGGTCACCCCCGAATTCCTGGACGCGGCCATCGCCGGCCGCGACGCGGAAGTGGAGCAGCACATCGCCCGATGCCTGTCGCAGTCGTAGGCGCCAGCCACCGCACGGCTCCCATCGAGCTACGGGAGCGGCTCGCCTACGGGCGCGCCGAAGTGCCGCCCGCGCTCGCCGGTCTCGCGGCGGGTACGGGCGCCGAGGCCGTGCTGCTCACCACCTGCAACCGCACCGAGTTCTACCTCTCCGGCGCGGACGACGCGGGGGTGGAGCGCGCGGTGGAGGCGCTTTCGGCGCGCATCGGCGTGGACCCCGCCGACGCCGCGCGCTGGCTGTACGTGCGGCGCGACCGCGAGGCGGCGCACCACCTGTTCCGCGTGGCCGCCGGGCTCGATTCGATGATCGTGGGCGAGCCGCAGATCCAGGGGCAGGTGAAGGAAGCGTACGCGGCGGCGCGGCAGGTGGCCGGCCACACGGGTCCCATCGTGGGCCCCGCGCTCAACCGCCTCTTCCAGAGCGCCCTGAACGTCGGCGGGCGCGTGCGCAGCGAGACGCGGCTGGGGATCGGCGCGGCATCGGTCCCCTCCGCCGCGGTGGAGCTGTCGAAGAAGATCTTCGGCTCGCTCAAGGGCCGCCGCGCGCTGGTGCTGGGCGCGGGGGAGATGAGCGAGGTGACGCTGGAGTGCCTGCAGGGCGAGGGTGTGCGCACGGCGGTGGTCGCGAACCGCACCTACGACCGGGCGCGCGAGCTGACGGAAAAGTGGGGCGGCTCGGCGATCCACTGGGAAGAGTTCGCCACGGCGCTCCCCCAGGTGGACATCGTGATCTGCTCCACCGCCGCGCCGCACCCGGTGCTCACCCTGGAGCGCTTCCGCGCCGCGCTGCCGAGGGGGCCGCGCAAGCCGCTGTGCATCATCGACATCGCCATCCCGCGCGACGTGGAGACGGCGGTGGGCGACCAGGAGAACGTCTTCCTCTACAACGTGGACGACCTCCAGCAGATCGTGGACGATTCGCTGGACCGCCGCCGCGCCGAATTGCCGGCGGCGGAACGGATCGTGGCCGAAGGGGTGGAAGAATTCTGGAACTGGTACGCGTCGCTCGCGGTGGTGCCCACCATCCGCGCGCTGCGCGAGCACGGCGAGCAGGTGCGCGCGCAGGAGACCGAGCGCGCGCTGGCGCGGTTGTCCCATCTGTCCAACGAAGACCGGGAGGCGGTGGACGCGCTGACCCGGCAGATCCTGAACAAGCTGCTGCACGCGCCCACCACGCGCCTGCGCGACGCCGCGGCCAACGGCCGCGGCACCGGCGTGCTGGACACCGTGCGCTACCTGTTCGAGCTAGAAACCGCCCGCAAGGACGACGAATGACGCCCCGCCCCGCCCCCACCGCATGATGCAGGCGGCACCACACTCCGGAGAGTTCGGCAACGTCTGGCGGATGATCGCCAGCGGCACCCTGTCCACCCAGCTGATCATGGCGCTCCTCGCGCTGTTCAGCCTGGTATCCTGGGCCATCATCGTGATCAAGTGGCTCCAGTTCCGCCGCCTCCGCCAGGAGAGCGACCGGTTCGTGGAGCGGCTGGAGAAGGCCGACCGGCTGGAAGACGCCTTCCACAGCATCATGGCCCTTCCCGAGAGCCCCTTCACCCGCGTGTTCAAGCGGGGGATGACCTTCTACAGCGAGCTCCGCCCCGCCGCCCGCACCGGCGAGGTGAAGGGCCTCCTCCCCGCGCAGCTCGAAGTGCTCCGTCTCGTCCTCGAAAAGGAGGAGGGCGACGAGCGCGACGGGCTGACCGGCGGGCTGATCTGGCTGGCGATCTTCGCGACCGCCAGCCCCCTCCTCGGCCTGCTGGGGACGGTGATCGGGGTGATGAACTCGTTCATCGGCGTGGCCAACGCGGGGTCCAGCTCCATCAACGCCGTCGCCCCGGGGATCGCGGAGGCGCTGGTGGCCACGGCGGGCGGGCTGGTGGTGGCGATCCCGGCGGCGATCGGGTACAACTACCTCACCGGGCGGCTGAACCTGTTCATGGGCGAGCTGGAGGGCTTCAGCAGCGAGTTCATCGGCGCGCTGGCGCGCGAGGGGCGGATCTAGCCCTATGCCACGGAACCGCCGCCGCGGCCACGGCCGGCTGGAGCCCAGCGCCGAGATCAACGTCACCTCGCTGGTGGACGTCTGCCTCACCCTGCTGGTGATCTTCATGATCACCGCGCCGATGCTGCAGGGCGGCGTGGAGGTGAGCGTGCCGAGGGCGCGGACGCAGTCCGTTCCGTCCAACGAGGGGGTGATCGTCACGGTGGACCGGCAGGGCGGCGTGTTCATCGGCCAGCAGGCGGTGCGCTGGGAAGAGTTCGAGCGCCGCTTCGCCGAGGCGGTCCGCGCCGCCGGGGCCAGGAACGTCTACCTGCGCGCCGACCAGGGCGTGCCCTACGGGAGGGTGGTGCAGGTGCTGGGGGCGATGAAGGCGGCGGACGTCGCCACGGTGGGGCTGATCGCCGAGGAAGAGAACCCGGGAGGGCGATAGATGGACCTGGGCGGGCGCGGAGGGCGGACGCGGGACGCGCGGCGCGGGCGGATGTGGCTCGCCGCCGCCGGGTCGGTGTCGCTGCACCTGCTGATCGTCCTCCTCCTGCTCAGCGCCGAAGGGCTCTTCGCCGGGAAGCCGGCGCGCGAGCCGCGGATGCGCTCCTACGCCGTCAACATCGTCTCCCCGCCGCCCACGCTGCGCGGCCCGCCGCCCGCCGAATCGCCCGCGCCCAACCCGGGCGGCAGCACCCCGCCGGCCCCCGCCGCGGCGCCGGCGCCCGCTCCTCCGGCACCTCCTCCCTCCGCGCCGCCGACGCCCGCGCCCGAGGCCGCGAAGCCGGCTCCCGCGCCGCCGAAGGAACCTGCGCGCGCTCCCCAGCCTACAACCCCGCAGCCCAGACCGGCCGCCACGCCGCCGCGTCCGTCCACGCCTACGCCGCCGCAGCGCCCGGCGACGGCTCCCACGCGTCCGCAGGCCTCGACGGCGGGTGGGACAAACAGGACAAACGCACCGAAGCCGAACCCGGCCGCGCCAACCGAACGGCGCCCCGGCGCGTCCAACGGTCCGGGAAGCGGCGCGCCGAGCGCGGGGACGGGGACGCGTGGTGCGCCGACCGGGCGCGACCCGGACCCGAACTCCGCCGGCGGCGAGGGGCTGAACGTCTCGCAGCGTGGCGTGGAGTGCCCCAGCACGGGGTACTGCGAGAACATCGAGCGCCAATTGCATCGCTGGTTCCGCCGACCGGAAGGTAACAACGGCACTGCCGAAGTGTGCTTCACCATCCTGCGCGACGGGTCCGTGGATGACATCGTGGTCAACCGCGTGCGCGGCGGCTTCACCTTCAAGATGGCCGCGCAGGAAGCGGTGGAGCAGGCCGGTCTGCACAAGGCGTTCGGCGCGCTCCCCCGCGCCTTCGGCGCCGACGAACTTCCCGTGTGCGTGGACATCACCCCCCAGACCTGAAGAATCAGCGAGTGCGTTCGATCCATCGCGCCCTTCCGCTCTGCCTTGCGCTGGCGGCCCTGCTCCCCCGCGCCGCCGCCGCGCAGAACGACACCACCCCCGGCGTGCGCCTGCGCATGACGTACGAGGCGCGGACCTCCCCCGGCTTCCTGGTGCTCCCCTTCGCCGGCGGCGGCGACGACGCGCGGTCGATCATCCGGCGCGACCTGGAGTACAGCGACCGCTTCGAGATGAAGGACCCGCCCGCCGGCACTCCCGCGCCCTCGGCCGCGCCCGACGTCTCCGAGTGGCGCGACCGCGGCGCCGACTGGGTGCTGGCCGGCACCTTCAGCGCGACGGGAGACGGCGGCACGCTGCGGCTCACCCTCTACGACGCCGTCTACGGGCAGGTGAAGGGGACGGGGACGTTCGGCATCCCGGCGCGCGGCGGGCGCGGCTACCGGATGGCGGTGCACTCCGCGAGCGACGCCGTGGTCCGCTGGGCCACCGGGCAGCCGGGGATGGCCGCCAGCCGCATCGCCTTCGTCACCGCGGGGCGTGGATCGAAGGAGATCTACACGGTCGATGCGGATGGCGAGGGGGTGAGCCGGGTGACCTCGGACGGATCGATCGCGCTCTCCCCCGCGTGGTCGCCGGACGGGCGGCGGCTGGCGTACACCAGCTTCAAGCGCGGCGGCCCGCAGCTCTTCGAGCGCGACCTGTCCGCCGGCAGCGAGCGGGTGGTGAGCGACCGCGACGGGATCAACATCACCCCCGCCTATGCGCCGGACGGGCGGACGATCGCGTTCGGGGCGACCATGGGCGGCAACACCGAGATCGTGCTCTCCAGCGGCGGTGGGAGCCTGCGCGCGCTCACCCAGAGCCGCCGCTACGAGAACCTGTCGCCCACCTTCAGCCCCGACGGCGGACGGATCGCCTTCGTGAGCGACCGCCTGGGCGAGCCCGCGGTGTACGTGATGGACGCGGGCGGCGGCGAGCCCCGCATCGTCAGCGATTACGCGTACGGCCGGCGCGGCTACTCGACCTCGCCAGACTGGTCGCCGGCGGGGCCGTGGATCGCGTATTCTTCGCGCGTGAACGGCGTGCCGCAGATCGTGATGGTGGGCGCGGACGGACGCGGCGGCCGGCTGCTGACCGACCGCGGCCGCAACGAGGACCCCAGCTGGGCCCCGGACGGCCGCCACCTCGTCTTCGCCAGCCCCGACCGCGACGGCGGCGGCCTGTTCGTGCTCGACACGGTGACGGGGAAGGTGCGCACGCTGGTCGGAGGCCGCGGGTTCGGGCTGCCGGCGTGGTCGCCGGCGCTGGGAGGCAGGCAGGGACAGTAAGTTCAGAGTTGGAGCGGACTTCCGGCCCCAGCTCTCGCATCACCCGGCCACGCGGGCGCCGCGTCGCATCCGGCCGGCCGCAGGGCGCGCCTACCGTCCCTGGCGGTTTTTGGGGGAGGGACAGGCGAGGAACGAGCCAGGGAGAGGGCCCCTCGCGGGCCTGACGAAACGCATCCGGGCCGGTGATCGCGGCCCGCCGCACATCTACCGTTTTGACGGATTTCGGACCCACACCGAGGAACCGGGGAGAGACATGAAGCTTCGCCACGCCGCTCCGCTGCTGCTGATCCCGCTCGCCGTTTTCGGCTGCAAGAAGAAGCCGAGGACCAATCCCGAGCCGTACAACAGCAGCGCCACCGGCACCATCGTGGACGACGGCCGCGCGCGCGCCGACAGCATGCGCGCCGACAGCATCGCCCGGGCCGAGCGCGAGCGCGCCGACCGCGAGCGGCGCGACCGCGAGGCCGCCGCGTCCGTGGCGCGCGAGGCGCTCACCGAGATCGTGTTCTTCGAGTACGACAGCGACGAGATCACCCCCACGGCCGAGGACAAGCTGAACACCAAGGCCGCCGTCCTCCGCAGCAACCCCGGCGTGCGGCTGCGCATCGAGGGGCACTGCGACCAGCGCGGGTCGACCGAATACAACCTGGCGCTGGGGCAGCGCCGCGCCGAGGCGGTGCGCGCCTACCTGGTGAACCTGGGGATCGACGGGGGGCGCCTTTCCACCATCAGCTACGGCAAGGAGAAGCCGCTGATGGAGGGCGACTCGGACGAAAGCTATGCACGGAACCGCCGCGCCGAGTTCGCCGTGACCGGCGGGCAGGTCCTCACCGTTCCCACGGAGCTGCGCCGATGAAGGCCGTACGCATCGCCGCCGTGGCGGCGCTCCTGCCCCTGGCCGGGTGCCTGGCCACCCGGCAGGACCTGGAGAAGCTGCAGACGCGGATGGACAACGACCGCGCCGAGCAGAACCGCCAGATCGAGGCGCTGATCACCCGCACCCAGGCCATGCTCGACAGCTTGAGCAGCCAGAATGCGCGGATGCGGGCCGACGTGGCCAACCGCCTGCTGCAGATCGACCGGCAGCTGGTGCAGATCCAGTCGCTCAGCGGCCAGAGCCAGCAGCAGATCCGCGACCTGCAGCGCCAGATCGAGGCGCGCGCCGCCGAGGCCCGCGACGCCGCCGAGGCCGCCGACAGCGCCGAGGTGGTGCTCGACCGCCCGGCCGAGACCGGCACCCCAACGCGCCCCTCGACCGATCGCCCCTCCACCGACCGACCGTCCACCGGCGGGTCGGACCGGACGACCACCACCCCGCCGCGCACCACCACGCCGCCACGCACGACCACTCCGGCCCGCCCGCGCCCCACCGGCGGCGTGTCGGCCGACGAGGCGTACGAGGCGGCGATGGGGGCGTACCGGCGCGGGTCGATGTCCACGGCGCGCAGCGGCTTCCAGGAGTTCCTCACCATCGCCCCCGACGACGACCGCGCACCCGACGCGCAGTACTACGTGGGCGAGACGTACACGCGCGACCCCGACGCCGCCATCGCCGCGTACCAGCGGGTGGTGGAGCGCTGGCCCCGGTCCGAGCGGGCGCCCGCGGCGCTGCTGCGCATCGCGAAGCTCGAGATCGCCCGCGGCGACCGCACGCAGGCCCGCTCGCACCTGAACCAGATCCTGCGCAGCTACCCCCGCAGCGACGAGGCCGACGAGGCCCGCACCCAGCTCGACCGCCTGGGTTCTCGGTAGATCGAAAGATCGAAAAACAGCCGGAGGTCACACGGAGCAGCGGAGGAGAACGGAGCAGCGGAGAACTGCAACTGCGCGAAGGACGTAGTTCTCCGCCGCTCCGTTGCACTCCGTTGCTCCGTGGCCGTGTGACCCGGTTGTCGTTTTTCAGCCGGGTCTTGCGCCGATCAGGACCCAGGGCTTAGCACTTAGGGAATTTCGGACGTTCCGCGACGATCCCACCGAGGAGAAAGCCCGCCGCCGTGCGCTGCCCGTTCTGCCACCACCAGGACGACCGCGTGGTCGACAGCCGCACCAGCCGCGAGGGGCGGGCGGTGCGGCGGCGCCGCGAGTGCCTGCGCTGCGGCCGCCGCTTCACCACCTACGAATACATCGAGGAGCGCACGCTGCAGGTGGTCAAGCGCGACGGCGAGACCGAGCCGTTCGAGCACCGCAAGCTGCTGCACAGCATCGAGGTGGCCAGCGCCAAGCGCCCCATCACCCCCGCCGAGATCGAGACCGTCGTCGAGGACATCGAGCGCGAGCTGGACCGCCGCGAGACCAGCGAGGTGAGCAGCGCCGACATCGGCGGCATGGTGATGGCGCGCCTCAAGGAGCGCGACCAGATCGCCTACGTGCGCTACGCCAGCGTGTACCGCAACTTCGCCGACGTGCAGGAGTTCGAGGAGGAGCTGCGCGAGCTGCGCGACCTGGCGGCGCTGCGCGAGGTGCGCCGATACCAGCGCGAGCTGCCCCTGGCCGACGAGGACGAGCCCGCCGCGACCGAGCCCCCCGCCGCCAACCCGTCGCCCTCGTAGCACGCACCCCTACCGCGCGCGGGGCAAAACACGGAAATTACGGGAGGACGGGCACTTGCCCGCCCTCCCGGCGCACTTTCCGGGGCCGCCGGGGTAGACGGGGGGCCGCGAGGGGACAGGGAACAGGGGACAGGGTACAGCGGCCGTCCCCGTGTCTGCTCAGCGCGGCCGTCCATCCGGCCATCCGCCACACCGAAGCCTTCCGTATCAACGGATGCCGGCCCGGCACTCCGCGAAGGGTGACTTCGTGCCGTGGTCGCCGCGGCTTCCGCCCGGGGCGAGGCCGGGCCGTCGGACATGACGGACCCAACGAAACGCTGACGGGCGCCGCCGCCCGCCTGGAGCACGATGCCGAAGCCGCAGCAACGAGCTACGCCCGCCGGCGAGATGCCGTTCCTCGACCACCTCGAGGAGCTGCGCTGGAGGCTGATCTGGAGCCTGATCGCGGTCACCCTCTGCGCGGTGATCGGCTTCGTGCTGGTCAGCCGCTTCGACGTGCTGGGGATCCTGATCGAGCCGATCAAGCCGTTCCTGCACGGCACCAAGCTCAAGTACCTGAGCCCCACCGAGCCGTTCTTCATCACCCTCAAGCTGGCCATCTCGGTGGGCCTGGTGCTCGCCTCGCCGATCGTGGTGTACCAGATCTGGGCGTTCCTGGCGCCGGCGCTGCTCCCACACGAAAAGCGCACCATCGTCCCCGCGCTCTACCTGGGGCTGGTGCTGTTCGCGCTGGGCGTGCTGATGAGCTACAAGATCGTGCTCCCCATGACGCTCAACTTCACCATGGGCTTCCAGACCGAGAGCCTGGAGCAGAACATCGTCATCGGCGAGTACCTGGCCTTCGTCACCCGGCTGCTGCTGGCCTTCGGCGGGGTGTTCGAACTGCCCGTGGTGATCCTGATCCTGTCGTCGATGGGGCTGGTGACCCCCGAGTTCCTGGCCGGCAAGCGCCGCCACGCCATCGTCATCATCACCGTGCTCGCCTCCGTCCTCACCCCCGGCGACGTGATCACGCTCACGCTGATGATGATGGTGCCGCTGATCCTGCTCTACGAGTTCTCGATCTTCCTGTCGCGCCTGGTGACCCGGCGCCGCCGCGTGGCCGAGGCCGCCGCGGCCGCCACCGAGGCGTGAAGAATCGGTTAGACGGGGCCGCGCGCCGTTCCGCTCCCGAGCCCGGCGCGCCATCGTTCAGATCCATACGATCCACCGCAGCGGGATTGACCGTACGCGTGAACCGTAACGCAGTCCTCCTGGCGGCCGTGCTGGCCGCCGTAGCTATCGCCGATACCGCGGGCGCGCAGATCATTCCCGGGGTGGGCGGCCGCCGCCCGGGGGCCGTGCGTGCGCCCCGCGAGCAGCAGCGCCCGCGCGGGGCCGCGCAGGCGCCGGGCGACACCACGCCCCGCCAGACCCCCGCGCAGGCCGACTCGCTGATCGACGCGCTGCTCAAGCTGCAGGGCTACGTTCCCGTCTACTACACGGCCGACAGCGCCGAATACCGCGCCGCCGACCGCACGCTGCGCCTGCGCGGCAACAGCCGGGTGGAGCGCGACGAGCGGGTGATCACGGCGAAAGATTCCATCGTCTACATGGACCGCCGCGACCTGGTGGCGGCGTACGGACAGCCGCAGGGCACCCCCGCCGCCGGCGAGGGCGACCCGATCAGCGGCGACGTGTTCGTGTACGACCTGAACAGCCGCCGCGCCAACGTGCGCGGCGCGCGCACCAGGATCACCGAGAGCGCCACCTGGTACGTGGCGGGCGACGTGACCGACGAGCGCGGGCAGCGCATCTACGCGCAGAACAGCACCTTCACCAGCGACGACCGCCCGGACCCGGCCTACCACTTCAAGGCCGACCGGATCATGATCATCCGCAACCGCATCTTGGTGGGCCGCCCCGCGTACCTGTACTTCCGCAACGTGCCGGTGATGGCGCTCCCCTTCATCGTGCAGGACCTGGAGAAGGGGCGGCGCAGCGGGTTCCTGATCCCCCAGTTCGAGATCAACGACATCCTGCGCACCCGCGGCGGCACCGGGAACAGCCGCGGCACGGGGCGCGAGTTCTCGAACATCGGCTACTACTGGGCGATCAACCAGCACCTGGGGCTGCAGCTGGCCGGCCGCTGGCGCAGCCAGAGCTACCAGGCCATGCGCGGCAACCTCGACTTCAACTACCGCCGGCGGTTCCTGAGCGGGAGCATCCAGGGCGAGCAGTTCTGGCAGCAGGAGGGCGGCGGACGGCTGAACCTGGACGGCAACGCGCGCTGGAGCGCCAACGAGCGCACCGAGCTGGCGCTGGCGCTGGGCTACGCCAGTTCCACCGCCTTCGAGCGGAACCGCGTGGTGGACCTGGAGCGCCAGACGGCCGACCTGTCGAGCAACTTCTCGCTCACCCGGCAGCTGGACTGGGGGAACCTGTCGCTGGCGGCCGAGCGGCGGCAGTCGATCGCCAACGACGACCGCACCTTCAGCCCCCACTTCTCGCTGAACGTGAACCCGTTCTCGCCGCTGCCGGGGACCACGGTGTCGATCGGCTTCAACGGGCAGCACACCAGCCAGGCGTTCGGCGACGCGATCGCGCGGCGGCAGCCGCCGCAGGGAACGGGGCAGTTCACCGGCTCGCTGGGGCTGTCCATCGGCGACTTCCGGGTCAGCACCAGCGGCGGGTACACGCGCCAGTCGCGCGGCGCGCTCGACTCGCTGCCGCGCTCGGTGCTCGACACGCTCACCCTCCCCACCGACACGCTGCACCTGGCCGCGATCCCCGGGCGCGCCGACGAGCGGGTGAACTTCACCGCCAGCACCGGCTACCAGTTCACCCTCTTCGCCAGCACCCGCCTGACGCCCTCGATCGGCTTCAGCCGCGAGCTGGTGCGGCGCGACACCACGGTGGACCTGGAGTCGCTCCCCGACTCGCTGAGGAGCGTATACGGCGCCTTCGTGGCGGGGCCGCCGCGGCTGGACGTGGGCGCGGGGCTCAGCACCGACCTGTACGGCTTCTTCCCCGGCGTGGGGAACTACGAGGCGATCCGGCACCACCTCCAGCCCACGCTCAGCTGGCGCTACTCGCCGGCGGCCACCATCGCCGACAGCGCCGACCGGGTGCGGCGCGAGCGGGTGTTCGGGCCCTCGGTGGGGCGCACGGTCAACCAGATCGAGATCGGGATGACCAACACCTTCGAGGCCAAGGTGCGCCAGTCGCACCCGGTGCGCGGCGACTCGTCGGCCGACAGCGCCGCCTCGGCGGGGAACCGCGCGGCGCCGTCGCAGAGCCAGAAGATCACGCTGCTGGCGATCAACACCAACGCGCTCGCCTACTCCTTCGTGTCCACCGACAGCTTCGGCACGCGCTTCCTGACGCCCGACCTGAGCACCACGGTGCGCAGCGACCTGCTCGGCGGCTTCCAGTTCACCATGAACCACTCGCTCTTCGACCAGCGGCTGGAGGTGGTGGACAGCACGCATAGCCGGGTGCGGCGCGGGCGATTCAGCCCGTTCCTCACCTCGTTCAACACGCAGTTCACGCTGGGGCAGAACTCGGCGCTCTTCCGCTGGCTGGGCTTCGCGCGTGCCACGGAGGAGGAGCGGCGGCCCGAGCGGGGGCAGACGCCCGACGCGCAGGGAACGCGTCCGTCCACCGTGCAGGGGAGCGTCAATCCCACGGGGAACAGCCAGCAGGCGGGGGGCGGGCCCTGGTCGCTGGCGCTCAACTACTCGCTCAGCCGCTCGCGCCGCAGCCCGGGCGACTCGATCCCCGGGATGTTCCGCAGCGGCAACTCGCAGCTGGGGGGCACGCTCAGCTTCCAGCCCACGCGCAACTGGGCGGTGAGCTGGCAGACCGAGTACAGCACCACCACGGGCCAGTTCAGCGCGCACCGCATCAACCTGAAGCGCGACCTGTACCGCTGGCAGGCGAACTTCGACTACATCCTGTCGCCCAACGGCAACACCAGCTTCGCCTTCTCGGTGCACCTGATCGACCTCCCCGACCTGAAGGCCGACTACCAGGAGCGCAACCTGGGCGTGGACCGCCCGGCCACCACCACCGGCACGCGCACCTCCGTCCCGCCGCTGCAGCAGGCCACGCCCGCGCCGCAGCAGGAGTAAGGCGCCGGCAGGGACGATGACCCGCGCGCCGCATCTCTCGACGGGAGGTGCGGCGCGTCGGTTTGGGGGGGTCGGGGGCTGGACGGGGCTCGGCCGGCGCCGGTCCATTCGCCCGGTCCATTCGCCCCCGCCGACCCGGTACCATCCGCCCGCCCCGGTGGTCACCCGCGGCGGATTCGTATACAATATCCTCGTCGGGATTCGACGAATCGTTGGATGGGACGGACGAGACGCGTCGCGGGAGGGGCCCCGGGTGCCCTTCCCGCTTCTTCTTCAAGCGAGCGGTAGTGGGATGGCGGTAGACGAGATCGCGGCGAGCGAGGTGGGGGCCGAGGCAACGGCGCCGGTGCCGGGGTGGGGGTGGACCGAGACCGCGCTGGCGATGATGGTGGTGATCTGGGGCGTCAACTTCGCCGTGGTGAAGGCGGCGCTGCAGGCGTTCACGCCCATGGCGTTCAACGCGGTGCGCTTCTGCATCGCCAGCGTGCTGGTGGCGCTGGTGCTGCGCGCGCAGGGTGGGCTGGGGCTCCCCGCGCGCGAGCACCGCTGGCGCATCGTGGGGCTGGGCGTGCTGGGGAACGTGGTCTACCAGATGTGCTTCATCCAGGGGCTCGACCACACCCGCGCCGGCAGCGCCAGCCTGATCCTGGCGCTCACGCCGGTGATGACGGCGCTCCTCTCCACCCTCACCGGCCAGGAGCGGCCGGGCGGGCGCACCTGGGGCGGCGCCGCGCTCTCCATCACCGGGGTGGCGCTGGTGACGGGGACGGGGATCTCGGTCGGGGGCACGCGGGCGCTGGTGGGCGACCTGATCCTGATCGCCGCGTCGCTGTCGTGGGCGACGTACACCGTGGGCTCGCGCGGGATGGTGCGCGTCTACGGCTCGGTGCGCACCACGGCGTGGACGATGTGGGTGGGCACCGCGCTGCTGGTGCCGCTGGGCGTGCCGGAGCTGGCGCGGCTGGACTGGGGCGCGCTGGACTGGCGCGCGTGGGGCGGGCTCTGGTTCAGCGCGGTGTTCGCCATCGCGCTGGCGTACCTGATCTGGTACCGCGGCGTGGAACGGATCGGCAACACGCGCACCGCCATCTTCTCCAACCTGACCCCCGTGGTGGCGATGACCGCCGCCGCCGTGCTGCTGAACGAGCGCCCCTCGCCGTGGGCGCTGCTGGGCGCCGCGCTCACGCTCACGGGAGTGATGATCGTGCGCTCGGACCCGGGGCACGCCAGGCCGGGGGCCGTCGCGCGGGTGCGGGAGGCGGCGGCGTCGTAGCGCCAGGGCGGGTCGGGGATCGTCCAGCCGGGACGGGGTCGTCCTCCCGGGGCGGGCGAATGATTCGCTGCAACGGCTACACGAAGTCCGCCTTCGCGGACTGCCGGCACCCGCGCGGCCGCGGGGGTGGTGCACGGCATGGGCTTCGCGGCGCGGAGGGGCTCGTCTGGCCGCGTCGCGCCGGCAAGCCTTGCGCGATGTGCGATGCGATGCTTGGAGGCGGTGCGAGCCGGGATTATCGTGCGTTTCGAATCAGCTCCATGAACCCGCGCCATCATCCCCATCACACAATGAGAGGCACCATGGCATCCGTGAGCCCCTGGGTTTCCGTCGAGCCGTCCACCAACCCCGCCGCGATCCTCGGTCCGCTCCCCGCCACCCCCGGAAGCGTCGTCTACCCGATCCCCGAGAGCGTGGTCCCGGCGACGGCGGCGGGGATCCTGGTCTTCGCGTGGTACGCCGTCTACGGTCAACTCACGGACGGGTGGTGGCACTGTGCGGTGAACCTGGAAGACGGCGCGCAGAACTGGTTCAGCCTGATGATCGGCGCGGCGGCCGCCTCGCAGACCGTGTCGGCGTGCAACTCGCAGACGTTCTGGCTGCCGATGCCGGTGGACGGAGCCCTGGAGGTGACGCTGTTCAACGGGCAGCTTCCCGCCGATGGGTTCCAGGGCGGCGTAGAGATCCACGGCTACGCTCCCTGCTGACGGCTCGGCCGCCCACCCCGAGCGAGGGCGGCGAATGAATTCGCCGCTTCGCCGCAACGACCACACGAAGTTCGCCTTCGCGGGACTACCAGCATCGGCGCGGCGAAGATGGCGGTGCGCGGCACGTGCTCGGTGCGGGTTCCATGCAGGCGCGGGCGCACCGAGCCACGGCCTCCACTGGCTGTGGATCGGTACGCCGCCTCTCTTCCGCTCCGGCGAGCCTCGCGCGGTTCGCGAGGCTTTCCGTCGTCGTCGCTGCGGCTTCAGCCGCCGGTGCAACGAGAGCCGGGAGGCACACGGAACTGCCCGTGCTCTCCCGGGTCTCATGGGCACCCGAAGATCTCCCCGTGGGCTCGATCTCCCGTCGCGGTGGCTGGTCCGCACCGGGCGGGCGCGAGCCGTTCCCGACGTGAGGATGCAGGCATGACGCGTAACCGACTCGTTTCCCTCGCCCTGGCGGCGGCGCTCGCCCCCGCGGCGCTCGCGGCGCAGACGGTGCCGGATCCGCGCGGCGACACCTCGGCGTTCCGGCCGCTGGGCGAGCTGCCCTCGCCCAACCAGTACCGCGGCGCCAGCGGAGCACCCGGCCCGCGCTACTGGCAGCAGCGCGCCGACTACCGCATCGCCGCCACCCTCGACACCGCGCAGAAGACGATCCGCGGCAGCGAAACCATCCACTACCGCAACGACTCGCCCGACTCGCTGCGCTACGTGTGGCTGCAGGTGGACCAGAACCTGTACCGCCCCGGCAGCATCGGCAGCTACCTCAACCCCGCCGACTCGCGCTGGGGCGTGGGCGGCTTCCAGGGCGGGATCGACGTGGCCGACGCGCGGGTGAACGGCGCCCCGGTCACCCCGTACATCCACGACACCATGATGCGGCTGGACCTGCCGCGGCCGCTCGCGCCTGGGGCCACGGCCGACTTCTCCATGAGCTGGAGCTTCCGCATCCCCGAGCACGGCAGCGACCGCATGGCGCGCGAGGGCGAGCTGTACGAGATGGCCCAGTGGTTCCCGCGCATGGCCGTGTACGACGACGTGAGCGGCTGGAACACCCTTCCCTACATCGGCCAGGGCGAGTTCTACCGCGAGCTGGGCGACTACGACGTGGCGGTCACCGTCCCCGCCAACTACGTGGTCGCGGCGACCGGTCTGCTGCAGAACCCGGGCGAGGTGCTGACCGCCGCCCAGCGCGAGCGGCTGGCGCAGGCCGCCCGCTCCACGCAGCAGGTGGCCATCATCACCGCGGCGGAAGTGGGGACGCCGGCGACTCGTCCCGGGATGGGCACGAAGACCTGGCGCTGGCGGGCCGAGAACGTGATCGACTTCGCCTGGGCCGCGTCCCCGCGCTTCCGCTGGGATTCGGCGAACCGCGACGGCGTGCAGTGCCACGCCTTCTACCAGCCCGACGCGACGGCGTGGGTGACCGCGGCGGACATGACCTGCTTCTCGATCCACGAGTTCAGCACGCGCTGGCTGAAGTTTCCCTATCCCCAGGCCACCAGCGTGGCCGGCCCGGTGGGCGGGATGGAGTACCCGATGTTCGTGATGGTGCACGCCAGCGGCGACGAGCGCGGCGTGTTCGGCACCATCGCGCACGAGCACGGACACGAGTGGTTCCCCATGGTGGTGCAGAGCAACGAGCGGCTGTACGCCTGGATGGACGAGGGGTTCAACACCTTCATCGACACCTGGGCCAACGACACGCGCTTTCCCGGCACGGACACGAAGGCGGTCTATCGCGCCCAGTACGAGCAGTTCCTGCGCGCCGGCAACGATCCCGTGCTGATGACGCCGCCCGACCGGCTGGCCCGCTCGCAGCTGGGGATCGCCGCGTACCGCAAGCCTGCGTACGCGCTGCACCTGCTGCGCGACGAGGTGCTGGGCCCGCAGGCGTTCGACGCGGCGTTCCGCGAATACGCGCGCCGCTGGGCGTTCAAGCACCCCACCCCGGCGGACTTCTTCCGCACCATCGAGGACGTGAGCGGGCGCGACCTGAGCTGGTTCTGGCGCGGCTGGTTCTACCAGGCCGCGCCGCTGGACCAGGCGGTGGAGAGCGTCACCACCTCGGCCGGGCAGAACGGCGGTGCGGCGCGGGTGGCGGTGCGGCTGGCCAACCACGGCGTGGTGATGCCGGTGCGGCTGCGCATCACCCTCGCCAACGGGCAGACGCAGGACGTCCGCCTTCCCGAGCAGGTGTGGTTCGGCGGCAACGGCTACACCTACGAGACCGAGGCCCCCGCCCAGGTCACGCGCGTGGAGATCGACCCCGAGAACCGCATGCCCGACGCGAACCGCAGCAACAACGTCTGGGGGCGGTGAGACGAGGTGCGGAGGTGCGGAGGTGCGGAGGTGCGGAGGTGCGGAGGTGCGGAGGTGCGGAGGTGCGGAGGTGCGGAGGCAGGCTTGCGGCGGGCGCCTGGTCGGGTGGCCGGCGCTTTCACT
>Ga0207706_10001355_pt1 | contig 24461 bp, 19 predicted proteins | sample KBSC53metaG_FD_184318 | JGI IMG/M metagenome (GOLD analysis project Ga0207706, IMG submission 184318) | Corn rhizosphere microbial communities from Kellogg Biological Station, Michigan, USA - KBS C5-3 metaG (SPAdes) (version 2) | ecosystem: Host-associated > Plants > Roots > Rhizosphere > Soil ... | reverse complement strand
CACCGGGAACGGCGTTCCAGGTGATCGACCACTTCGATCCGCCCGACGCCTGATCGCGGCGGGCCAGCGCGACCGGCGGCGCGGGCGCAGCGGCCAGCGATCCGATCACTGATGCATTCTGCCGAGCTACTTTGGCCACGTAGCCGAAGTTGACGTGCGCGAAGTCATCGGTCGGCAGATGCTGGCGCTTGTAATTCTCCAGCCGCTCCGTGAATCTCAGTCCGGCGTCGCCGAGGCTCACGAACGGACTGTGATCGCCACCACGCGAGATGCGATCGAGCCTGAAGACAGGAAGAATCCGGAACGTCGGGTTGTAAATCGTGCCCGTAGCCCACGCGTAGCGGGCGAGCTCTCTGCTCGGACCGTTGTCCGGCTCCGCCCCGAATATTCTCACTGACGTCGAGTCGACACTTCCATCCTCGGCGACGACATTGCCAACGATGTCATCGGTGAATGCGGCGACGACCTTGTAGCCGGCGGCGTGCAGTCGCTGCGCGAGGTGTGTCGATCCGTACAGACCCTGCTCTTCGCCAGAGTAGGCGGCGAATATGATCGTCGCCTCCAGTCCTTTCGGGAACCGCTTTGCGAAGACCCGGGCGAGCTCCACGACGGCTGATGTGCCCGATCCATCATCGTCCGCCCCGGGCGCGTCCTGCGTCGCCTCGAACCGCGCCATTGTGCCGAGATCGGTGCGGGCGCAGACGCAGGAATCGTAATGTCCCCCCATTACGACAACTCTCGATGTATCGCGTCCCGGGAGCCATGCCAGCACGTTCACGATATTGACCGTTGGCCGCTGCGGGTGGCCGCGTATCTCCATCATCGCAGGATCGTACTCGACGCGCAGGCAGCCGCCGCAGTCCCTGCTGTAGCCACTCAGCTTGTTGTACAAATAGCGACGAGCCGCACCGATACCGCGGGTGTTACTGATTGTGTCGCTCATCGCGTGTCGGGTGCCGAAGGACACCAGCGCCGAGTCGGTCTCGCGGATGCGAACCGACGAGATGTCGGCGATCGCCGCGGCCAGCATGGGATCGCGCTTGATTCCCATGGTGACGTTGGCCTGCGCTTCCACGGCGCGTGTCTGTGCGTGTGTCGGCGCGGAAATGAGCAAAACAGTACTCAGTGCAACCAGCAACTCGCAGAACCTGGGTCTCATGGTGACGTCGCGATTAGGGGGAGCAGGCGAAGCCAGAAGAACGGCGAACCTCTACGATCGGGGGAAGGCCAGAACGACTCGCCTATGCGGTTAAGTTATGGGATGATGAACGCTGAACGCTCAGAATACGAGCAGGGTGTGGGCAAGACAAGCGCCGCAGCCGTCGACTGGCAGTGGTCACGCTTCAGCGAGCTCGCGCTCGACGATCTCTATGCGGTGGTGCGATTGCGGGAAGCCGTCTTCATCATCGAGCAGAACTGTCCGTATCCGGATGCGGATGGACGAGACCCCAACGCCTGGCACCTATTGGGCTGGCAGTCGGTGGATGGCTCGCGGAGACTGGCCGCCTACGCCCGCGTATTCGAGCCGGGAGTTCGTTACGACTACGCGTCCATCGGGCGGATAGTCACCGCGCCAGAAGTGCGCGGTACCGGCCTCGGAAAAGTGCTGATGGCCGAGGCATTGCGACGTGTTGAGACGCTCGCGCCGCGCCAGCAGGTGAAAATCGCGGCGCAGCGCCGGCTCGAGAACTTTTATCGCGGGTTTGGTTTCAGGGTGATCTCTGAGCCCTACGAGGAAGACGGCATCATTCATATCGACATGATCCGATGATCACGCGGGACCGCTACTATCGCGGCGAGACTTTCGCAGATTTTCTGACTCGTCCAATTCAGAATCACGATCTGTGGGTAACGTTCGCCAGGCGTGTTCAGATCCCAATCGAGCTCTCGGCGCGCGTCGAAGCGTTGCACGGTCACTGGCACCTGCTCGTTCTCAACGAGGACTGGTGCGGTGACTCGATCAACATCGTGCCGATCGTCGCCAGGCTTACCGAGTCGGTGAGCAACATGGACATGCGAATCATCTCGCGCGACGAGAATCTCGACATCATGGACGCTCATCTGACCAACGGACGCTCGCGATCGATTCCGATAGTGATCCTGCTGAATCCCAAATTCCAGGAGTGTGGGTGGTGGGGCCCGCGACCGCGTGAGCTGCAGAAGTGGGTGGTGGAGAAGGGGATGGCACTTCCGAAGGACGAGCGGTACCGGGAGATCCGAACCTTTTACGCGCGTGACAAGGGGCTCACGACGATGACCGAGATTGTGGAGATGCTCGAGGAGTGCTGCGCGAACGGGCCTACGATTCCCGCGGCGACAGCCCCAGCTTCTCCCTGATTCCCGTCTCGGGAAGGCAACCGCCGTCGACTCTGCCTACGCGCTTGCGGTCGATTGTCTCATGATGCGCGGCAGGCTCAACGCAAACGTTGATCCCTGATCCGCCGTACTGGCAGCGGTGAGCTCACCACCCATTGCGGTGGCGAGCCGGCGACTGATTGGAAGGCCGAGACCGGTACCACTCGTAACTGCGTCCTTGCCACGGAGCTGCACAAAAGGCTCGAAGATCGCGTCGAGCTTGTCGGCAGGAATTCCCACTCCGCTGTCAGTCACGCGAATTCTGACTCGCTCGTCTTCACCGTCGCACTCGAGAGCGATGGCGCCGCCTTCAGGTGTGAACTTGATGGCATTCGCAAGCAGGTTGAGGATGACCTGCTGGAGCTTCGCGGAATCGGCACGCGCGACGAGGCCGGTATCCTCGCAGCGGTATTTGTAGGTGAGCTTCTTCGTTTCCAGCTGCGGGCCGACGAATCCTTCCATCGCGGAGAGAACATCGTTTACGATCACAGGCTCGAGCTGGACTTCCAGCCCGTGACCACTCTCGATGCGGGCGAATTCCAGAATCGTGGTGATCAGTCCCAGCAGGTGCTGCTGGCTCTGCTGAATTCTCTTGAGATCGCGCCGCTGCGGCTCGTTGAGCGGGCCGTGGATCTCGCGTTCGAGGAGCTCCGTGTAACCAAAGATGGCTTGAAGCGGAGTGCGAAATTCGTGGCTTAGCAGGGCCAGGAAATCCGATTTCACCCGGTTGGCGATTTCGGCCTCCTCGCGCGCCTTTCGCTCGCTGAAAATGAGCTGGTCCTTCTTCAGGTTCGCGGCGGCGAGTTGTGCTGTACGCGAGGCGACGCGGAGCTCCAGCTCACGATTGAGCTCTCGCAGCGCTTCTTCCGCTTCCCGGCGCGCGGAGATGTCGCGGATTATCCAGCGATATCCGCGGAAGCTATTTGCGCGTCCCGGCGCTCGAGTGACTGCGATCGACACCGCCGTCCGCCGACCGTTGCGGGGCCGCAGCCAGATTTCCCAGTTCTCGATGCGATCGGCGTCGCAAAGGAGATCCAGCTGGCGGCGGTATTCGGCCCGGCTGGACTCCTCGAAGAATGTCTGGATCGGCTTGCCGGATAGAAACTTCGAGTCGACCGCCAACAGCTTTCCCGCGGCGACATTGGCTTCGCGGATAGTCCCGTTCATGTCGGTCGCCAGGTAGGCATCTGGTGCGAAATCGAACAGTTCGCGGTAGCGGGCTCGCTCCGCGTCGAGCGCCTGGCGGCCGGCGGCGAGCTCCTCGTTCTGCGAGCGCAACTCCTCCTCAGCGACGCGCAGCTCCTCGAGTGCGGTGACCAGCTCCGACTCACGCGCATCGGCGGCGCTGGACTCGGAGGAGATTTGATCGTGCGACCGACTTTGCGCACGCTTCGTCGCTTCCCGCACCCTGCGCGAAAAATCGCGCAGATCGCCTGCTGGGGGTTGCTGTTGGGGGTCCATCATTTGCGGCGGGGAAACGGGAACTGGCGATGTGCTACCAGGAAACATTCGATATGCAACTCCAAGGCCGACCGGCCATACAACCTCGACCATGCCGGTCGTAAATCTCGTATGCCCAAAAGAGACATTGTCGTGATTGGCGCTTCCGCCGGAGGGATTGAAGCGCTGTCGGAGCTCGTTGCGAATCTGCCGGCGAATCTCGAGGCCAGCATTTTCGTGGTGGTGCACATTCCGCAGGAAACGACGAGCGCGCTGCCGCGCATCCTCAGTCGGCGCGGACGTCTTCCCGCGGTGCACCCGCGGAATCGCGAGCGCATCGAGCGGCGCAAGATCTACGTCGCGCCGCCAAACTTTCACCTTATGCTCGACGCCGATCGCATTCGACTGATACGCGGTCCGCGCGAGCACGGCGTGCGACCGGCGGTGGACCCTCTGTTCCGATCAGCTGCTCTCGAGCATGGTCCGCGCGTGACCGGAATCATACTCTCCGGTAACCTGGATGACGGCAGCGCCGGTCTCGAGGTGGTAAAGGCGAACGGGGGATCGACGCTGGTGCAGGACCCGGAGGAAGCCCAATACCGGGGAATGATCCGCGCCGCTATAGATAACGGTCTCGCCGACGAAGTCCTTCCAGTGGCGAAGATTGCTCAGCGCCTGGTCGAAAGCGTTGGTGAGGAAGAATCGGAGGAGGTTGCCGCGATGGCAGGTAATGGCGACAAAGTTCGTGAGGAAGAGAAAGAGCTGGCCATCGACGAGCTCGAAATGCAGCAACTTCACAGTGACGATCAGCCGGGCAAGGTGAGCGGTTTCACGTGTCCGGAGTGCAATGGGGCATTGTGGGAGCTTACGGAGTCGGATACGCTGCGCTTTCGATGCAGAGTCGGCCACGCCTACGCCGTCGACAGCCTGCTCGCCAAACAGCAGGACTCGATCGAGGCGGCGTTCTGGATTGCGCTGCGGGCGCTGGAAGAACGTGGCGCGCTGATGCGGCGACTTGCACAGCGAGCCGAAAAAAGTGGTCACAAGTCAGGAATTGCGCGTTATAATGAGGAGGCGAGGGCGATAGCAGAGCGTGCTAAGACCATTCGCGATATCATCCTCAGCGGTATCCTGACAAATGGCTCCGACACGCCAAGCCCTTGAGCTTGTAGCCAGGCACCCCCGCGCGAATGAGTAGCGCGGACACGTCGAAGGAGTTCGAGGGCCTGCTTGATCTCCTCAGGAGAGCGCGCGGGTTCGACTTTGCGGGCTACAAGCGGCCAAGTCTGGTGCGGCGGGTTCGCAAGCGCATGCAGGCCGTCCGTGTCGACACTTACCGCGACTACATGGCGGTGCTCGAGCGTGAGCCGTCGGAGTTCGACCACCTGTTCAATACGGTTCTCATCAACGTCACCTCGTTCTTTCGTGACGAGATCCCGTGGGGCTACCTCGCCGAAGAGATCGTACCGCGAATTCTCGAGGGGAAGGGGCCCGCCGAGTCCATTCGCGTATGGAGCGCGGGGTGTGCGACCGGCCAGGAAGCGTACACTCTGGCGATGGTGCTGTGCGAAGCTCTTGGCCTCGACCACTTTCTGCGACGCGTAAAGATCTACGCGACGGATCTGGACGACGAGGCGCTGATTTATGCGCGTCAAGGCTCCTACACCGCGAAGGAGGTGGAGCCCGTTTCCGAGCTGCTCCGAGACAGGTATTTCGAGAGGCAGAACGGCCGCTTTTACTTCAAGAAACCACTGCGGCGGTGCGTAATCTTCGGACGCAACGACCTGGTCAGCGACGCGCCCATCTCGAAGATAGATCTGCTCGTCTGCCGGAACACCTTGATGTATTTCGACTCGCAGACTCAGGCCCGCATCCTCAATCGGTTCCACTTTGCGCTGCGGCCGGGCGGCTTCCTGTTCCTTGGCAAGGCGGAGACTCTCTCCATGTACGCCAACGTCTTCGAGCCTGTCGATCTTCAAAGGCGCGTGTTCTCGAAAGTATCGACTGGACTGCGTCCTCCGCGAATCGAGGTGTTTCGAAACGGCGTCAATGGAGGCAACGAGGTAGAGTTCGAGCGGGATCCGCTCTCGACCGCCGCGTTCGAGAAGGCGCCGCTGGCGCAATTCGTCGTCGACGTGAAGGGAGACCTGGTGCTCGCCAACGATCGGGCGAGGCATTTGTTCAGACTTACGAACCGCGACATCGGGCGGCCGCTGCAGGATCTCGAGCTCTCCTACCGGCCAGTGGAGCTGCGATCGCTCATCGACCAGATCCGCAGCGAAGAGCGAGCAATCAGGCTGGGCGAAGTTGCCTGGCTAATGGACGGGGATGAGCGGTGGTTCGACGTCCAGCTGCTGCCATTGCTGAATTCAGTGCGCGAGCTATTGGGAGTGAGCGTAAGCTTTGACGACATTACTGTTGCCCGCGATCTGAAGCAGGAACTGCAGCGATCGCACGCCGAGCTGGAGACGGCGTACGAGGAGCTACAATCGTCGAACGAAGAGCTCGAGACCACCAACGAGGAGCTGCAGTCGACGGTGGAGGAGCTGGAAACGACGAACGAGGAGCTGCAGTCCACCAACGAAGAACTGGAGACGATGAACGAGGAGCTCCAGTCGACCAACGAGGAACTGGGCTCGATCAACGACCAGCTGCGCAATCGGGGCAGCGAGCTGAACGAATTGAATCTCTTTCTGCGATCGATATTCGCCAGCCTCGGCGGTGGCGTCGCGGTGATCGATCCGGAGCTGCGCGTAAAAGTGTGGAATCACCGCGCCGAGGATCTGTGGGGTGTTCGCGCGGAGGAGGTGATCGATACCAGGTTCACCGACCTCGATATCGGACTTCCGGTAGAGAAGCTGCGTCCGCTCATCACCGACACCTTCAACGGCAGGGACGGCACCGGCGAGCTGGTTCTCGATGCGACCAACCGGCGCGGGCGAGCGATCCAGTGCAGGATCAGGGCGAATCCGCTCATCGAGCCGGACCACAAGACGGCGCAGGGAGTGATCCTCACCATGGAAGAAGTGGCGAGCTGACAGCTATCTCGGCGTCTTGATCGCGGCGCGATCTGGCTTGGTTCAATACTGAAGCGAGGAGCCGGTAGCTTTGTCAGCTTTTTAGCGGGGAGTCGTCACTACTCGCGTTACAGTGTGAGCGGGGAGCTCCAAGCTCGCTCTCAGCTCTACGCTGATGCGTACGTGTGGCAGGGAGCTCCGAGCTATTCAGCTGACAAAGCTAAGAGCTCCCCGCTTCTGTTCTGTGGATGCCAGTCGAAGTCGCCGCGATCCATACGCCGAGAAATAAAAAGAGGCGCGGGTGAACCGCGCCTCTTTCTAACTGTCCCCGGCTACCGCGTCAGCTCGCGCTTTCGGTCGATGCGTTGGAGCGACGACCACCGCGAGACGCTTCACCACCTTTACGTCCCGCGATTCTCGCTTCCTCGCTCGTGAACTCGTGAGCCGTTCCTTTCTGGTGTGCTGCACGTCCGCCCTTGGCGGCAATTGCGCGCTGGGCCTGTGGATCCATGGCCGCGAATCCGCGCGGTGTCTTGCGTGATACCGTGCCGCTACCGCGATTCTCGACTCCGCTGTCGCTTCTGGTGCCGCTTGCTGCTCCGCTCGATCCGCTCAAGCCGCTCGCGCTGCTGCCAGCAACACCGCCGCGTCCGCTCCGCTCGTCCATTCTTCCCTCTTGGTTGTTAGCTTCGTCTGCCATTATCCCATCTCCTGCCGCATTATCGAGTGATTAGAGACGCAGCTTGCCGAGAGACACCAACCTGAGGTGAGTGTTTCGAGCAGGTGCCGCGTAAAAAACGAAGGTTCTGATGCGCAATGGTCAGGCCGCAATTTCCGGGCGAGGAGAATCGCCCGCCAGTACCGGGGTCGATGTGGATTTCTCCATTATTCGCATGTGTGTGAGGGGCCCAGGGACGGCGTGGAGCACTATATGCCTTGGGATGGGAGCGCGCGCGGCCGCGGCTTTGCATAATTTTCCCTACTCGACGCGTCGTCTTACCCGTTAGAGGTCGCGAGTGAACCCAGTCGAACAAGAAACGCTCTCGAAGATCGAAGTTCTCGCCGATCTCGAGCCAGTGGTTGCCGAACTCATGGCCGCGCACGAGGCCAAGCGGGTATTGTGGTTTCCCGCGGAGCTTCTCGAGCCGCCGCCCGGCGAGGATCCCGATCATCATCTTCGCTCGCTGAGAGAGAGAGCGCGCGGCATCAGCGATCCGGCGCGCGTCGCGCTCGCGCTCAACCTGCTCACTGAGGAGGGATTGCCGCATTTTCATCGTCTCCTCGCTGTTTACCTCGGTACCGACAGCATTTGGGCGAAGTGGAACAATCTCTGGACCGCGGAAGAAGACCGGCACGGCGCGATCCTGCACGACTACACGCGCGATGCCGGCATCTTCGATCCCGTAGTAATCGAGAAGATGCAATTCGACTATCTCAAGGCGGGTTTCGAGCCGGAATGGGATCGCGATCCATATCGTGTCTTTGTCTATACATCATTGCAGGAGCGCGCGACCCAGGTGTCCCACGCCAACACCGGCAAGTTCGCGTCCCAGTATGAGCCGACGATCGGTACCGTCTTGCAGAATGTCGCGAAGGAGGAAGCGCGTCATTACACATTTTACCGATCTGTCTTCAAAGCGGTTCTCGAGCGTGACCCAAACCAAAGTCTAGTGGCGGCGGCGAAGATAATGCCGGCGATCGACATGCCCGGCGTGAATATGCCGCACTTCCGCGAGCTCGCCGACGTGGTGCGCCGCGCCGGCATCTATGGTCCGCGCGAATATCTCAAGATCGTCGACGAGCTGATTCGCTTCTGGTCGATCGAATCCATGACCGGCTTGAACGATCTCGGACGCGCGGCGCAGGAGAAAATCATGGGGATTCCTGCCCGCCTCGAGCGCATCGCCGAAGTCATGGAAAAGAAAACGCGCCCGAAGACCTTCGCGTTCGACGTCGTCTTCAATCGCGAATTCGCGATGGAGTGACGTGGTTGTTATAGATCTTCGCCCGGTCAGTCGGGCGAATCTCCTCTACGCCAGCTAGCTGAAGAGGACCCCTCGCCTCGACCCACCCGAGATGTGTAAGAAAGCGCGCTACGTCCCGGCGAGACCGAGGTCGGCTGAGCGCGCCTGCATGGACGCGATGACGAAGGAGATGTGCTCGTCGAGATCCACGCCGAGCTCTTGCGCGCCGTTGATGACGTCGTCGCGATTCACTCCGCGCGCGAACGCCTTGTCCTTCATCTTCTTCCGCACCGACCGGGCATCCACCTCGTGCACGCTTTTCGTCGGCCGCACCAGCGCCGTCGCGGTGATGAGACCGGTGAGCTCGTCGACGGCGAACAAGGTCTTCGCCATCATCGACTCGCGCGGAGTGTTGGTGTACTGGGCGTGTCCCAGTATCGCGGTCAGGATGTCCTCCGGATAACCGCGCGCCCGTAAAACGCGCACGCCCTCAGAGGGATGCTCCTCGGTCGGCGAATGCGCGTTGTTGGGATATCGCTCGTAATCGAAATCGTGAATGAGACCCGCGGTCCCCCAGCGCTCCTCGTCCTCGCCGAATTTCCGCGCATACGCGCGCATAGCGCCCTCAACGGCGAGCATGTGCTTACGCAGCGAATCGCTGGCGGTGTACTCCTGCATCAGGGCCAGCGTCTGATCTCGCGAAGGAAGATTGTCGCTCATGCATCTCTCTGATGAATGCGTTTCTCGCTTCGCCGGAATTTATCGCTCACTGTGCCCGGTTTGTCGAGCTCAGGCAATCAGCACTTTGGGAGCGTCTGCATCAACAGGTGCGCGACATCGATGGTGAGCTGCAGCACGAGAAGCGCACCGATCATTATCGAAACGTCGCGCCAGGGACGCTGGCGAGTCGGCAGCGTTCGCGCGTAAAGCAGCGCGCCGACTGCTATCACCAGGCCTTCTGTCGCGAAATCGAGGAGGGGATGCTCGTACCATCTCAGGCCGATCATCGGGCCGCCAGGCCAGGTCGGCTTGTAGCCGGTGATCCAATCCAGGAGCATGTGCGAAGCGATCACGCCGCTGATGATCAGCGCGCCGGTCCAGTCGCGTGTCGCCAATGCATAGCACGCGAAGCCGAAGAGAGCGAGGAAGAGCACTGCTGGCATCGAATGCGAGAGCATCGACCGTGGGTCGTATGAGCCAGCCACACACAGACCGGTGTCTAGCCAGTCGGGTGCGTAGGTAGCCAGCAGGAGCGGCAGCAGGCCAACGCTGGCTCGCAGGCGCTTTGCACCCAGCGCCACCCCGACGTGACCGATGTACATCTAGCGGCGGCTGCGGCGGTCGATCAGCAGCGGCACCAAAGTCGCGATCAATAGCGCGACGATGAGCCGCGCGGCGTAGTAAAAGTGGCCAGTCGTGAATGTCATTAACTTGTCGTAAAGTAAGTCTCGCCCCGCTACGACGCTCGCAACAGAAGACAAGTCTCTGCCCATTCCGCCAGAACTGCGACATGCACGTCAGGAACCTCGAGTGCTCCTTTTGTCATCGTGAATACGAAGCAAGACGTGTTCACAACGTGTGCACCGAGTGCGGGAAGCCACTTCTCGTTCGATACGATCTCAAGCGCATTGCAAAAGTCCTGACCCGTCAGACGCTCTATGCGCGTCGGTCGGATCTCTGGCGCTATCGCGAGGTGCTGCCCGTGCGCCGCGAGGACAACATCATGTCACTCGGCGAAGGCTGGACGCCACTGCACCACGCGAAAAACCTTGGCGGCGCGCTTGGCATGACCGCGTTGTACGTGAAGGACGAGTCGCTCAATCCGACGCAGAGCTTCAAGGCGCGCGGGATGGCGGTCGCGGTTTCGATGGCGCGCGAGCTGGGCCTGAAGAAGCTGGCGGCTCCGTCAGCAGGGAACGCGGCGGGCGCACTCGCCGCGTATTGCGCGTACGCCGGACTCGAGTCGTACATCTTCATGCCGCGCGACACTCCGCGCGCCAACGTCATCGAGTGTGAAGTCGCCGGCGCGCACGTAACCCTCATGGACGGCCTGATAACGGATTGCGGCGCCGAAGTCGCGAGACGCAAAGAGGCAGAGGGCTGGTTCGACGTCTCGACTCTCAAGGAGCCGTATCGGGTCGAAGGCAAGAAGACCCTGGGCTACGAGCTGGCCGAGCAATTGTCGTGGACGCTACCGGACGTAATTGTCTATCCAACCGGCGGAGGAACCGGTCTCGTCGGCATGTGGAAGGCATTTGACGAGATGCAGGAGCTCGGGTGGATCGACAGCAAGCGCCCGCGGATGGTTTCCGTGCAGGCCGCCGGATGCGCGCCGATCGTGCGGGCCTTCGAGAAAGGGGAGCGTTTCGCCGCGGAGTTTCCCAACGCCGCGACCGTCGCGTCGGGTCTCAGAGTGCCCAAGGCGATCGGCGATTTTCTCATTCTCGATGCCATTCGCGAGTCGGAGGGTATGGCGATCGCCGTGACCGACGAAGAGCTGGTGGCCGGGGCGAGAGAGATTGCGCGCAAGGAGGGGATCTTCGCGGCGCCAGAGGGTGGAGCGTGTCTGCCCGCGCTTCGCAAGCTGCTGGACAAGGGAAGGGTGAAGGTGGATGAGCGAGTGGTGTTGTTCAACACCGGCTCGGGCATCAAGTATCTCGACGCCTTCGACGCCGAGGTGAGGGAGCGGACGCCGCGCAGTCAGAGAAAGAGCGCGCTCGGTCCGGCACTGCGACCGTAGTTAGCGCAGACCTACCAGCTTGTGGGTCTGGATGCTGAGACGCCAGCGAGGATGACGGAGGCAGTACTCTATCGCGCGCTCCGTGTTGGCCGCGGTGTCGGTTCCATCCATCGGCTGCAGGAAGAAGTGATCGAAATCGAGTTGCTCGAATTTCTCGGGCGGCGCCTTTTCCTGCGGATAAACGAGCTTGAGCTCGCTGCCGCTCGTCTGCACCAGCGGCGCGCCCGCCTTGGGACTGACACAGATCCAGTCCAGTGAAGCCGGCGCCGGCCGCGTACCGTTCGTTTCAACCGCGACCTCGAATCCGCGCTTGTGCAGCTCCGCGATCAATTCCTCGTTGAGCTGCAGCAGCGGCTCACCGCCCGTACACACCACGTACCTGGTGTCGCGACTCTCCAGGCTCGCGTCATAACCCAATCGCCCGCCGCCCCAGCATCGATCAACTGCATCGGCAAGCTCGCTCGCGCTCGTAAACCTGCCACCATCCGGCCCGGTGCCGACGAAATCGGTGTCGCAGAATTGGCAGATGGCCCGCGAGCGATCCTCTTCCCGCCCAGACCACAGGTTGCAGCCGGCAAATCGGCAAAACACGGCAGCGCGACCGGTCTGCGCGCCTTCGCCCTGAAGGGTGTAGAAAATCTCCTTCACCGTGTAGGTCATCGTTCTGCGCTTTTCGCTGTCGCGTAGGTAATTGGATCCTCGAGACCGGCTTCGCTGAATCCCTTGAGACGCAGCTGGCACGCGTCGCACCTGCCGCACGCCTCGCCCGCCGGTGAAGGATCGTAGCAGCTCGTCGTCTGTGAGTAATCGACGCCGAGTGAGGTGCCGAGCGCGATGATGGCGGCCTTGCTCAGTGATATAAGCGGCGTCCGGATCAGAACCCTCGTCTTTCCTTCGACGCCAGCGCGCGTGGCGAGGTTCGCCATTTTCTCGAACGCGTGGATGTACTCGGGGCGGCAGTCGGGGTAGCCGCTGTAATCGAGCGCGTTTACTCCGATGAAAATGTTGGATGCGCCAACAACTTCGGCGAGCGCCAGCGCGTACGAGAGGAAGATCGTGTTGCGGGCGGGGACGTAGGTTATCGGAATCTCTCCGGCGTGCGGCCCAACAGCACTCAGGTCGCGATCCTTTGGAACGGGGATGTCCGCGGTAAGCGCCGATCCGCCGAACGCGCCGAGGTCGATGTCGACGATGTGGTGCTGGCGCACTCCTGCTTCCCTGGCGATGTGGCGCGCGGCTTCGATCTCCAGTGCGTGGCGCTGCCCGTAGCGGAAACTCAGCGCGTGGATGTCGAATCCCTCGCTTTTCGCGATTGCGAGCGTGGTGGTGGAATCGAGCCCGCCGCTCAGGAGTACGACTGCTGGTTCGCTGTTGCTTGAGTTCATCTTCATGTCTCTTCTCTCGAAACTTACTCGCGTCCGTGGCTCCGTAGTGCCGGGATCGCGGCGCCGGTCAGTCGGGCGGGGCGTCCCCTTCGGCAGCTAGTCGCTTACACGCTGCGAGCCTCGCGCCTTCAGTATTAGAGCACCATACGCGATTCAGGGCGCGAGTCTCTTGCTACGCGACACGCTGCCTACGAGGACCCCCGCCCTCCTTCCCTGTCCGGCATCTCGTCCGTCACGAAACGCGTGACTCAAGCTCGCCAACAAGGAGACTGAGCCATGCCTCATCGAAACAGTCCAACTCCCCTGCGTGATTCCTGCGCGGCTTTTTAAGGCACACGGGCTGACCGGTGTGCGCGCGACATTCGGGTTTTCTTGCTTCGTCCGAACCAGTGGCCAGCTGGGGAGGGAGGTGCGGGGGGTCCTCGCAGGCGGCGTCCGCGTAGCAAGAGACTCGCGCCACCCGACTGACGGAGATCTCGAAACGCCTAGAGGCGCGAGGCTCGCAGCGTGTAAGCGGCTAGCCGCCGAAGAGGACTCCCCGCGCCGACCGACCGGGCGAGGATCCATAAGCCGAGGCGAAGAAACAAAAAAAGGTCGCTTACGCGACCTTTTTTGCTACCGGAGGCTGTGGATTCGGAGGAGTGAACCGCGGGTGCGGAGCAGGAGGTTCCGCGGGCTCCACGGGTTCGGCCGGCACGGCCTGCTCCGTCGTCGCCTGCGACATCTCGGTCTTGAGCTCACCGACAAGATCCTTGAGCGCGTGGCTGCCGTGAAAGAGCTGTGTCGACGCCATGCTCATTTGCTCGCATGCCGCGCTCTGCTCCTCGGTCGACGCGCTAACCTGCATCGCGGCGGTGGCGTGGCTCTCCGCCGTGCGGGCGACGAGGCCCAGATTCGCAGCGGCTGAATCCACCGCCCGTGCATTCTCCGTCGCGGCCGTAGTTACCGACGACGCGGCGGCGCGCGTACGCTCGGCGGCGGCGAGAATCGTGGAGAGCGCGCTGTCCAGCTCGCGGCTCACCTGCTCGATCTCACCGACCTGCGTCACACCCTGCTCCATTGCCTTGGATGTTGCGGTCACGCGCGTCGTGACGCTGTCCGTCATCTTCACCACGTCGTCCGCAGCCGACTGCGTCTGGTCGGCCAGCTTTCTTATTTCCCCCGCCACCACCGAGAATCCTCGGCCTGCTTCACCCGCTCTCGCAGCTTCGATCGCCGCGTTGAGCGAAAGAAGATTGGTCTGCTCGGCGATGCGACTCACCGAGACGACGAACTTGTTGATCTCGCTCGCACTGGTATTGAGCTCGCGGACCTGCCCCGCCGCCTGCTCGACGATGCTGCGCACGTCGAAGAGGATCTTCAACGCGCGGTCGATCTCGATCCGCTTGGCCTCTGCCTCTGCCTCGATCGCGCTCGCCAGACCGTGCACTTCCTGCGCTCCGTTTACCAGGTTGTCGCCGCGAGTGCGGATACCATCCAGCGATTCGTTCACCTGTCGGATCTGCGCTACCTGCGACTCGGCGCCGTGAGACACTTCTTCGACAGCTTCGGCGACTTCGCCGGCTGACGCCGAGATCTGACGGGATGCTGAGGCCAGATCGCTCGCCGACTGGGCGACTTCGTCCGCAGTGCGGGCGGCGCCCGCGGCAATCCGCGAAAGCGCCATCGTCGCGTGGTTCATCGCATCCGCCAGCGTGCGGAATTCTCCGGGCATCTCGCCCTCCGTCCGCTGCTGGAGATCGCCGTGACTCAGCTGAATCGCGTGCTTCACCAGCAGTCGCAACGGACGGCCAACGGCGCGCCCGGTGCGGACGACGATCATGATAGCCAGCAGCGTCGCGACGATGATTACGGAAACGAGCAGGCGCGAACGAGCAGTCGCCTGGGTGCGCAGATCTGCGGACATCGCGGCCAGCTGCTGCGCGCGAGAATGCTCCAGACCAGTCAGCTGCTCGAGCAGGCCGGGCACCATTCTGCGGGCGCGCTGAGCCTCGGCGTGGGCTTCATCCAGCCTGCCCAGGTCGGTGAGCCGGTGCGACAGCGCAAACGCCGCCTCAACGCGGGCAAGCGTAGTGTCGATGGCAACCGTACGCCTGATCTGTTCCGCAAGAAGGTCGCGTCGTGTGCTGAAGTTTCGGTGCAGCCGGTGCGCTTCCCAGCCGAGTCGACGGAACTCGGCGTCGGACTTGGCATCCTGGTCGCTGAGATAGGTGTTGGCCGCCTGAATCTCCTGAGTCACGACGTTGGAGAAATCGGAAGCCTGCTTGGCATCCTGCTGTGCATCGGCGAGAGCGGCGGTGACCTGGTCGGCCATTCTGTTCATCGACAGCCAACCCACTGCGCCGGCTGCGACCATCAACAGGATCAGAAACGAAAATCCGACGGTCAGAACCTGCCGTATAGTCTGAAACTTGAAGGGCAGTCTCATCGGGCGTCCGCCACTGTCAGCATGCCGTTGCGCACGCGAAAGACCTTGAAGCGCATGCCGACCGGATCACCGTTATCCTCGAAGTACGCGGGGCCGGTGAGGCCATTGTAAGCAGTCTCGCGATTGAGCGAGCGGAGGTAGTCGCGAATGGCGCGACGATCCGGTCCTTTCTCCTTGAGGGCCTGCGCTATCAGCATGGTTGCGTCGTACCCAAGCGCAGCGTGGGCGTCGGGCTCGGTATTGAATTTCTTGGTGAAAGCGGCGACGAAGGTGCGCGCGGCGGGCGATGGATCTTCTGGAGTGAACGACATTCCGATGAAGGTGCCTTCGGACGTCGCGGTATCAGCGAGTATGCCCTGCCAGCCGTCGCCCCCGACAAAAATCGGATTGAATCCCTGCCGCTTCGCTTCCTGCAGAATCTTGAGACCCGAGGCCACCCGACCGGCGACGAACACGATGCGCGGCTTGCGAGTCTTCAGGTAGGAGACGTAGGGCTCCGCCGTCGGAAGGTCGGCGTTGATCGGGTCGAGGCTGACAATCTCGCCGTGGAAAGACCGCCGGAAGGAATCGGCCAGCCCGCGCCCGTAAGTGTTGTTTTCATAGAGCACGGCCACGCTGGCCGGTGCACGCTGTCCGAACTTCGAAGCGAAGTTGGCGAGAGCGATTCCGTTCAGGGAGTCGCTCGAAATGATGCGGAAGACCCAGCTCGAGATGCCGGACAGGTCGGGAGATGTCGCGCTGGTCGCGACAGCTACCATTTGTCCGTCGTAGACCGGCGCTGCCGACAGCATGCCGGAAGAATTGACGTGTCCGATTACTGCCGAGACTCTGCGGGTCGCGACGAAATCCTGCGCGATCTTTGTGGCAACCGTTCCGTCGCCTTCGTCGTCGCGGCTGATGAGTCTGAGGGGATGGCCATTGATTCCACCCGCCTTGTTGATCTCTTCGACCGCGAGCTCGACGCCCTGCAGGTTTTGCAGGCCGTAACCCTGTTTCCAGGGACCGGCCGCTCCAACGATGTAGGGCTCTCTGGTCGCGGTGCATCCTGCCAAGGCGAGAAATGCAGCCGCCAGCACGGTTTTGGACAGCAACGTCCCCCTCCCCAGAACTGGTCTCGGACTCATGTACTTCGAAGGACGAGGTCCAAGCTCTACCGGTCACGTGAGAATACCCTCAGATGGCACCCAACCTGCCCCTCTCTGTCTGCAGACGGTGCTCGTTCTGACTGGACGGCGGTAATCAGGGGGAATTTCGGCGATGAAGGTGTTGGTGACTGGTGGTACGGGAGTGGTGGGACGTGCGGCGGTGGCGGAGCTGTTGAAAAAAGGCCATTCGATTCGGGTTTTGAGCCGCAGTGCCGACGACGTCGCCGAGGAGTGGGCAGAGGGTGTTGAAGCCTGGCCGGCAAGCATTCACAGTCAGGAGGAGTTGAAGGGTTGCGCCGAAGGGTGCGACCTCGTGCTCCACATCGCCGGAATCATGGAGGAGTCCCCGCCCTCCATGACATATGAAACGGTCAACGTCGAAGGCACCAGACTGATCGTGCGCGAAGCGGAACGGTGCAAGGTCGGCCGCTTCATTTACTTATCTTCTCTGGGGGCCGAAGCGGGCACGTCACCGTATCACCGCTCGAAACGCCGCGCCGAGGAAATTGTGCGCGGGTTCGCGGGCGGGTGGATCATCCTCAGACCCGGCAATGTTTACGGGCCCGGCGACGAAGTCATCTCGCTCCTCCTCAATATGGTCCGCACGCTACCCGCGGTGCCCGTGATCGGCAGCGGCGATGACGCCTTCCAGCCGATCTGGGTCGAGGACCTTGCTGCGGCGATTTCCGAAGCGGTTCGCCGGACCGATTTGCACGGACGCGTTCTGGAGCTCGCGGGTGAGGAGCGGGCAACTGCCAACGAGATGATCGCCAAGCTCGCCGAGATAACGGGTCGAAATCCCGCGCGCGTTCCGATCCCGGGTTTTCTCGCGTCGGCGGGCATCACCATGGCTGGGTTCCTCGGCGTTAAGCTGCCTCTCTCGGAGAGTCAGCTGACGATGCTCAAGGAGGGGAACGTCATCCGGACTCCCGGGACGAATGCGCTAACAGGCGTGTTTCACATCAAGCCAACACCGATCGACAGCGGTCTCAGAAAGCTCGCCGATTCGAGTCCCGAACAGGGCCCCGACAAAGGTGTCGGCATGCTGAAACGAAAGCGTCTCTGGATAGACATCGTCGGCAGCCCGTTCACCGCGGAGGAGCTGTTCGCGCGGTTTCGTGTGCGCTTTGGTGAGCTCACACCCGGCACGATGAACGTTCGCGCTGAGCCCGGCACACCGACGATGCTCGACCATGGGGCGACCATCACGATGGCGTTGCCGGTACGCGGGAACGTACAGGTGCGAGTCGAGCGGTTGACGGAGCGGGAAGCGGTTCTGGTTACGCTCGCCGGACACCCACTCGCTGGGGCAATCCGTTTTCTCTCCGAGCAGATCGGCGACCGGCTTCGCTTCCAGGTGCAGGTATACGATCGGCCCGCCAACCTCGCCGACTGGCTGATGATGAGAACCGTCGGCGACAGCGTTCAAACTCGTTCGTGGGAGAGTTTGCTCGAGGCCATGGTCGTGGAAAGTCGTGGTGCCGGCAGCCCCGTCCAGCATGAGGAAGAAAGGCTGGGCGAAGAGAAGGCGGACCGCGTCGAAGAATGGGTCCGGGAAGTAGTCCAGGCGCGGAAGCACGCGCCCCAATCCGAGTCCTTCGCGGCCTAAGTCACCCACCGCACAATCGAGCGTCTATAAGTAGGCCCTGTTGGGCCTGATACTCGCTTGTACCCTCAAATCGTTGTCGTTATGCAACTTAGATCCCTGGCAATCGCGGCTGCCCTGGCCTCGTCGACGACGCTCGCCGGCGCACAGCAGGATGTGCGCGTGGAAGTCGTTGACGCTGTGAATGGCAAGCCTATAGTCGGCGCCAATGTTTCGGTTTATGACTCCGCCGGAGTAGTCCCTTTTGGCGGCACTTTCAGCGATCAGGCCGGACGCACCGATCTGCGACCGCCGATACGCGGTCCTTTCAGGATCAAGGCCGACAAAGTGGGCTACGACAGCTGGACGTCGGTCCAACTGCATCCCGGCGGCAAAGCAATGTATCTGCGTGTGGGAATGGCGGTGACTCGCAGTCCGCTGCCGATGATTGTGCGGAGCGAGACATCGTGTCAGCAATTGACCGGGCCGGGCACAGCGGTTGGCGATTTGTGGGCGGAAATGAAGAAGGCTCTCACCGCCGCGGCGGTGACTGACGCACAGGGCCTGGTTCCGCTTGACGTCGATGTCTACGAGCGGGTGCTCGATCGTGACTATGGCGTCGTATCCGAGCGCGCAGAACAGCGGGCTCGAATCGCGCGGCGTCCGGTGATGGGAATCTCCTGGGACCAGATGGACACATCGCGTCGTGGCGATGCAGGTGGTCATGAAGTCTATCGTGCACCAGAGGCTGCCACGCTAGTCTCGGAACAGTTCATCCGAACACACTGCTACGCTGCAATCAAGGGTTATGGTCCGGAAGTCGGACTGACTGGACTCGAGTTCAGACCGGCGCACGTCGCCGGGTTGCCGGAGCTGGCCGGCGTGCTCTGGCTCGATCCGAAAGACAATTCGCTGCGCGCCGTCAATTTTGACTATCTCAATCTGCCGATCCCTTTGCGGGTGGCGCGCACCACGGGCCGCGTTGAGTTTGAGCAGCTGCCTGGAGGGCAGTGGATCGTACCGAGGTGGTACATCCGGATGCCTCGGGTCGCGCGAGTGGCGGGCAACAGTCAGACTCCGGCGCGCGACAGTCTTATCGGCTATCAGGAGGTTGGGGGCGCGGCCAGGCCGGCCGGCAGTCGACCGCTTCGCACGGCTTCCAACGTGTCGCCTCGGGATACGGACGACGCCGAGGAGGACAGCAACGGGCCTTCGGTCGTGGGCGTCGTTTACGACAGCACATTGGGACGTCCGCTGCCGCAGGTAAAGGTTTCAACCGGTGGCGGAAAGTACAGGGCGCTCACCGGAGCCGGCGGTCAGTATGAGATGGCAGTGGCCGGTCCGCTCAACGACTCGATCGTGTTCGAGCATCCGCGGCTCCGCATGTTCCACATTGCTGACGCCGTACAGCCCATCTCGGTGCCAGCTGCTGGACATGCGCAGGCGTCGATCATCATCCCGTCGTACAACACGCTTCGAGCCCAGCTTTGCGGGCGGAACGAGACTGGTACGGAGTCACAGGGCTTCATGGCCGGATACGTTCGCGATCCGTACGGGAAACCCATACCTCGCGCACACGTCTGGGCGACGTGGCAAATCCTCTGGGTCGAGCAGAACGGCCGACTCGTCTCCACCAATCAGCAGCGAACTGTTGAAACGGACACCAACAGCGATGGATCCTATGTGATGTGCGGATTCACTCGGGGTGCTCAGGTGCTGGCAAAGGTGAGCATAGCCGGCAAGCCCACGGTTCAGGAGAGAGTGATGCTACCGCCGGCGATGGTGCTGGAGAAGGATTTCGTACTGGGTGGAATCGCTAGTCGCCAGTAGGAACGATCGCAGCGCCTTCAACCATCAGAATCACAGCGCGCTTTGGCGCGCGCGTGCGGTGCACGACACCTTTCGGCACGACGAAACCCTGACGCTCCGTTAGCTCGACCGTTCTGGTCTCCAGATCGATCAGAAACTTGCCTTCGACGACGTAGAAGAACTCGTCGAGGTCGTCGTGCTTGTGCCAATGGTACTCGCCCTCGACGACGCCCAGCCTGACGACAGAATCGTTGACCTGGCAGAGTGTCTGGTTGAACCACTTGTCGCGAACCGCGTCGACAACGGCGGGAATATCGACCACCTCGAGCGGGGCGTACTTGATGTCGAGATGGGTCGCGTACGGAAAGTCGGGCATTTGGGAAGGATGCGCTCAATACCGGCTGTATACAACCTTCGTACGCTCGGCGTTGTCTTATAGCATGTCACCGTCGCGCAGCTATCCTCAACCGAGGTCCAGCTGTTCCTAAAACGTGACGCGTGAGAAGTTGATTCAGCACCACGAAGAACTTTAGTTGACCGTCAGGTCGAAATTCCAGCGCACCCAACCGAGCGATCGCAGACGCTCTGCCTACACGCTGCCCCCGTGGAGACAGCCCTCTTCACGGGGGTTATTTTCGGCGTAAGGTTCGCGGTGGATCACTGGCATCCACAATACTGAAGCGGGGAGCTGATAGCTTTGTCAGCTGAATAGCTCGGAGCTCCCTGCCACACGTAACCATCAGCGGGGAGCTTAGAGCGAGCTTGGAGCTCACGGCTCACACTCTAACGCCAGTAGTGACGACTCCCCGCTATAAAGCTGACCTGCTAACAGCTCCCCGCTTCTGTAGTGAACCAAGCCAGCCCGCGGGCCGCGATCCCTACGCCGAGCAATTACGGACCCTTCCCCTGCTGTAGAACCCTGAAATAAGCCGTCCACGGCCCCACCGCCCCGGTATACGCGCGAGCCATCGTCCGCGTCATCTGAGCGATGTGCGAAAGGTCGTGCACGACCCACGTCGCCAGCAGCTGCCTCATTGTGACTTCGCCGAGCTCGGGATGTTGACCGGTCAGCGCGAGATCGGATTCTTGAAGATTCCAGCCGCGCAGGGTCGCGACGTTGTCGGCGCGCACGCGGTCGAATTCCTTTAGAAGCTCGCCGAGTGGGCGCGGGGTGTTGATGTCGGCGAATCGGTCGAACGGATCGAAACGACGAACTTTCTCCTGCCTGAGGATGATGCGGGCGCGGGGGATCCAGTCAGTCCGCTCGCCATTTATCAGGTGTCCGAGGACCTGGCGCGGACTCCACGTGTCAGGCCCCTCGTCGACGCGAGTCCAGTCTTCGGGCAGATCCTGCAACAGCGCGGCGATCACCTCCGGCGTCCGTTCCAGAATCGCGATTCCCTGTTCGAGGTTGAACTCCATTGAGCCTCCGCATTGCAGCTTTCCATGCGAATGATACGTTCTCGCGCCGCGCTCAACTACTTTTCTGTCTCGGACGTATTCGCGTCGTAGAGCCCTGCGAAGCAGGCCACCCGTTCGGAGCACGAATGAACGCAAGAATTCTCTCCGCTTTTTGTCTCGCCCCGGTTTTCCTTGCCCCATCCGCTGTCGTTGCGCAGGCGGTGCCGGCACCAGCAGCACGGGGATCGTCAGCAGCCGGAGCTCCTTTCCGCGCGGTCCGCCGCGATATCCCGAAAACGGACATGATCCGTCGCGCCTTCGCCGCGGGAACGCGTGACGCGAGCGGACGGCCGACTCCCAGGTACTGGCAGCTCTGGACCGATTACAAGATCTCGGCGCGGCTCGACTCTGCGACGTCGATCGTCACCGGCCGCGAGACCATCACCTTTCGCAACAACAGCGACTCAGCGATGAGGGGTGTGGTACTGCGCCTCGATCCGAACATCTTCAGGCCCGAAGCGCCGCGCACCAGTGCCATGGACGCGGTAACCAGCGGAATGACCGTCACCAGGCTCGTCGTCAACGGGCAGACACTTCCCGTCGGCGACACACTCGGCAGTCCGATTCCGAATTCGACGCGTCGCACCACGCCGCTCGCGCGCATTCTGCGTGGCACGTCGGCGAGGATCCGCCTTACGAATCCGATCGCCGCGCACGCCAATGGCACAATCGAGGCTGAGTGGAGCTTTGAAGTTCCGCGCATCGACGGCGCGCGCGGATTTCGAATGGGACGCTGGGCGGACACGCTCTATCAGGTCGCGCAGTGGTACCCGCGACTCGCCGTCTTCGACGATTTGCGACAGGGCGGGTGGGACACCGATCCGTATCTGGGCGACGGCGAGTTCTACAACAACTTTGGTCACTTCGATGTCAGCCTCGACGTGCCGGCTGGCTGGATCGTGGGCGCCACCGGCGTGCTGCAGAACGCGAACGATGTTCTGACTCCGACAGCGCGCGAGCGCCTTGAGCGCGCTCTCCAGACCGACTCGACCGTGAGGGTCGTAACCGCGGCAGAGCGCGGTCCAGGGAAATCGACGGCAGCCGGGACGAACCGCAGGCTGGTCTGGCATTTCGTCGCCGACTCCGTGGCCGACTTTGCCTGGGCGACGTCGAATCAGTTCGTCTGGGATGCTGGGCGCGCGAATATCCCGACCCGCGGCCCGATTCCGTTCCACATTCTCTATCTCCCCGGACACGCGCCAGGTTTCGCCGACGGTCCACGCGTCGTGAGACACGCACTCGAGTTCTACTCGAAGCTCTGGATGCCGTACGCCTTTCCGCAGCTGACGATGGTGGATGGTCCGGAGCTCGGAATGGAATATCCGATGTTCATCATGTCCGCGGTGTTCGCCGCCGACCACGAAGTGGGACACGAGTGGTGGCCGATGATGGTCGGCGTCAACGAAACGTGGTACGGCTGGATGGATGAAGGATTCAATCAGTACATGAACATCCTCTCCGACGCGGATCTCGATGGAAAACTCTACAAGCTCGATAGCCTCGGCATGTCGTACGGGGACGTCAGCGGCGATGAGATGGAGCCGCCGCTTATGTGGGATGGCAATTACGCCGGTCCGATGTACGGGTTTCAGGCGTACGGGAAGGCACCTCTGATGCTCTCCGCCCTGGGCGGTGTCGTCGGCGACAGCGCGGTGTGGCGCGCGATGAGCGAGTACGCACAGGCCTGGCGCTTCAAGCACCCGTCACCATGGGACTACGCCAACTTCATGAGCAATGCGCTCCACCAGGATCTCGGTTGGTTCTGGTATTACTGGCTGTTCACGACCGAGCGTGTCGACGAATCGATCCAGGATGTGCGCGTCCAGGGAACGACCGCCAGCGTCACTGTGAGACAGGATGGCGAGATGCCGGCGCCGGTGATTCTCAAGATCGAGTTCGCGCCCGGAGATGGTGCAGCAAGATCCCCGAGCGCACCACGACCCCTGGCGCCAGGCAGTACTGGCACGATCTCGTGGCTGGACGCCAACACCGCGATTGTCTCCTATCCGGTGGAAGTCTGGTTCGGTGGAAGTCGCACCTTCGTGGCGAACGTGAACTTCGCCTCATCGCAAATCGCCCGAGTAGCGCTTGAAGCCGGCAGTGGCGCGGCGCGGCGTGCTGGATCGCGCGTGATCAGGAAGATCACGCTGGACCCGAACGAGAGATTCCCCGATCGCGACGCGAGCGACAACGTCTGGCCGCGGGCACAGACGTCCAGAACTTCAACGACCAAATAATCATGGCGAAACTCACTCTAGCGGGCGCCAATCGAGTTTTCAGTCTTCTTCTCTTCGTTGGCGCGGCAGCGGCGCGCGCGCAGCAACCGCCGACGATCTCGACTGCTGACTACGCGCGTGCGGAGAGTTTCCTCCGCGACAACGTGTTGCCTCTGGTATCCGGGATGGGTGTGCAGCCGGTCTGGTTGAGCGATGGCCGGCTCGGCTATCGCATCCCCGTGAGTGGACGCAGCCAGTTCGTCCTCGTCGACCCCGCGCGCGGGAGCCGTCTCGCCTGCAGTCCGGAGACGGACCGATGCGGTGGCGCTCTCGATCCACGGGAAGTCGCACGATTGCAGTCCGCCGCGCGTGGGCCCGCGGAATCGATTTCGCCTGACGGCAAGCGCGCTGCATTCATCCGCAATTACAACCTCTGGGTTCGGGACGTGGCGGGCGGACGCGAGACCCAGCTGACGACCGATGGGCAGAAGGACTTCGGCTACGCGACCGACAATGCGGGTTGGATAAAGAGCGATCGTCCGGTACTCACCTGGTCGCCTGACTCGAAGAAGATCGCGACGTTCCAGCAGGATGAGCGCGGGGTCGGGGAGATGTATCTGGCGACGACGAGCGTCGGACATCCACGGCTCTCGGCGTGGAAGTATCCGCTTCCTGGTGACAGCGCCATCGCCATGATCCGCCGAGTGGTGATCGACGTCGATCAGCCACGCGTAATCTCGTTGCAGATACCGCCCGATCCGCACCGCTCCACTCTGTGCGACCATGTCATTTGTCGCGGCACCGAATGGGCAGACGTCGAATGGTATCCCGACGGATCACATCTCGCGTTCGTTTCGACTTCCCGAGATCACAAGCACGCAGTACTGCGCGTTGCGGATGCAGCGACCGGAACCGT
>Ga0207706_10001353_pt1 | contig 24483 bp, 21 predicted proteins | sample KBSC53metaG_FD_184318 | JGI IMG/M metagenome (GOLD analysis project Ga0207706, IMG submission 184318) | Corn rhizosphere microbial communities from Kellogg Biological Station, Michigan, USA - KBS C5-3 metaG (SPAdes) (version 2) | ecosystem: Host-associated > Plants > Roots > Rhizosphere > Soil ... | reverse complement strand
AGGAATCAGCCTCGCCGTGCCCGACTCGACCTCCCGGATTCGGCGCTCGATCACCTCCTCCCACTCCGGGCCGAGTTCCGGCTCCAGATCCAGGCTCGTGTTCAGCGCCTCCCACAGCCGCTCGCGCTCCACGCGCGAACGGCTCAGTACGATGTCTTCAATCTCGTCGATGGTATGGGCGGTCTGCGACATCGGCGCGTTCTCCGCGGGTTGATTGGGCTCTCTATCCACTTTAACACTCCGTTCGCATGTCCGGTAGCCCTCCCTCCGCCGCAAGACGAAGGCCCCGCATCCAGCTTGCCGCGCCCCGCACCCGGGCTTACAATCCGTCGCCATGGAGAGCGACGGGATTTCAATTCGGCTGGAGCAGGTTCGTGAGCGGATCGAGCGGGCGCGCGAGCGGGCGGGGCGGGGCGGCGCGGTCACGCTGGTGGCGGTCACCAAGACGCATCCGCCCGAGGTGGTCCAGGCCGCCATCCGCGCCGGCGTGAGCGACGTGGGCGAGAACCGGGTGCAGGAGCTGGAAGGCAAGGTCGCCGCCGTGGGCCGAACCGCCGTGCGCTGGCACCTGATCGGCCACCTGCAGCGCAACAAGGTCAGGCAGGCGCTGCCGCTCTTCGACCTGCTCCACTCCATCGACTCCGAGCGGCTGGCGCAGGCCCTCTCCGCCGAGGCGGCCCGGACGGGCGCCACCGTCCGCGCGCTGGTGGAGATCAACTCGGTGGGCGAAGAGAGCAAGAGCGGCTTCGCGGCGGACCGGGCGGTGGACGCCGTGGGCCGCATCGCCGGGCTGCCGGGGCTGGAGCTGGTGGGGATGATGACGATGGCGCCGTTCACGGACGACCAGGCCGTGATCCGCCGCGCGTTCGCCACCACGCGCCGCGCGTGCGAGGAGGCGGCGAGGCAGGTGCCCGGCTTCCGGGGCGAGCACCTGTCGATGGGGATGAGCAACGACTTCGAGATCGCCGTGGAAGAGGGAGCCACCCTGGTCCGCGTGGGATCCAGCATCTTCGGGGAACGGGGCGCGTGATCGACCTTACACCGCTCGACGTCCGCAAGAAGAAGGGCGACTTCCGCCGGGTGATGCGCGGCTACGACCCCGACGCGGTGGACAACTTCCTGGACGAGGTGGTGGCCCGCATGGAAGAGCTGGTTCGCGAGAACCAGTCGCTCAACCAGCGCGTGGGCCAGATGACCGACGCCATCGCCGACTACCGCGAGCGCGAGCGCGCGATGAACGACGCGCTGGTGAGCGCCCAGCAGCTGCGCGAGGGGATGCGCGAGCAGGCGCAGCGCGAGGCCGACCTGGTGCTGCGCGAGGCGCGCGGCGAGGGCGAGCGCATCGTTTCCGACGCCAAGCGCCAGGTCACCTTCGCGCTCGAGGCGCTGCGCCGGGTGCAGGCACAGCGGGTGCGCTTCCTGCGCCTGTTCCGCGCGCTGGTGGAGCGCCAGCTCAGCGAACTGGAGCAGGAGGAGGAGCGCACCGCCGCGCTCGCCCGGCTGGACGCCGAGGTGGACCGCGCCGATCCCACCGAGGAAAGCGACCTGTGACCGGCCCCACCCCGCCGCTCCGCCAGCAGATTGCCCAGGCTGTCGACGCGATCCGCGCGCGCACGGCCGCCGGGCCGCGCGTCGGCATCATCTTGGGCACGGGCCTGGGCGCGCTGGCCGACCGCATCGCGGTGGAGACGGCCATCCCCTACGCCGAGATCCCGCACTTCCCGCTCAGCACCGTGGAGTCGCACACGGGGCGGCTGCTGTTCGGCACGCTGGGCGGCAAGCCGGTGGTGGCCATGCAGGGCCGCTTCCACCGCTACGAGGGGTACACGCTGCAGCAGGTGACCTTTCCCGTGCGGGTGATGCAGGCGCTGGGCGTGGAGACGCTGATCGCCAGCAACGCGTGCGGGGGGATGAACCCGCTGTGGGTGCCGGGCGACCTGATGCTGATGGCCGACCACATCAACCTGCTGGGCGAGAACCCGCTCACCGGGCCCAACGACGACGCGCTGGGCCCGCGCTTTCCCGACATGTCGCAGCCGTACGACCTGGAGTTGCAGCACCTGGCGCGCGAGGTTGCGCTGGAGTTGAAGATCCCGCTGCGCGGCGGCGTCTACGTCGCGGTGGCCGGACCCAACCTGGAGACGCGCGCCGAGTACCGCATGCTGCGCGCGATCGGCGCCGACGTGGTGGGGATGAGCACGGTGCCCGAGGTGATCGTGGCGCGGCACGGCGGGATGCGGGTGATGGGCGTGTCGATCATCACCGACGCCTGCCTTCCCGACGCGCTGGAAGAGGCCGACATCGCCACCATCATCGCCACCGCCAGCCGCGCCGAGCCCAACCTGACGCGCCTGGTGGAGGGCGTGGTCGCGCGGATGTAGCCCGGCCCTCGAATCAGCGTTCCCCTCCCACCCCGATTCTGGTCCAGATGCTGAAGCGCACGTATTTCCGCGCCGCGCTGCTGGTGGCGGCGGTGTCGCTGGCGGCCTGCAAGGAGGGCAACGCCGGCCGCGATCCCGATGCCACCGTGCCCGCCGGCAGCCAGGCCGCGCCCACCGCGCAGACACAGGCCGGCCCGCAGACCGGCCCCAACACCGCCGAGGGCAATGCCGCCGAGGCGCCGCCGGCGGACGGCAGCACCGGCACCCCGCCGGGGCGCACGTACTCCGACTGCATGGCCGACGCAGGGTCGAAGGCGAAGAGCGACGCCGAGCGTGGGGTGCTGGAACGCACCTGCACCAGCCTCCCCGGCGCACCGAAGAAGTAGAGACGATGCCGCGGCCGGAGACGCGCCGTGCGCTGGACGCGTACTGGGCGAGCGTCTTCGGCTGCGATCCCGGCGGGCTTCGCCCCTCCGCGCCGTCCGTCCTCCCGCGCCCTGCGGACGACGGCTCGCGCGGCATCTACGCGATGGAGTTCGGCGCCGCGCCGGTCGCGCTTCTCCCCGCGGGGTTGATGGATCGTCATGCCCCGCAGGTCGCTGGAGCGCTCGCCGCCGGCCTGGGCGGCGGCGCGGAGCCCTGGCGCGGCATCTTCGGGGAGCGGGTGGAGGCGGTGATCGGACCGGCGACCGTGCGATACGCGGAGGAGCAGTCCTTTCGTCCGCTCCCGTTCGCCGCCGCCGCGCGCCTGCTGACGGGCGGCGATCTACACGCGGTCGAGGCGTTGCGGCGCGCGTGCCCGGCGGCGGAGTGGGAGCACGGCGGCAGCGACCCGTTTCACGACGTCACCGCCGGCGTCTTCATGGATGACGAGCTCGCGGCGCTCGCCGGATACGGGGTGTGGGGTGGCGTGATCGCGCACGTCAGCATCGTGGCGCATCCGGCGCACCGGGGGCGGGGGCACGCGGCGGCCGCCGTGAGCCGCGTGACCGAAGAAGCGCTGCGGCGCGGGTTGATCGCCCAGTATCGCACGCTGGAATCGAACGCGCCGTCGGTGGCGCTGGCGGAGCGGCTCGGATTCCGGCCCTATGCCCGCAGCGTGGCCGTGCGGTTGCGCGGCGGATGACCTCCACCTTCCACGGAATGAACCTGGACCCGCAGCCGGCCCCTGTGTACAGCGAGCTGCAGCCCGCGCTGATCATCGAGACGGCGCAGCGGCTGGAGCAGCGCATCGGGGAGCGCTTCCCCGGCTCGGGGCTGGGGAGCGTGGCGGCCGAGCTGCACCGCATCGCCGGCGAGACGGAGCGCATCACCCAGCGCCTGCGCCGGCCGATCTGGCCGCTGCGGATCGCCACCTTCGCCGGGGTGCTCGTCCTGATCCTGTTCGCGCTGATGCTGGCGTCGCTGTTCGTGCGCGTTTCGCCCGACGTGGAGAACCTGTCCGAGCTGCTGCAGGGCGTGGAGGCGGGGATCAACGAAGTGGTCTTCCTCTCGCTCGCCGTCTTCTTCCTTGTCTCCATCGAACAGCGGGTGAAGCGGCGGCAGGCGTTGCGCGCGCTGCACCGGCTGCGCAGCATCGTCCACATCGTGGACATGCACCAGCTCACCAAGGACCCGCAGATCGTGATGGGCGGCGTGGAGTCCACCGCGAGCAGCCCGCAGCGGTCGCTCACGCGCTTCGAGCTGGCGCGCTACCTGGACTACTGCTCGGAGCTGCTGTCGCTGAGCAGCAAGCTGGCCGCGCTGCACGTGCAGTACGTGAACGACCACGTGGTGCTCGACGCCGTGAACGACATCGAGACTCTCGCCGCCAGCCTTTCCAACAAGATCTGGCAGAAGATCATGATCCTGGACACGGTGGCCCCCGACGGCGCGAGGCCGCGGTGAAGCCGCCGCCGCCGCGCCGCGTGGGCGCGCACGAGTGGGCCGCGCTGCGCGAAGCCGCGCCGTCGTTCGCGCCGCGCTGGGAGGCGTTCCGCGCGTCGGAGCGGTTCGCGCCCACCCGCGAGTACACCCACCTGGCGCAGCTCGCCGAGCACGTGCTGGACAAGCTGGCGTCTGGCGACGAGAGTGAGTTCCCGGCGCTCTTCGCCGCCTTCGACCAGCTCTACCGCCAGGCCGACAACGGCCTGGAGCAGGTGCTGCGGATCGGGCTGATCGAAGACCTGCTGGTGCAGGCCCAGCGGCGCGGCCTGGACGCGTGGCTGCTCACCCGGCACATGGGCCTCCCCGGCCGCGACGCCTGGGCCGAGGCCTACGTCTGGCTGCGCATTTCGCGCTGGCCCGACGCCAGCTACCGCCACGCCGACCCGCCGAGCCGGATGAACTGACCGAGGGACGAATCGGGGGATGAATGGACGAAGGGCGAGGGATCGACTCCCTCGCCCTTCGTCTATTTCAGTGTGTCGGAAGAGCTTACGGCAGGCGGACGAACTGGCCCAGGAAGCCGCGCGCGCTGTCGGTGTCCAGACGGTAGTCCCAGGTGGTCGCGCGGCAGTTGTAGTCGCCGGTGGTCACCGTGGCCACGATCATGTCGAACTGCCCGTCGATGAACTTGGGGCCGCCCGAGTCGCCGTAGCAGTCGCCGCCCTCGCCGGTGGCGCTGGTGTTCATCAGCAGCCCCAGCCAGTACGGCTGCAGGGCCATGTACTCGCTCTTGCTGAACTTGCGGGTGCCGTCGTAGCTGAACGAAGGGACGCCGGTGCGCGACGCGCTGGTGCCGTAGCCCACGTTCACGAAGAGCGTGTTGTTCAGCCCGCCCTGGGCCTGCAACTGGTCCAGGTAGCCGGCCGGCGGCAGCTTGAGCGGGGTGACCCCCTTCGTCGAGTTGGCGGGGAGGAACACCACCGCCAGGTCGTGCAGGTTGGCCTGGTCGTGCCCGTACTGCGGGTCATAGGTCCAGCCGGTGGCCTTGATGTACGTCTTGGGCGTGGGGTACAGCTTGGGCTCGAAGCTCACGTACACCTGCGTGCCCGCGGGGAGGAACTCCACGCAGTGCGCGGCGGTGAGGAAGACGGTGGGCGAGATCAGGCTGCCGGTGCAGTCCTCGTCGTCGCCGTCCACCTTCCCGTTCTGGTTGAAGTCGATCAGCAGCGCGCCCACGTTGCCGAAGCTCGACCCCGTGTACGTGCCGTTGACGATGTGCCGCGCGCCGTCGGCCGGGTTGCGCGCCGCATCGGGCGAGGTGGTGAGGTCGTTGCTGCACGCGGCGGCCACCAGACAGGCTGCCGCGGCCAGCGCGAACGGGCGAATGTGTCGCATGGGGGAACACCTCCGTGGGCCAGGCGAATCGGCCGTGTGGAAAGAGGGTGGATGTGGGGGATCTTGCTCCGCCTTCTCCGGCACGCCCCGCGCCACATCTCCCAATCGGATGTAAGCGTATACCGGGATGATGGTTATGTCCGATCGGCGGATGCTGACAACCTCGTCCCGCCGCACTGAAACGGTGCGCGAGGGACGACTTCGCACTACGATGGTTCGTCTTCCATGACTGCAAATCCCCCGTGTTAGTTCTATAAACACAGGCGCCTCGTCCAGCTCCCTCATTCTCCTCGCGCTCACGCACGGTTGTAGGTCGTCACGGATTATCCGGGGCTTCGTGCAACAGGTGTTGATGAGGACGCGCAGTTCACCAAGCTTGACGCGCGGCGAATCACACCTGTACACTTGCATGCCTTAGGGGACAATTTGAGAATCATGTGTTGTTATTCACTCTTACTCCCGGGTGTGCGCCATGGATGGGGACCCTGTCATTCTACGAGACCACGTCATCGACAATGAGGTGTTCGCGCTGGTCGTGCAGACACGTCATGGGGATACCGTCGCGACGACCGCTGTACACCAGCAGAACTTCGCGCGGCGCATCGGGGGCGCGCGCTACGTCCCCGCGCCAAAGGGCGGCGGCGCGGCCGACGGGCTGAGCGAGGTGGGGCACCTCTCCAGCACGATGACCGAGAAGTGCATGGCCGCCATGATCCCCGCGGATGGCCAAAAGACCGTAGTGGTGAGTTCGCCCGAGGTGATGGGCGACGAGCGGCAGAAGGTGGAGATCCTCGCCGAGCACGAGCGCGCGGTGGCGGCTATCGATCCCGGCGTCATCTTTGGGCCGGACATGGCAGTGCCCGAGGCCATTCAGGACGCACTCTCCAAGCAGGACGGGTTGGCGGACCACGTGACCGGCCTCAGTTCACCGAACCGCGGGCTCTCGATTGACGACAACGGCTACACGGGAATCGGGGTGGCCGAGGCCGTGCGCACCGTCTACGGCGACATGCTGGCCGGCCGCACCGTCTCCATCCAAGGGTTCGGCGCCGTGGGCGCGCACACCGCGCGGTTGCTCGCGCAGGCGGGGGCCCGCATCGTGGCGGTGAGCAACGTGCAGGGCGCCCTGGTGGCCGAGGGCGACGTGGCGCTGGAAGTGGAAGCGATGTTCCAAGCGTGGCTCTCCGCCCACAGCGACGACTGGATCCGCTCGTACTCTGCCCCCGGCGTGCGGCTGGAGACTAGCCCCAACGTGCTCTTCTCGACCCCCGCCGAGATCGTAATCCCTGCCGCGCGCACGAGCGTGCTCGCGACTGCCGAGGAACTGGATGTGATCCGCGGGAAGGAAAATCCCGACGCACGCGACGTCGCGGAGTTCTTTGCGCAGACCGGCGTGAAAGTCGTCGCCGAGGGAGCGAACCATCCGCTCTCCGAGGCCGCTGAAGCGTACCTCGAGCAGCACAGCGTCATTGTGCTCCCCGACTACATCATCAACTGCGGCGGCCTGATTGGCTGCTGGGTTGAGTGGGAAGCGCGGCACGAAGGCAAGGCCGGCAACAGCTCCGAGATGGCGGAGAGCGCGAGGGAGCGGGTGCGGGTGACGGTACGGCAGAACGTAGACGAGCTTCGCCGCGTAACTCGCGGGGCGCGCGAGGCGGCAGGGCAGATCGTCAACCGGAACCGCGACCGACTCCAGGCGGGTTCAGTCCAGCAGCGGCCTCGGTTGTTGGGAGCATCGCGTCACTAAATGCGTGACGTGGAAGAGCGTCTCCTCTTCGAACACTCCACCGGAATGCCGCCAACAATGAACACGACCGTCAAACGAGGTACCGTCACGAGGGAAACGCAGACGCTACGTGAGCGCCTTCTGCAATATAAGATTCGTTTCCTTGGCGGGATCCTTTTCCTTATCGGGCTGCTCCTGCTGGTGTCGGCCATTCTGATGCACGAGCGTCCCGTGGCCGAATACCTGAAGGACAGCGGATTCCACGTCGGCACGGCGGGCCTTGTGCTCATGCTGGTGGACTGGCTGCTGCGCAAAGAATCGAACGACTTCATCCGGCAGTCCCTTCGTGAGATCGTAAGTGACCTGCTCGACGAGACCCATTCAGGGCACTTCACCCGCCTTGAGGAGCGGGTGCCGACCGCCATCAAGGAAGAGATCAGCCGCGTGCTGATCAACGATATCGTATACATTCGCGAAGCGGTTGCGAAGAATGCCGTACAGGAGGTGCTCACGGCCAGGATGAAATCGGGGAGCGACGGCGCCGGTCATCTCGCGCGGGATCTCTCGATCCTGGTTGAGAACCTCGATTTACTGATGAGCCGGACGGATTGGGCGCGTGATATATACGTCACCTATCTCTCCGAGGTGGTCCAGAGTGCAGGCGAGAACGCAAAGGAATTCTGCGAGCTCACCTCCGACTCCATGTCTGCCGCGTATCCCCGGCCGATCAAGCTGGCCTCTCCCGCGGAGCGCACCGACAAGATCCTGGCGAGCCTGATGCGGCTTCTCCCAAGCGAGAGCACTTATGACGTGATCTCCGACATTGAGTCTTGGAAGGACAAGAAACTTGACGATTTCGAGAAGGCGAGCCGGGACGCCGTCCAGTCGGGGGTGACGATCCGGCGGATCTTCGTGATCTCGAACAACGACCTGCGCGATGGCTCAGTCACACCCGCCGACGCGCACCAGATCATCCAGGACCATCTAACCAGCGCCGGGAAGTCACATAACGGCGGATCGTACCACGTCCGGCTCATCGACACCACGTTGAAGGTCCCTTCCGGCGCCGGCGAACTGGTGAAGATGCACTTCGGTATTTTCTCCCCACACGGCGAGCCGCAGAGTTTGCAGGTGAGGGTCGACCGCAGGGACTTCGGCAAGCTCTCGCTCGCGAGCCTCCCTCGCAATTCCGACGACGCCACACACTTCAATCGGGTGTGGACGAACGTGCTGAAGGACGATCTGGATCCCGTGGTGCTCACGGCCGCGGTCGAACGTTGGGAAAAGATCGCTTGTGAAGGACGCGAGCAGGCAATGTCGTAGGCGGAAGGGAACACTGCCCGTCGCGCGCACGGTCGCCTTCGACTTCGCACGCGACACCGCGGAGCGTCCTCCCACACGTACGCTCTTTGGCTATCGCCGGCCAGCCCTGCGTGGTTAGTTTTACCGACTGCGCAGCGGTTCGCCGGCGCGATCAGTTTCAACGGACAATGACGATGCGTACCTATCCGGATCTTCCCAAGACCACCGGCGAGCTGGAGGACGAAGTCCTGGCGCGCTGGCAGGCCGAGGACACCTTCCGCGCCAGTCTCGCGCGCTCGCGGGAGCGGATGCGCGAGGCCGGCGCGCGCCCGTTCGTCTTCTTCGAGGGGCCGCCGACGGCCAATGGCCGGCCGGGGATCCACCACGTGCTGAGCCGCACCATCAAGGACACGGTGGCGCGCTTCCGCACCATGCAGGGGCGCTACGTTCCCCGCACCGCCGGGTGGGACACGCACGGCCTGCCGGTGGAGATCGAGGCCGAGAAGAAGCTGGGGATCAGCGGCAAGCGCGAGATCGAGGAGATCGGCATCGCGCGCTTCAACGAGGTGTGCCGCGACAGCGTGCTCACCTACACCGACGAGTGGGAGCGCTTCTCGGCGCGCATCGGCTACTGGCTGGACTACAGCAAGCCGTACGTCACCTACCACCGCGACTACATCGAGAGCGTGTGGTGGCTGCTGAAGCAGATCTCCGGCCGCGGCCTCTTCTACCGCGGCCACAAGATCCTGCCGTACTGCCCGCGTTGCGGCACCGGCCTGAGCAGCCACGAGGTGGCGCTGGGCTACAAGGACGTGAAGGATCCGTCGCTCTACGCGATGCTTCCCGTGCTGGGCGCCAACGGCCACCCCGACGGCCGCGAGTTCCTGGTGTGGACGACCACGCCGTGGACGCTGGTCAGCAACGTGGCGCTCGCCGTCCATCCCGAGCTGGACTACGTCGAAGTCGAGCACGAGGGCCGCCGGCTCATCCTGGCCCGCGCCCGCGTGGCGGCGCTCTTCGGCTCCGAAGACGGCATCCGTGCATCCATCCCGGCGTCCGAACTGGTCGGCCTGCGCTACCAGCGCCCGTTCGACTGGGTGGACCCGCGCCCGTACGGCACGGCCGAGCAGGCGGCGAACGCGTGGCAGGTGGTCCCCGCCACCTTCGTCACCGCCGGCGACGGCTCGGGGATCGTGCACATGTCGCCCGCGTTCGGCGCCGACGACTACGCGGTGGGGCAGCAGTTCAATCTCCCCGTCCTCCAGCCGGTGGACGACCGCGGCGCCTTCCGGGCGGATCTCCCGCTCGTCGGCGGCGTGTTCGTGAAGGACGCGGACACCGACCTGCTGATCGACCTCAAGAAGCGGGGGCTCGTCTTCCGCTCGTCGAAGGAAGAGCACAGCTATCCGCACTGCTGGCGGTGCAGCAGCCCGCTGCTGTACATGGCGCGCGACAGCTGGTTCATCCGCACCACGCAGCTGCGGGAAGAGCTGCTGGCCAACAACGACGCGATCCGCTGGTTCCCGCCCGAGGTGGGCGCCGGCCGCTTCGGCGAGTGGCTGGAGAACAACGTGGACTGGGCCATCAGCCGCAACCGCTACTGGGGCACGCCGCTCCCCGCGTGGGTCTGCGAGCGCACCCCCGAGCACCTGCGCTTCGTCGGCAGCTTCGCCGAGCTGCGCGAGCTGGCGCGGGGGCTGGCCGAGGACTTCGACCCGCACCGGCCGTTCATCGACGACGTCACCTTCCCCTGCACCTGCGACGGGTGCGACGGGACCATGCGGCGCACCCCCGAGGTGATCGACGTGTGGTTCGACAGCGGGGCGATGCCGTTCGCGCAGCACCACTACCCGTTCGAGCACGCCGAGCGGCTGGACGGCGGCGACCAGGTGCGGCAGTTCCCCGCCGACTTCATCTGCGAGGGGGTGGACCAGACGCGCGGATGGTTCTACTCGCTGCTGGCCATCTCCACGTTGATCGGCCGCGGGCCCAGCTACCGGAACTGCGTCGTCAACGACATGATCCTGGACGCCGAGGGGCTCAAGATGTCCAAGTCCCGCGGCAACATCGTCGACCCGTGGGACGCGATCAAGGACTACGGCGCCGACGCCATCCGCTGGTACCTGGTTTCGTCGTCCAACCCCTGGCTCCCCAAGCGCTTCGACCCCGAGGGCGTGAAGGAGGTGCAGCGCAAGACGTTCGACACGCTGCGCCAGACGTACCGCTTCTTCGCCCTCTACGCCAACCTCGAAGGGTGGGAGCCGGGCGGGGACGATCCGGCCGCCGAGAGCCGCTCGGTGCTGGACCGCTGGCTCCTCTCCCGCCTCGCCTCGCTGACGGCGGTGGTGACCGGCGACCTGGACGAGTACCAGCTGACCCACGCCGCCCGCGCGCTGGGCGAGTTCGTGGTGGAGGACCTGTCCAACTGGTACGTCCGCCGCTCGCGCGACCGCTTCTGGGGGAGCGCCGACCGGGATGACACCCGCGCCGCCTTCGCCACGCTGCACGAGGCGCTGGTGACCGTGGCGCGGCTGATGGCGCCGGTCGCGCCGTTCCTTTCCGACTGGCTGCACCGCGCGCTGGTGGGCGACGGCCACAGCGTGCACGTGGCCGCCTTTCCCGAAGCCGATCCGGCGCGGATGGACGACGCGCTGGAGCGGGGGATGGACGCGGTCCGCACGCTGTCCACGCTGGGCCGCGCGGCGCGCGAGGAAGTCGGCATCCGCGTGCGCCAGCCGCTGGGCACCGTCTACGCGGTCATCCCCGAGGGGATCGAGACGGGTGAAGAGCTGCTCGCCATCCTGCGTGACGAGCTGAACGTGAAGGCGGTGGAGTTCATGCACGCGGCGGAAGAGCTGGTGACCTTCACCGCCCGGCCGAACTTCAAGGCGCTGGGCGCGCGCTTCGGCAGGAACACGCCGAAGGTGGCCGAGGCGATCCGCGCCCTGGCGAGCGACCGCATCGCCGCCTTCCGCCGCGGCGAGGAGACGGCGGTGGAGGTGGACGGCGAGTCGTTCCCGCTGGCCGAGGGCGACTTCGAGGTGATCCAGAACGCGCAGGGCGACTTCGTGATCGAGAGCGAGGGCGGCTTCACCCTGGCGCTCGACCCCGCGCTCACCCCCGAGCTGCGCGCCGAAGGGATCGCCCGCGAGGTGGTGAACCGGGTGCAGAAACTGCGGAAGGACAGCGGCCTGGAGGTGAGCGACCGCATCCGCCTGGGCGTGTTCGGCGACGACGCCGACCTGCTGGACGCGGTGCGCGCGTGCGGCGGGCTGATCGGGAGCGAAACGCTGGCGCTGGAGCTGGAGACGGGATCGGCCACCGACTTCCACGGGTACGAAGCCGACCGCGAGGTGGACCTGGACGGCATCACCGCCGTCATCGCGCTGGCGCGCGTCAACCGAGAATCCGCAGGCAAGTGACCGATACCGTGATGACGCAGAGCGCGCCCGTGGCGGCGACCACCCCGGCCGACGAGGCGCGCCGCAAGACGGTGCTGTACGTGGCCACCGTGGCCGGCGTGATCGTGCTGGACCAGCTCACCAAGTTCCTGGTGCTGGGGCGGTTCCCCGGCGTGACCGGCGGCCTGCGCCCGTACACGCCGGTGGAGGTGTGGGGCGACTTCTTCCGCCTCACCTTCATCTACAACACCGGCGCGGCGTTCGGGCTGCACCTGGGCGACGCGAGCCGCTGGGTGTTCATGGGGCTGGCCGCGGTCGCCGTGGTGGTGCTCTGGTTCATGTTCCGCGGCACGCCGTGGAGGGACCGCGTGCGGCTGATCGCCATCGCCAGCGTGACCGGCGGGGCGATCGGCAACGTGATCGACCGCGTGCGCTCCTCGCGCGGCGTGGTCGACTTCCTGGACTTCGGGGTGGGCGACGTGCGCTGGCCGGTGTTCAACGTGGCCGACATCGCGGTGACGGTGGGGGCGCTGCTGCTGGCGTTCTCGCTCTGGCGCGAGGAGCAGAAGCAGGAGCAGGAGCTGGATGCCGTCGAGCCCGCCGAGTGAGGCGCGGGAGCTGACCGCCGGCGAGGGCGCCGGCGGGCGGCTGGACGCGTGGCTGGCCGGCGCGCTCGACGTCTCGCGCAGCCGCGCGGCGCAGTGGATCGAGGACGGGCGGGTGACGCTGGACGGCGCCCCCGCCCGCAAGAAGGACCCCGTCACCCCCGGCGCCCGCGTGGCCGTCGCGGTCCCGCCGCCCGAGCCTTCGGACGTGGCGCCGGAGGAGATCCCCCTCCACATCGTCTACCAGGACGCCGACCTGGCGGTGATCGACAAGCCCGCCGGCCTGGTCGTGCACCCCGCCGCCGGCCACCGCTCGGGGACGCTGGTGAACGCGCTCCTCCACCAGGTTCGCGACCTGTCCGGCATCGGCGGCGTCCTCCGGCCCGGGATCGTGCACCGGCTGGACAAGGACACCAGCGGCCTCCTGCTGGTCGCCAAGCACGACGACGCGCACCGCATCCTGAGCGACGAGCTGAAGCGGCGGGAGATCCGGCGCGCCTACCTCACCGCCTGCTGGGGCCACCTGGCGGACGAGACCGCGAGCGTGGACGCGCCGATCGGGCGTCACCCCACCGAGCGGAAGAAGATGGCCGTCGTCGCAGACGGCCGACCCGCGCGCACGCACTTCCGCCGCCTGGAGCGCTGGCGCGCCGCCGACCTGCTGCGCGCCGAGTTGGAGACCGGCCGCACGCACCAGATCCGCGTCCACCTCCTCCACCTGGGCCACCCCGTGGTCGGCGACGCCACGTACGCGCCGGGGCGGGAGAAAGGCGTCAGCGGCCCCGAGCGTGGCTGGGCCGCCGCGCTCGCCCGTCGCGTCCCCCGCCAGTTCCTGCACGCCACCGAGCTCCGCTTCACCCATCCCACCACGCGCGAGCCGATGCGCTTCGACTCGCCCCTCCCGCCCGATCTCGCCGCCGCCGCCGAGTGGGCGCGCGGGACGAGCGGGTGAGGCTTACGTAGTACGATTTCTGCTTACGTAGTAAAATATCTTCATTTCCGGTGGCTTATGTAGTATTATGTCGGCAGAAATCCCGTTTCTGCCGGCTTACGTTGTACGATATCGATTATCCCGATGGCGGATCTCCCCGAAGTCTTCCTGAGCACGGCCGAGATCTCGGGCGTCGTCTCGCGCGGGGTGCGCACGGGCACCATCCGTCGGCTGGAAGGGCGGCTCTACACCACTCGCGTGGCCGAGCCGCCCGAGGAGGTGGTCCGCCGCAACCTGTGGCAGATCGTCGGCCTCCTCTTTCCCGACGCGGTGGTGAGCCACCGCACCGCGCTGGAGGGGCGCCCCACGCCCGGCGGCTCGATCTTCCTCACCGGGCCGTACGCGCGCATCGTGCGGCTCCCCGGGCTCCGCATCCGGCAGATTCCGGGACCGGGGCCGCTGGAGGGCGACAACCGGTTCGTGCAGTCGCTGTGGCTGGCCTCGCCCGCGCGGGCGATGCTGGAATGCCTGCGCACGCGGCGGGTGCGCGGCCTGGAGTCGCCGTCGATCCCGCGCGCCGACATCGAGCAGCGGCTGGACCGGCTGATCCGCTTCAGCGGCGAGGAGGAGGCCAACGCGCTGCGCGACCGGGCGATGGCGATCGCGCCGGAGCTGGAGGCGGAAGAGGCGGCGGCGGAGCTGCGGGCGCTGGTCGGCGCGCTGCTGGGCACCCGCAACGCGGAGCTCGACACGGGCGTGGGGTTCGCGCGCGCCATCGGCGAGCCGTACGACTCGGGCCGTGTGGAGCTGTTCAACATCCTCCTCTCCGCGCTGCTCGCGTGGCAGCCCCGCCCGCGCCCCGACGACGCGGACCGCGGCGCGGCGTTCGAGAACCTGGCGTTCGTCGACGCCTACTTCTCCAACTTCATCGAGGGGACGGAGTTCGAGGTGCAGGAGGCGGTGGCGATCGTCTTCGAGAACCGCATCCCCCGCGCGCGCCCCGAAGACGCGCACGACATCCTGGGCACCTACCGCATTGTCTCCAGCCCGCGCGAGATGGGGCTGAGCGCGGTGGTGCCCGGCTCGCACTTCGACGGGTTCATCGCCAAGCTGCGGCGGAACCACGCCACGCTGATGGGCGGCCGCCCCGACAAGCGCCCGGGCGAGCTCAAGACCGAGGTGAACCGCGCCGGGCTCACCGTGTTCGTGGAGCCGGGGCTGGTGCGCGGGACGCTGAAGCAGGGCTTCGACACGCTGCGCGGCATCCCCGACCCGTTCCGGCGCGCGGCGCTGATGATGTTCATCATCAGCGAGGTGCACCCGTTCGACGACGGGAACGGCCGGCTGGCGCGGGTGATGATGAACGCGGAGCTGATCTCCGGCCGGCAGCGGCGCATCTTCATCCCCACCAGCTACCGCGACGACTACCTGCTGGCGCTGCGGGCGCTCTCGCGCAACCGCGAACCCGAGCCGCTGCTGCGCATGCTCGACTACGCGCAGGCGTTCTCCGCCGCGATCGACTTCAGCGACCTGCAGGCCGCGCTCGACGTTCTGCGCCGCAGCAACGCCTTCGAGCGTGACACCGACGCGCGGCTGCGGATGCCGGCGTGATGATCGATCAGCGTCTCCGAGAATTTCTTCATCCCGCCGGCTCGGTCACCCGGCGATGAAGGGGTCCACGATCTGGAGGACGCGTGCCATGTCCAGCGGCTCATCGAAGCTCTCGCTCGCGCTGGCAGCGGTCTGCCCCGGGAGCGTGGCGACATTCACGCCGCCCTGCACGGTGTTGCTCTCGGTGGGGAAATCCGCCGCATCGACCCCTGCGTTGTAGACGGACTGGATCGCCGCCGCGGCGGCGTCCACCTGGCTCAGCGTGATCCACCCCTTGTACGGCGCCTGCTCGGCCGTGCCGGCGCGCTGGCCGCGCAGGCGGCGCACCTCGGCGGCGTGGCGCGCCTCCACCGAGTGGATCTGCAGCGCGACCTGCAGCACCGAGTCGATGCTCATCAGGTTGGGCGCCTGGCCCTTGTAGGCGCGCACGCCGGTGTCTTCGAATCCCTGCGCCAGCACCAGGAAGTGCCCGTAGTTGGTGAAGGGAGAGAACGGACCGTTCCCGGCCCCGTTGCCGCCGGTGAAGTCGAAGGTGGGCCTGGCCGCCGCCTGCGACCCGAGCACCTGCTGCAGGAAGGCGACGTGCTGGTTCTCGTGGTCGCGGATGGTGGTGAAGATCGCCTGGTCGCCGCCCGGGATCACCCCCGCGGCCACGGCGCGCGTGTAGAACTCGGCCTCGAGGTATTCCAGCGTGAGCGCGAAGTTCAGCGCCTGCACGATGGACGCGGGGATCGTTTGTCCGAAGGCGCTCCTGGCCATCGCCGCGATCGCGACGGGGACGGACGCGGCGGCCAGTGTCAGCCCCATCCGCCCCATCCCGAACAGCGCGTCACGGCGCGAGGCCACGCGCTCCTGGACCTCGGGGTCCACGCCGCCGAAGAGATTCTGCTGCTCCATGATCGCTCTCCCGCGGCTTCAGCGGCCGCGCAGGTGGAAGTTGGCGGAAACGTATCGGGTGGCGGCGCCCAGCACGGTCACCGGGTCCAGCGCGTCGTCGAACGCGGACGGCGCGAAGGCGCCTGACCTGGGGCTGAGGAGGTCGCGGATCGCCGACGCGTGCCGCGCCTCCACCGACACGATCTTCCCGGCGATGGCGAGCAGCGCGGCGTCGCGCAGGTAGAACCCGGCTCCGTTGTACGCACCCACGCCCAGGTCCTCGAACATCTGCGCGGTGTTCAGCACCTGCGTGCGGTCGGCGAAGTTGATGGAGGTGAACAGGGTGTTGAGGGTGGGGATCGCCTGCCCGCCCAGTGCCGGGATCGCCGCGGCGAAGAAGTCGCGGTGCGCCGCCTCGTGCAGCGCGATGTCCTGCAGCACCAGCCGCTCCTGGGCCGGGAAGGTGGTGCCGAACGCCGCGTGCCCCACCACCGCCGCGTAGAACGCCGCCTCGAGCTGCTCCAGCGCGTAGGCGTAGTTCAGCACGCCGAAGTCGGTGCTGAAGTCCAGCACCACCCCGCCGTCGTCGCCGCCCCCGAAGATGCTGTCGCAGGCGGAGAGGCTCCCGCCCACGGCCACCGCGGCCGCGATCCCGCCGGTGCGCTCGAGGAACCCGCGCCGCGCGATGGGCCGGGCCAGCCCCGCCGGAAACCCGCCGCCGCTCTCGATCGATCCTTCCATCCACGCCTCCCTGCCCGCACGGCACCACCGTGCGCGGTTTCCGAACCGCGAAAACGCACCCGCGCGCCTCCGCCCTCGCCGCTCCTCGCCCTCATCCAGACCGGCATCTGTGGCCCGCAGGGGACGGCACCATCTGCCTGACGCGGGCCCACGCGCCGGGAACGGCAGACGCGATTCCAGGGCCGCCCGCGGCGTCCGGTCCCGTGCGCCCGCCGTGACGTAGGGCAAACCCTGGATGCGACTTCCGGGCCGTCCATGCATCGGGGAAGCGTAGCAGGTGCGGCGGCGCTCCGGTCCGGGCGGACGGTTCAGGGAAGAGCTACGAGAGCCCGGCGCGGAACGGATTCATAGCCGTGGCGCACCGGGACGTGTGGCGGGTGGCGGGTGAGGGGAACCGAGCACCCGTAGCAGTGACGCAGCGTGTCATGGGGTGCGCGGCTTGCTTGACCGGGTATGGACCCCCCGCTATGTTGACACGCTCACACCCAGACCGGGGTCCCCTTCAGGCCGGCAATGCTCCTCACCGACACCGAAGACGTTCCCGCCGGGGCGGCCCCCCAACCGGAGGCGCCCGAGCCCGAGCGCATGGTGCTGTTCGTGGTGGGCGAGCACCGGTTCGCGGTGCCCGTGGCGCGGATCCGCGAGATCATCCCGGCAAGGGCGTACACGCCGCTTCCCGGCAGCGCGGAGCACGTGTGCGGTCTGATCAACCTCCGCGGGCGGATCGTGACCGTGGTGGACCTGGGCGCCCGCCTTCACCTACCCGCCGCCTCGCGCGTTCCCGAGCACAGCATCGTGATCGTGGAGCACCGGGGAAAGCTGGTGGGGATGGCGGTGGAGGAGGTGGCCCGCATCGTGGCCGTGGACCCCGGCACGCTGGCCGAGAGCGCCGACGTGCTGCGGTCGCTGCGTATCGACCGCGCGTACCTGCGCGGCGTCGGCGAAGTGGACGACGAGATCTTCGTCGCCGTGGACCCCGACGAGATCTTCGACCCCATCCTGGCGTAGGGCCGCTGAGCCCCACGCACGCGAAGACGGAGGCTTGATGAGTCAAACCGTGTTGATCTGCGATGACGCCATCTTCATGCGCACCATGATCGGCGACATCCTCACCCAGGCGGGCTTCCAGATCGTGGCCGAGGCCGAGACGGGTGTGCAGGCGGTGGAGAAATACCGCCAGTTCAAGCCCGACCTGGTGACGATGGACATCGTGATGCCGGACATGGGCGGGATCGATGCCGTACGCGAGATCATCAAGGAAGACCCCAGCGCCAAGATCCTGATGTGCAGCGCCATGGGCCAGCAGGCGCTGGTGATCGAGGCGATCCAGGCTGGCGCACGCGACTTCGTGGTGAAGCCGTTCCAGCCCAGCCGGGTGCTGGAGGCGGTGCAGCGGGTTCTGGGCTAGGCGCGGGGACGAGATCGAACGGGTGCGTGAGCGCGGAAGCGCGCTAGTGCGCTAGGGCTTCCGCGCGAGGCTGGCTCCGGCGCGCTCCGTCCGGCTCCACCGCCCCGGTCCGCGCGCTGGCCTTTCGCCACGCACCGAACTCCAGACGCGCTCGCGCATTTCCGCACTCACGCACCTTTTCCCGAATGGAACTCTCGCAGTACGGGGAGCTCTTCCTCTCCGAGTCGCGCGAGCACGTCTCGACGATCAACCACCTGCTGCTGACGCTGGAGAGCGATCCCGGCTCGCGGCAGGTGGTGGAGGGGGTATTCCGCGCGGTCCACACCATCAAGGGGATGAGCGCCACCATGGGCTACCGGCCCGTGGCGGACCTCAGCCACGAGATGGAGAACCTGCTCGACCGCATCCGGCACGGGAAGGCGCAGGCCAGCCCCGAAACCATCGACCTGCTCTTCGCCGCCTGCGACGCGCTGGAGCGGGCGATCGAGCTGGCGGTGGAGGAGAGCGGCGAGGAGCCGCGGCTGGAGGGGCTGATCAGCCGCCTGCGCGCCGCCGCGGGCGAAGACGACGCCACCTTCGACATCTTCGCGCCGCAGATCGACCTGGGCGCGCCGGTCGATCCGTCCGTCATGGCCGGCGGCACCGGTGACGGCGAGGAGGCGGCCGAGGGCGCGGTGCGCGTGCGCATCGTGGTGGCCAAGGAGGCGCTGCTCCCGGGGGTGCGCGCCTTCATGGCGCTCAAGCGCGCCCGCGAGCTGGGCGAGGTGAGCGGGCTGGAGCCCGCCGAGGCCACGCTCAATGAGCCCGAGTTCACCGGCACCCTCCGCTTCATGCTGCGCAGCGAGGCGCCGGCGGCCCAGGTGCGCGCGGCGCTGCTGGGCGTCGGCGAGATCGGCGAGGTGGAGGTGGCCGAGCACCGCGCCGAGGCCGAGCGCGCCGCCCCGCAGGCCGGCGACGCGCAGGCGGAGGGGGGGGCGGCGGCGGCCGGGGCGGCGGGGCGCGCGCGGCACATCCGCGTGGACCTGCGCCGGCTGGACGCGCTGATGAACCAGGTGGGCGAGCTGGTGATCGTGCGCGACCGGCTGCGCAGACTGGTCACCCACGAGACGGCGGAGCTGGCCGAGACGGTGGACCAGGCCAGCCGGCTGATCGGCGAGCTGCAGGACGAGATCATGCGCGCGCGCCTGGCCCCGGTGAGCCAGGTGTTCGACCGCTTCCCCCGCCTGGTGCGCGACGCGGCCAGAACGCTGGGGAAGAAGGTCGACTTCGTGATCGAGGGGAAGGAGATCGAGCTCGACCGCTCGATGCTCGACGAGATCGGCGATCCGCTGGTCCACCTCCTTCGCAACTCGCTGGACCACGGGATCGAGGCGCCGGCCGAGCGGCGCGCGCACGGCAAGCCCGAAACGGGCACGCTGCGGCTGCAGGCCAGCCGCGAGCGCAGCCGCATCATCATCCGCGTGGAAGACGACGGGCGCGGCATCCAGCGCGACCGGGTGCTGGCCAAGGCGGTGCAGAACGGGCTGGTGACGCGCGAGGAAGCGTCGGGGCTGCCGGACGAGGAGGTGTATCGTCTCCTGACGCGCCCCGGCTTCAGTACCGCCGAGACGGTGACCGACGTCTCGGGCCGCGGGGTGGGTCTCGACGTGGTGGCCACCCGCGTCCGCGCGCTGGGCGGGATGCTGGAGATCTTCAGCGAGCCGGGCCGCGGCACCAGCATGACGCTGCAGCTGCCGCAGACGCTGGCCATCGTCCGCGCCCTCCTCGTTCGCCAGAGTGGCGAGACCTACGCGCTGCCGCTGACGCACGTGGGCGAAACGGTGCACCTGCTGGCCGAAGAGGTGGGCACGGTGAAGGGGAAGACCGTGGCCTTTTTGCGCGACGAGGTGATCCCGCTGCTGGGGCTGCGGCAGATCCTGCGCACCAACGGGACGCGGCCGGACGGGCGCAAGCGGCACGCGGTGATCCTGGAGGTGGGCGAGCAGCGCATCGGGCTGGAGGTGGACGCGCTGCTGGGCCAGCAGGAGATCGTGGTGAAGCAGTTCGACGCCACCGCCGACACCCTGCGCCTGTTCAGCGGCGCCACCATCCTGAGCGACGGCCGCCCCGCGCTGATCCTGGACGCCGGGAGCGTGCTGGCCGCGGCGAACGGCTAGGGGACAGGGGACAGGGGACAGGGGACAGCGGGCGAGCCCTCCCCCGGTATGCCCCGGTGCGGGCTTGCGTGGAGCGTGTCGGGCGGCCGGTGACGGGAGTGCGGACGGAGTGGCAGGCTGTCCCCTGTCCCCTGTTCCCTGTCCCCTCCAGTCGTTCAAATCACGCCGTTGAAGTACGTGGCTGTTGCCGTTGGAGCAGTTCCGCTGTTAGCTGTAGATGTGAATCGCGAAAACCCGGGCCTCACCGACCAGACGACGGGCGGCACGCACGCCGCCGCGACGGATACAAATCACGGAGCGACACGGAACATGACGCTCGACCTGCGGGACCTGGGCGCGATCCAGATCGACGCCCTGCGGGAGGTGAGCAACATGGGCGCGGGGCACGCGGCCACGGCGCTCTCGCAGATGACCAACACGCGGATCATGATCAACGTTCCGCGCCTGCAGGTCACCCCGCTCGAAGACGTTCCCGAGATCATGGGGAACCCCGACGAGGTGGTCGCCGCCGTGCTGATGCACATGCTGGGCGACCTGACCGGCCGGACGCTGCTGATCTTTCCCCGCAACGCCGCCATGCGCCTCGCCGAGATCCTGCTGCATCGCCAGCCGGGGTCCAGCCACGTGTTCGGCGAACTGGAGCAGAGCGCCATCAAGGAGGCCGGCAACATCCTGTCGGCCGCCTACATGAACGCGCTCTCCGACTTCATGGGGCTGATGCTCCTCCCCTCGGTCCCCTCGCTCGTCATCGACCTGTGCGGCGCGGTGCTCACCACGGCCTACACCAATTTCGGGCACGAGCGCGACTTCGTGTTCTGCATCCAGACCGAGTTCCTGATGGACGGTGACGAGGTGGTGCAGGGCCAGTTCCTGCTCCTTCCCGACGTGGAGAGTCTCGAGATCATCCTCCAGGCTGTTCGCCTTGCCTGACCTGCAGGACCTTTCCGCCCCCAACGCCCAGGAGCCGCGCCCGCCGCACTCGGAGCGCGACCTGCGCATCCTGCGCGGCTTCGCCCAGCGGATCGACGCCGCGGACGCGGGCGCGCACAACAACCTGGGCGTCCTCTACTTCAACAAGGCGCTGTACGAGGAGGCGATCCAGCAGTTCCAGCGCGCGCTGGCCATCGACCCCAAGATGGTGGTGGCGCAGCGGAACCTGGAGATCGCCTACTTCGCCACGGGCTTCTACGACCGGATGATCTCGGAGCTGCGCGAGCGGCTGCGCGAAGATCCCTCGGACGCGGAGGCCCGCACCCGTCTGGCCCAGGCCTACCTGAACACCGGCGACCACGCGGGCGCGGTGGCCGAGCTCAAGCGCGTCCTGGCGCAGGACCCGGACGATCTCGGCGTCCTCATCCAGCTGGGGCAGGCGGAGAAGGCGGGGGGGAACTTCGAGGCGGCGATGACGTGGTTCCTGCGCGCGCTGGACCACGACCCCGACAGCGCCGTGCTCCACTTCTACGTGGGCGAGCTGTACTACAACCGCGGGCTGAACGACGAGGCGCTGCGCGAGCTGACGCGCGCCGTGGAGCTGAACCCCGACCTCCCCGACGCGCACTACGTGCTCGCCTTCGTCTATGGCGACATGCAGGACATGGCGCGCGCCAGCGCCGCCAGCCGCCGCGCGATGCAGCTGAACCCCCACTTCGCCAAGGCGCAGGCCAACCTCTCGCTCGACCGCTACAGCGCCGCCCGCTACCAGGAGCTGGTGGGCGGCCGCGTTCGCCGCCCGGAAGTGGCGCAGGGCGAGAAGCTGGCGCACTACAACCTGGGGATCGCCTTCCGCCAGAAGGCGCTGTACGACGAGGCGCTCCGCGAGTTCGCCCGCGCGCTGGAGCAGGGGGAAGAACCCGCCCTGGTCCGCCAGGCGATGGCCGAGGTGCATCTCCTCCAGGGAAAGGCCGGCCAGGCGCTGGACCTGTACGACCGGCTGCTCGCCGAGGACGAGCGGAGCCCCAAGCTGTGGAACGAGCGCGGCGTGTGCCTGCACCAGACCGGCGACGTGGACGGCGCCGAGGCCAGCTACCGCCGCGCGCTGGAGAGCGACCAGGGGTACCCGCTGGCCTGGAACAACCTGGGCGTGGTCCGGCTCCACCGCGGCGACGAGAAGGGGGCGGACGAGGCGTTCACCCAGGCCGTGGCGCTCCGCCCCGGGTTCATCGACGCGTGGTGCAACCGCGGGCTGATGTACCTTCGCCGCGGCCGCCACGGCGCCGCGCTGGACGCGTACCGTGCCGCGCTCAAGGCCAGCACCGACGCGGCCGGCGCATGGAACGGCATCGGCGCGGTGCTGATGGAGACGCGGCGCTACGAGGAGGCGCGCAACGCCTTCGTCCGCGCGGTGGAGGCCGACCCCAACCTGGCCGAGGCGCGCTACAACCTTTCCTTCGTCCTTTCCAACCTGGGCGACTTCGAGGGCGCGCTGCGCGAAACCAAGCGCGCGCTGGAGCTGAACCCGTACTACACCACGCCGCGCTACAAGCTGGCGATCGACGTGCAGTTCGAGTACGCCGAGGTGCTGGCGCCCGAGCTGGACGCCGCCGAGCGGATCAGCGGCGAGGCGGGGGTGGAGAGCTTCACCTTCGAGGACGGCGCGCTGGACCAGATCTTCGCCGAGCTGGCCCCCGCCGCGCCCGCGCAGCCGGTGGCGGCGGCGCCGGCCGCCGACGCGTTCGCCCTGGCCGAAGACTACCTGTCCAAGGGCCTGCTGGACCGCGCGCTGGGCGAGGTCCGCCGCGTGGCCGTCGCCGGCGCCGACCCGGTGCAGGCGGCGCTGCTCACCGCCCAGATCTTCCTGCGGCAGGGGCTGGAGGGCGAGGCGCTGGAGCGCTTCGACAGCGCGATCGCCCGGCTGGAGGCCGCGGAGTGGAACGGCGACCACTCGCGCGCGTGGACCGGCCGCGCCCGTGCGCTCCTCCGCCTTGGGCGGCCGGTGGAAGCGCGCGAGGCGGCCGAGACGGTGCGCGAGCACGATCCGGGTCGCGTCGACAATCTCCAGGTGCTGGGCGAGTCGCTGCTGGCGCAGGGCGCCGCGGCCGACGCGGTGCGCGTCTTCTCCCGCGCCGTCGAGCTGGCGCCGAAGGACGCGTCGCTGCTGCGCAACCTGGGGCGCGCGGCGGTCGCGGCGGGGAAGCCCGACGACGCCGAGCGCGCGCTGCGGCTGGCCATCAGGCTCGACCCCGACTTCGTGGCCGCGCGGCTGGAGCTCGGCCGCCTGTACCTGGACCGCGGGCGGACGGACGAGGCGGTGGCCGAGGCCAGGGCCGCGCTGGAGGTGCTCCCCAGCTACTTTGACGGGGCGCTCCTCCTCGCGTCCGCCCTGCGCGCCGGCCGGCGGTACGCCGAGGCGGTGCACACGCTGGTGGACCTGCTGGCGGGCGATCCCTACCACTTCGACGCCCTCCTCCTCCTGGGCCAGGTGCTGATGGACGACGGCCGCCGCGCCGACGCGCGGACGGCCTTCGCGCGCATCCTCCGGTTCGACCGCGACCGCGCGGACGCGCTCTTCCACCTGGGGCTGGTCGCCGCGGCCGAGCGGCGCTTCCGCGAGGCGATCGAGCACTGGCGGCACGCGGTGGAGGCCGACCCCGACGGGCCGTTCGCGGCGTCGGCGCGGCAGAACATCGAGACCGCGCTGGACATCGCCAGCGTATTCCAGACCGCGGCGGCGCCCGCGGGCGCGGACTGAGGGGCTTTCGGCGATGGCGATCGAGGGACCCCTTCGCGAGCTCGCGCTGAGCGACGTGTTCCAGCTGCTGGACCTGTCGCGCAAGACCGGCGTGCTCACCATCCGCAACGAGGCCCGCCAGCGCCCGGCCATCGTCCGCTTCGACCGCGGCGCCGTGGTCAGCGCCGCGCTGGGCGAGGACCACGAGCGGATCGGCCACCTGCTGCTGCGCGCGGGGAAGGTGACCGAGGCGCAGATCGAGCAGGCGCGCGCGCAGCAGACCCGCACGCCGGGGCGGCCGCTGGGCGAGATCCTGGTGGAGCTCGGCGTCGTGAGCGCCCAGGAGGTGCGCCGCCAGCTCCGCTTCCAGATCGAGGAAGCGATCTTCACCCTGGTGCAGTGGAAGGACGGCTACTT
>Ga0207706_10001352_pt1 | contig 24484 bp, 21 predicted proteins | sample KBSC53metaG_FD_184318 | JGI IMG/M metagenome (GOLD analysis project Ga0207706, IMG submission 184318) | Corn rhizosphere microbial communities from Kellogg Biological Station, Michigan, USA - KBS C5-3 metaG (SPAdes) (version 2) | ecosystem: Host-associated > Plants > Roots > Rhizosphere > Soil ... | reverse complement strand
CTGGGACGGCGGCACGCTCGTCGAAGACATGGACCTCACGGTCCAGATCCATCGCAAGCATCTCGGCCGCATCAGATTCGCTCGGGGTGCCGTCGTCTACACGCAGGATCCGCGACGGATTCGCGAGTACGTGGGCCAGCTCACACGTTGGTACAGCGGGACGTGGCAAGTGATGCGCCTTCATCGGCTGCCTTTCGGCCGCCAGCGGCTCGATGCAGAGTTCGCCTTGCTCATCGGAGAAGGCCTCTTTTACTCGTTGATGGTGCTTGCCCTGCCAGTTCTGGCCTGTTTGTGGCCGAGCACGATACTCCGCTGGCTGGCGCTCGATCAGCTCGTCTCTGCCCTGGGAGCCTTCCTGTGTGCCTGGCATCTGCGCAGGTTGGATGTGCTCCTCTGGTTTCCGACCTTCGCGCCACTGCGCGTGCTTGGTTGCATCGTCTTTGTGCGCACGTTCTGGCGGGAAATGGTCCGCCGTCAGACACTGCGGACGTGGTTCTCAGTCGCGCGCTACGAGACGGACGCTCACTCGCCTTACGACACCGGGAGGTCCCTTGCGTAAAGTCATACCGTTCGCTTGTGCTCTGATGCTCCTGTTCGCTCGCACCGGCGGCGCACAGGAAGTTCCCGCATCCATCGCATATCCAGGTTCGTTCTGGATCTCGGCCGGCGAAGTCGTACCCGCTGAGCGCGGTAACGTCCTTGGCCAGGCCTCGTTCGAGCAGGGAATCACGGTATGGGAACGGGGATCCTGGTTCCTCGTTCCTCACGTCAACCTCTCGGCTATGGCCGATTCGTACGGCTACGCCTGGAACAATCGCCACCCTGCCCGTGCCGCCGTAAAGATCGTTCGCCGCCTGCCCGGCGGTATGGTGCAAGCGGGCGCCGGCATGATGTTCGAACCCAACGCCGATAGCGAGGAGCAATGGCACCCGACAGCCGCCGTGGACTATTGGACTGGTTGGGCGGCTGAAGGAGCCGCACAGCACGGAGCGAAGTTCGGCGGATATCCCGGTTACGCGTGGGCCAGTTCGGGCCTGATCGCCGGACGCGATCCGCAAAACTGGATTACGACCGCCGCCGCACAACAGGGGCTGGTGGTCTTCCGGAGCCAGATCTTCTCGGTCGTGCCCTACGCGGGCGCCGCAGCAAGCTTCGACACCAAGCGCCGCACCTGGGAGAACCGCGTCTCGTACGACGCCGGCGTCAAGCTGGTGCGTCCCATGGTGGGAGGCGTGGTCGAGACCGGCATCGCTGCGCGACGACAGCACGAAGTGCTGACCGGTCAGGTTCATTTTGCGCCCGTTGCTTACGTCAACCTGTGGATTGGCTGGAATCCTCGCTCCCTCTTCAACCGGTGAGTACAAACCATGTATCTCAACACTTACGGCGGCTCTGCTCTGTTGCATCTCCTGATTGGCTACCCCAGGCTGATCCTGGTGTTCGGTCTGGCTGGGACCGTCGCCATGACCACCGCTCCACACGGCCCCGGTCGATATCTCGGAACTGGGTCCTACATGGCGCAACTGGACGCTGCCTACAAACCGCGACTGGCCGATGCGGCCGCCGAGCAACAGGCGCGGCAGCGTGCGGTCGACATGCTCGAACGTTCCGACGGCAACGAGATTAGCGAGGCAGTGGCGCACACCCTGCGGCAATGCGGTCCTGGCTGCACCGACCTGGCGACTCCAATCGTGATCGAAGACCCGGAGCTGCTGCGACACGTGCTCGTGCTCTACCAGTTGGACCGCGCCGGCAGCGGAGTTCGTTCTGCTGCAGCCGGCCTCGATGCCGCCACAACCGCACAACAATGAGTGATCCATGTGATCGACCATTTGATCAGGCGGTTGCCGAGCGTTCGTAGTGAGGCGCCGCCAGCGGATCGCTGGCGCGCGCCGCGGGCTTGAACTCACGGGATTCGACGCGACACTCGTGCGCCGCCAGAAAGTTCAACAGCCGCTTGTAATCACTTTGATCCATGCCGAACAATTCGAGGAGACCTCGATAGCTGCCCGCGCTCGTCGCCAATCCACGGCGAATGAGCTGTCGGAGGTCGGCGCGCGTGATGTCGCGATCGATGAAGAGGGTGTGAATGTCGTCCCAGAACCGCATGCCGCCGGACGTCAGCCCTTCGTAGAGATCTGCCGCAACCGATCGACGACGGTCGTGGATCACATGTTTGTAGTCACGGTGGCTGGCTACGATCGTCCGAGGCAGATCGGACGGCTCCACCGGTCTGCCGCTGACCAGCGAGACCAGTTGCTCAACGACGTTCTGCAGTTCGCGGACATTGCCAGGCCAGCGATACGACTCCAGCAACTGCATGGCAGCGTCGCTGATGGTCAGTGACCCGCCACATTTCGTCATCAGGTGATTCACCAGGGCGGGGATGTCCTGCGAACGTTCGCGCAAGGGTGGAATCTCAATGCGGGTGACGTCGATGCGGAACAGGAGGTCATCCCGGAAGAGCCCCTTGTTCACCAACGCGCGAAGGTCGCGGTTGGTGGCCGACACGATGCGCACGTCGACACGCGCCGAATGCGAATCCGCACCGACGCGCCGCAGTTCACCTGTCTCGAGAAACCGCAGCAACAGGGCCTGCATTCTCAGCCCCATGTCGCCGATCTCGTCGAGGAAGATGGTTCCCTTGTGCGCCTGCTCGAAACAGCCAACCTTGTCGCGATACGCGCCGGTGAAGCTTCCTTTCACATGGCCGAACAGCTCGGACTCGAGCAGCGTTTCGGCGACGCCAGCACAGTTCAGGGCCACGAACCGCTCGGAACGCCGCGCTGAGCGGCTATGAATCAGACGGGCAAATACGTCCTTCCCAACACCACTCTCTCCCGTTATCAGCACCTTGACGTTGCTCGCAGCGACACGAGTCGCCACGTTTACAGCGTGTTCCATTGCGGCACTCGAACCGACGACGGTCGGAGCGAGTGGATACGGGTCGACGAGGTTGCGAGATGATGTAGCCATCACAGTTCCGCATGTTCTCGTAGCTGCGACTCCAGGCTGTCGATAGCAGCGACCCCGGAATCGCGAACGCTCATGCTGGCCGAATCTTGAGCAAAGTGCCGGCCAAAGTAGAAGAGTTTGCCCGCGACTACGCAGACATCCAGATATGCACGGCGTTGCTTCGATCAATGACGCGCGGCTGCGCGCGCTGGCATCGATCTCAATTCTGGTTGGCGATTGCGGAGGTTAATTCGGAATTCTGTGGGTTTCGAGATGAGACACTGACGTTCGCACCTGACAAAAAACGGGACACCGCAGGCGACATTTTTTGGCGTTCAGGTACGCTGAAAATTGCCGGCGCCCTACCTCTTGACTGGCTTGCCGTAGACCTCGATGCGCGCCAGGTTGACGAACCCTCCCCACCCGTGGCCACTGCCAGGTAGCAGATCCGCGAAGCCGATTTCGTCGACCTTGCTCAGATCCGGCTTCTCGATCCACGTCTGTCCTCGCGTGACCACGCGAGAGATATCGAGCGTGAGCCAACGAATCGACGACACCGCGAACTCCGATTCGAGAAACAGTGTCGAGTTGCTCGACGGCGCACCCTCACCGTAGTCACCAACGAGCCACGTCCCATCGGCGAGCTTCACTACTGGACGGACGACATGAAAACCTGAGACGCGGGTCACCCACTTGATGCGTGCCAGCCCGGTCAGGTCGACGTAGTTGTTCTTGTCGCGAAGCGTGGCCGCCACCGGCGTCTGACACACGCCAGTCCAGAGGTTTGCCGGATCCGTGCGGGCTCCGGCGGAGACTTCCTTCGGAGGCGGATTCTGGTTGTAACCCGCAAGTTGAATGCAGGCCGGGCCGCCCCAGTCTCGCGCGGTCGATCCGGCCGGCGGCTGCTTCTCGTAGCCGGCAATGCTCTTCGCGTTCGGATCGTACAGCTTCAACTCGAGATTTGGATTCGTGACGGCCGCGGCTGTCACGCCTGCTTCTGCAACAAAGTTCGCGGGCGCGTCCGGCGGGCGGTCGCGCTGCCGCCACTCTTCGCGAAGAAAGAGCGGGGGCAGACCTGGCGGCGCGGGCTGCTGGGCGAGTCCGACCGACGCGGACGACACGGTCAACCAGATAATCACATGAAGCAACGTGCGCGCATGGGACATTGGCTACCTCGTTGAGGGGGTCAGACCCCCTTGAGTGCGATCATGTCAACGGGTCTGACCCCGATTCAGATCCGCTGGAAATTTTTCTCCACCTCGCGCCGGGTCAGCCGCAGCATGACGGGCCGTCCATGAGGGCATATCGTCGAATACGCCGTGCGACGCAACTCTTCCAGGATGTGCGCCATCTTCTCCATCGTCAACGGGTAGTTCGCCTTGACGGCGGCATGACAGGCCATCGTCGCGGCGACGCGTTTCAGGGCATCCTCGACTTTCGATCCACGATCGAAACCTTCGAGATCCTCGGCGAGCGCGCGCAGGGCGATCTCGCAGTGCTCGCGGGTCAGCAGCGCGGGAAACGCCGATACGCGCAGCGAGTCGCCACCGAATTCTTCCACCTCGAACCCGAGTCGCTCGAGCTCGGATGTGTGCGCGGCGAGCGCCTGGCGCGCCGCCACCGACATCTCCACCAGCATCGGCTCGAGCAGGCGCTGACTCTCCAGCCGGCCACTCGTCAGCCGCTCGGTAATCCGCTCGAACAGCACGCGCTCGTGAGCGACGTGCTGATCGATGATGGCGATCCCATCTTCGTCGACAGCGATGATGAACGTGTCCCTGAACTGGCCTAACGGCATCAGAGGCTTGATGCTTGCGGGTACGGCTTTCCCTTCGCTCGTCGGTGCGATCTCACTTACGCTGGCCGGTGCACTCCAATCTTCGCCTGCCGGTGCCAGCCCGCTTCCGCTTGTCGGTGCGGTCGCGCCAACAGTCCAACGGCTGGGAAATACAGCGGAGTAGGCGTGTGGCAACGGCAAGGTCGACGGCTGCGGCTCGTTGATCGAAGGCGAGATCAGTTGCAACGCAGGCGCAGGCCCGCGGCCGAGAGCGTCGCCAAGCGCGCGGCGAACGAGCTCGTGGATGAATGACTGGTCGCGAAAGCGCACCTCCGCTTTCGTCGGATGCACGTTCACGTCGACGCTGTCGGGGGGCATCTCGATGAACAGGTGCACCTCCGGGCTGCGTTCCTTGATCGACGCCACGCTGTAAGCATCGATGATGGCGTGAGCGATAGTGCGATCGCGCACGATGCGCCGGTTGATGAAGACGTTCTGCGGCCCCCGCGTCGGCCCCTGTTCTGCGAGGGCGGCGATATAACCCACGAGCGTGACGCCCCCGCCATCGCGACGCACATCAACGAGGTCGCTCCGATCTCCATACAGCTGGTACAAACGATCTCGAAGCGTCGCGACTGGCGGCACCTGCAGGACTTTTCGGCCCGCGCTCGTCAGCGTGAAGCCGACTTCGGGATAGCACAACGCCAGTTGGGTGACGATGCGGGAGACCTGCGCGGACTCGGCGCCGTCCGACTTCAGAAATTTGCGCCGAGCCGGCAGGTTGTAGAAGACATCGGCGACCTCGATCGAGGTGCCTTCCGGCATGCCCGTTTCCATGACCGACGCGATCGTCCCGCCGTTCACGCGAACGTCCGTCCCCGATTGAGCTCCTCGCGCGCGTGAGCGCAAGACGAAATGCGATACCGACGCGATGCTCGGCAGCGCTTCGCCACGAAATCCAAGCGTCGCGATACGCGCCAGATCGTCAGATCGGCGAATCTTGCTCGTCGCATGGCGCTCAATGGCAAGCCGCGCGTCCTCCGGCTCCATCCCTTCGCCATCGTCCTCGACACGAATCAGCTTCTTACCGCCATATTCGACCGTGATGGCAATGCGATGCGCACCGGCATCGAGCGAGTTCTCGACCAGCTCCTTGATGACCGACGCCGGGCGCTCGACGACTTCACCGGCGGCGATCTGGTTCGCGAGATCGTCAGGAAGGCGATGGATTTTCCCCATCAGACTCGTGAAACGTCAATTCCCAATCCCCAACCTCCAACTCCCAACTCGACCTCGCTTAGATCCATTTGTTCAGTCGAAAAACCACGAGCATTGCGACACTGACGACCGTCATGATCCCGCTGATCCACCAGAATTGCGCCCCGGCCCCGCCCGGCATATGCGGAAGGTCGATGTTCATCCCCCACATGCCGGTTAGGACGGTGAGCGGCAGGAAGATCGTCGACATCACCGTCAGCACCTTCATGACCTGATTCAGCCGATTCGAGACGCTCGCGAGATTCACCTCGAGGATGCTCGTCATCCGATCCTGGAACAGAATCACTTCCTCGGTCAGGCGCACGACGTGATCGTAGACGTCGCGAAAGCGGAAGGCCATCTCGTCGGAGATCATCGGAAACTCGCGACGCGCAAGACGGCCGATGGCATCCCGCTGCGGGATGAGCACCCGCCGCATGTGCGCGAGCTCACGCTTGATCTTGATCACTTGCGCAACCAACTGGGAGCGGCCCGCGAGCGCCCGCTCCTCGAGCGTGTCGATGCGCTCTTCGACGGCTTCCGTGATCGGACGGTAGTTGTCGACCATGGAGTCGACGATCCGGTGCGTCAGCGCCACCGGGCCTTCGTTGAGCAAATGCTCGTACTGACCGCAGGCCTGTCGAAGCCGCTCGATGCTGCGCGAGGTTCCGTCGTGCACGGTGACCAGGAAGTTGCGTCCGAGGAAGAAGTCGACGTCGCGCGTCGGGAATCCACGCGACGAGTTGGCCTGGCTGTCGATTCCGTGAAGAACAAGATACAGGTAGTTCGGATACGGCTCTACCTTCGGGAACTGCAGGGCGCTTCGCGCATCCTCTACTGACAGGGGATGGAAGTGAAAGACGTCGTTGAGCAGCAGAAATTCATCGTCGGTGGGGGCGGCCAGGTCCACCCACAGCTTCGTCGTCGAGGACGGCTCGAGCCAGGCGGCATCGACATGGTCTGCCTGCCTCGTCGTGCCACCCTCGTGAACGAAGACGGAAATCATCCTGTTTCTGTGCCGGGCCCATAGAGCAAGACCCGGCCTACGGCAGTCAATTGCCGGACTTCGCTGACAGCGCGGCCTGTGCAGCCGCCAGCCTGGCGACGGGCACACGGTACGGCGAGCAGCTCACGTAGTTGAGCCCCACTTTCTCGAAGAATTGGATCGATGACGGATCCCCGCCGTGCTCGCCGCAGATCCCGAGCTTGATATCCGGCCGGGTCTTGCGGCCCTTCGTCACGGCGATGTCGACCAATTGACCAACGCCGGTCTGGTCGATCGTGGCGAAGGGGTTCTTCTTCATGATCTCGAGCTCGGTGTAGGCCGGCAGGAACGAGCCGGAGTCATCGCGTGACATGCCGAGACCGGTCTGCGTGAGGTCGTTGGTCCCGAAGCTGAAGAACTCGGCCGATTGCGCGATCTCGTCGGCAGTCAGCGCCCCGCGCGGGATCTCGATCATCGTTCCGACGAGGTACTTGAGCTTGACCTTCTGCTCTCTCTCTACGTCACGCGCTGCCTGATGGACGACCTCGATTTGCAGATCGAGTTCCCTCTTGAATGCCACGAGCGGAATCATGATCTCGGGCTGGACCTTGGTGCCTTCCCTCTGGACGATGGCCGCCGCCTCGAACACCGCGCGCGCCTGCATCGCCGAGATTTCCGGATAGCCGATACCCAACCGGCAGCCGCGGAAGCCGAGCATCGGGTTGAACTCGTGAAGCTGCTCCACTCGCGAATGGATTCGTTCAACCGGCATCCCAAGTTTCTTGGCCAGATCCGCCTGCTGTTCCGGTGTGTGCGGCAGGAACTCGTGCAGTGGTGGATCCAGGAAGCGGATGGTGGCCGGGTACCCCTTCAAGGCGCGGAAGATACCGGCGAAGTCCTCCCGCTGGTACGGCAGGAGCTTGGCAAGCGCCGCCTTCCGCTCGTCGAGCGACTCGGCGAGGATCATCTCGCGCATCGCGTCGATGCGATCGCCCTCGAAGAACATGTGCTCGGTCCGGCACAGGCCGATGCCGACCGCACCGAACGCGATCGCATTCTCCGTCTGCTCCGGTGTGTCGGCGTTGGTGCGAACATCCATGCGCGAGGCTTCGTCGCACCACTTCATGAGCTGTTGGAAGCTCTTGAACTTCTCCGTCTTCTTCGCGGCCTCGTCTCCGTGAATGAGGCCGGCAACGATCTCTGATGGCGCAGTCTTCACCTTGCCCGCGTACACCTTGCCGGCGGTCCCGTCGATCGACATCCAGTCGCCTTCCCTGAATGTCTGACCATCGACGCTCACACTGCGTCCGTGATAATCGACCTCGACCGCGGCCGCGCCGCAGATGCAGACTTTTCCCATTTGCCGCGCCACCAATGCCGCGTGCGACGAGACACCCCCTCGCGCCGTCAGGATCCCTTCGGCGGCAATCATGCCGCGGAGATCTTCAGGCGACGTCTCTACGCGCACGAGCAGCACGGGCTCGCCTTTCTCCGCGGCAGTGACGGCTCGCTCGGCGTTCAAATAAATCTTTCCGGAGGCCGCGCCCGGCCCAGCGGGCAGCCCGGTTGCAATCGCTTTCGCCTTGTCGACTTCGGCCGTGTCGAATACAGGGGCAAGGAGCTGTTCGAACTGGTCGGCGGGATTACGCATGATCGCCGTCTTCCAGTCGATCAGCTTCTCCTTCTGCATGTCCATGGCGAACTTGAGCGCCGCCATAGCCGTGCGCTTGCCGTTGCGCGTCTGCAGCATGTAGACGACGCCGTCTTCGATGGTGAATTCGAAGTCCTGCACGTCCTTGAAGTGCTTCTCGAGCGTCTGCCGAATCCGCTCGAGCTCCTGGTACGCCTTCGGCAGGTGCTTTTTCAAGTCAGCAACCGGCTCCGGCGTGCGGACACCGGCGACCACATCTTCGCCTTGCGCGTTGATCAGGAACTCGCCGTAAAACTCCTTCGCACCATTGGCGGGATTGCGTGTGAACGCGACGCCAGACCCGGAGGTATCGCCGGTGTTCCCGTAGACCATCGCCTGGACGTTCACCGCGGTACCCCACTCGCTCGGAATGTTGTACTTGCGGCGATACACGATCGCACGGTCGTTCATCCACGACCCGAAGACGGCGCCGATGGCGCCCAGCAGCTGCTCCCAGGGCGAGGCCGGGAAGTTCTTGCCGGCGCGCTCCTTGACCAGCGCCTTGAAGCGGACCACGAGTTCCTTCAGATCGTCGACGGTCAGCTTGGTGTCTTCGATGTCCTGCTGGTAGCGCTCGTGCTTGAGGCTTTCGATGACGGTCTCGAACGGCTCGTGATCCTCATTGGGCCGCTTCTGTACACCCAGCACGACATCCCCATACATCTGGACGAAGCGGCGATAGCAGTCCCACGCGAAGCGCGGGTTATTGGTCTTCTTCGCCAGCGCCTCGACCGTCTGATCGTTGAGTCCCAGATTGAGGATCGTGTCCATCATGCCGGGCATCGAATCGCGGGCGCCGGAGCGAACCGATACGAGCAGCGGATTCTTGAGATCGCCGAACGTCTTCTTCGTCTGCTTCTCGATGGCGGTGATGCCCGCCTTCATCTGCGCCTGCAACGCCGAGGGATAGCTGCGTTTGTGCGCGTAATAGTACGTGCATACTTCGGTCGTGATCGTGAAACCGGGAGGAACCGGCAGACCAATACGGCACATCTCGGCGAGATTGGCACCCTTGCCACCGAGCAGCGGCTTCATCGTGCCATTGCCATCCGTCTTCCTGCCAAACAAGTACACGTATTTGCCAGCCGCCTTCGTGCCCGTGCTCTTCTTCGCCGCCGCGGTCTGCACTGCTTTCGCTGTCTTCTTCTTCGCCATTTCGAATACGGTCTCCACCTTGGACTCGAAGTCCTTACACCAACGGTAACCACGACACACCGAGGCAATGAGGCACGGAGCAGTCTTTCAGACCGCGGTGCCTCGGGGCCTCAGTGTGTCGTAATCATCAAACGCAGTGAGTGCACATTCACTCAGTGACGATCTCGGAAATGTCCGCAATGTCCAGGATCAACCCGCGCAATGTCGCAATCAGCCCCAACCTGGCGGCGCGAAGCCGCTCATCTTCGGCCATTACCAGCACGTCGTCGAAGAATTTCGCGACCGGCGGCTGCAACGCGGCGATTCCCGTGAAGGCATCCCGATAATCCCCGCGCGATGCCGCTGCACGGATATCGCCGGCTCCGCTCTGGAGGGCCGACACGAGCGTGCGCTCCGCCGGCTCTGTCAGCAGCGCGGTATCAAGCTCTGTCGGCGCAGCCACTCCCTTCGAGATGTTCTTCACCCGCTTCAGAAGCGTAGCAACACCGAGCAACGATTCTGATCCAGACATCTGCGCGAGTGCGTCGAGTTTGCGGAGCGCTTCGCGCGGGCTGACTGCCGCCGGCCCGCCATGCGTCACGGCGCGCACGCTGCGGATGTCGAAACCCCGCTGCTCGAGCAGGTACGACAACCGATCGCCCATGAATGACAGGAGCGCCGCCTCGGAGTCCCCAAAACCGCCAAACGGCGACGACGCCTGCTGCAGCAATCGTCCAAGCGGCAGGCGATTCTCGATCCCGGCGAGGTCAGGCAGGTCCACCAGGATCTTCACGGCTCCCTGCGCCTGACGACGAAGGCCCAGCGGATCGCGGGAGCCGGTTGGCCGCTCGCCCGCCCAGAACATTCCGACGACTGAATCGAGCTTGTCGGCAAGCGATACCGCGGCCCACGTCACCGCAGCGGCGCCAAGCTGCTGGCGCGAAGGGGGTGCATCGGCTTCGACGCCTACCGGGAGGTAGTGGAAGTAGATCGCCTTCCACACCTCTTCGGGCAGCCCTTCCTCGCGCGCGTAGATTCCGCCCATGGTCCCCTGCAGCTCGGTGAGCTCACGGACCATGTCGGTGGCCAGATCAGCTTTGCAGAGCCGGGCGGCGCGTTCGGCGTGGGCGGCCGCATCGGGGCGACCGAACGCTTCGTTTGCGATCCAAGTCGTGAGCGTCGTAATCCGATCGACTTTCTCGCGATAGCTGCCAAGCTTCTTATGAAACAGGATCGTCGACAGCCTGTCGATTCGTGATTCAAGCGTCGCCTTGCGATCTTCATCCCAGAAGAAGCGCGCGTCGCGCAGCCGGGCCGTCAAGACGCGCTCCGAGTTGCGGGCGATGATCTCGGGACGCTCGGCCTGCATGTTGGTCACGGCCAGAAACGCAGGCTTCAAACGCCCTTCTTCATCGACCACCGGGAAATAGTGCTGATGATGAATCATCGTCGTCGTCAGCACTTCCTCCGGCAATTTGAGGAACTCGACCGGGATGTGTCCCGCAACGACCGACGGGTACTCGACGAGGTCGGGCACTTCCTGAAGCAGCGACGATTGCGACGAGACGAGCCCGCTCACACGGGCGCCAAGTTTGCGCGCATGGGTCTCGAGCTCGCGACGGATCCGTTGCTCGCGCTCGGCTCGATCGAGGATGACGAAGTTTTCGAGCAGCCGCGCCTGATAGTCGTCGAACGTCTTGACCTTGATCGCGCGACCGGCTCGCCCGCTTGTCGTCAGGAAGCGGTGGCCGTAGGTGTTGGGCCCGGAACGAATGTCCTGGACTGTCGGCCCCTGCGCCAGCTCGGTTCGCCGGATGACGAACGGTACCACGCGTCCGCCGTACAGGAGAACGAGCCATCGGATTGGACGCGCGAACGGCAAGTCGCCCTTTCCGTCCTCGAGATACGCATCCCACCGCATCTGCTTCGGAAATGTCATGTCGCGAAGCAGTCCCCCCATCAACTCCGCGAGCACGTCGACCGTCGCTTTGCCGCGTTGTCGAACGCGATACGCCAGGTAGCTACCCTTGGGTGTCTCCTGCCGTTCCAGCGCCTCGACTTCGACGCCGTACTTCTTCGCAAATCCAATCGCCGCCGGCGTGGGCTGCCCGTCGGGTTTGAATGCCGCTGACACCGGCGGCCCCGTGACGAGCTCCTCGAAGTCTGTTTGCCGCTCAGAGAGCTTTGCTACCCGCGCAGTCAGGCGCCGGGGCGTGCTGTAGGTTTCCGCAGCTCCTTCACCGGTCAACCTGAATTCTTTGAGACGCGCATCAAGGTGGCGTCCGAGCTGCGTAGTCAGACCCGGCAACCAGCTTGCGGGAATCTCCTCGCATCCGATCTCGATGAGAAGCTCGCGATCGAGTCCCGTCACAGCCCCTCCGACGCCTTCATCTCTTCAGGCCCGACGTATGCCTTGGCGATGCGAATCGCGAGTTGCCGAACGCGGAGGATGTAGGCGGTCCGTTCAGTCACGCCAATGCTGCCACTGGAATCCAGGATGTTGAACAAGTGAGAACACTTCAAACAGTATTCGAGTGCCGGCCATACGAGACCCGACGCCAGCAGCTTCTCTGAAAAGTCGAAGTTCCTGTCGAAGAGGTCGCGATGGACGGCGGCGAACTCCCCGGCCGGCATGTCCACCTGTCCGAAGGCGTACTTCGACTGTTCGATCTCCTCCTGCAGCCGCACCTCGGCGTACTTGACGCCACCGCCCCACTCCAGATCGAAGACGTTGTCGACACGCTGCAGAAACATCGCGATGCGCTCGAGCCCGTAGGTGATCTCACAGGAAATCGGCGCCAGGTCCATTCCGCCGACTTGCTGGAAGTAGGTGAACTGCGAGATCTCGAGTCCATCGAGCAACACCTGCCACCCGATACCCCATGCACCGAGCGTTGGTGATTCCCAGTTGTCTTCTTCGAAGCGGATGTCGTGCTGGCGCGGGTTGATGCCGCACGCCTCCAGGCTGTCCAGATACAACTGCTGCACTTCGTCCGGCGATGGTTTCAGGATCACCTGATATTGATGGTGCTTGAACAGCCGATTGGGATTCTGTCCAAACCGTCCGTCATCCGGACGACGTGATGGCTGAACGTATGCCACGCTCCACGGCTTCGGGCCAAGCACGCGGAAGAGCGTCTCAGGGTGCGAAGTCCCCGCCCCGACTTCGAGGTCGAGCGGTTGCTGCAACAGGCATCCATGAGAGGCCCAGAACGCAGACAGCTTGAGTATGAGATCTTGAAGCGTCACGCTCAACCCGTTCAGGCGTGACGACGAAGGTCGCGAAGCACGCGGTCCGACTTCAACGTTTTCTCCAGATGCATCGAGATCAGCGTCCGATGCACGTTCTCCAACTCTCTCAACGCCCGGGGCTCCACACGCACCGACCCCACCTGCTGAGGCGGCACGGTTCGCGATTCGGCCAGAAATGCCGCCGCTCCAGCCGATAGACCAGCCTGCGATTCGGGATACACGCCCTGCAGTCTCAGGAGCCAGTACTCAAAATAGCGGGCCAGCGGTTCAACTGGTGCTCCGGTTGAGAGCGCATCCAGCATCGACGCCCCCAGCCTATAGAGCCGGTCGTCGGCATCAGACTCCTGCGCCCACTCATCCAGCAGCTCGGCAAAATAGCCGATATACCCGAGCGCGTCCGGATTCCCCAGCGTCAGAGGCGACCGATACGTTTCCGCGTAATTCAGGCCCACCAGCTCCCGCCGCTCTTTCTCGAAGTATGCAACCCTGACCTCGGTCATGGGCTCGAGCGCCCCCGTAAACGACGAACGCGGCCGACGGGCGCCCTTCGCCACACCGCGTTTCTTGCCCCGGTCCCGTGTCAGGAAGACGACAATCTTGTCGGCTTCACCGAGCTTGTAAGTGCGGAGAACCAGCGCCTCGGCGGTGTAGAGCGGCACGAACAGGCCCTATTTTATGCTGTCTCACACCAGATAACGCGCGAAGACCGTCGCCAGCCCCAGAAACGAGAAGAAGCCGAACATATCGGTCATCGTCGTGATGAACACCGACGAGGCCAGCGCGGGGTCGACATTCGCGGCGCGCAGCCCGAGCGGCACCAATGTTCCGGCAGCGGCCGCGACAAACATGTTGATGACCATCGCCATTCCGAGTACGAGCCCGAGCGTCGGGCTGCCGCGCACGATCCAGACCACTGCTGCTGCCGTTGCGCCGAGGACGACGCCGTTTCCGAGGCCAACCAGCACCTCTTTCAGCAGCGCCTTCCGCGAATTGCTCCACGACAGCTCGCCCAGAGCAATGCCGCGAACGATTACGGTTAATGTCTGTGTGCCGGCGTTGCCCCCCATGCCCGCGACGATGGGCATGAAAACGGCCAGCACAGGAAACAGATCGATGGTGCCTTCGAACAGCCCCACAACGGCCGCCGCAAAAAACGCCGTGAGCAGATTGATCGCGAGCCATGGCAGACGCTTGCGCAGCGACTCGGCCGCCGGCGTGAAGGCTCGTTCGTCCCCGGCCACACCGGCAAGGCGATAGATGTCCTCAGTCGCCTCGTCCTTGATCACGTCGATGACGTCATCGACGGTGATGATCCCGACGAGCTTGTTTTCTGCATCAACGACCGGGATAGCAAGCAGGTTGTACGCTGCCACCTGCTGCGCGACCTCCTCCTGATCCATGTCGACGCGAGCGCTGGTGATGTCCGCCGTCATGATCCGTTTCAGCGGCGTTTCCGGCGAAACGAGCAGGAGCCGGCGCAGCGAGACGACGCCCACGAGATGACGACGCTCATCGACGACGTAGAGATAGAAGACCATCTCGACGTCGCGACTGCTTTGAATCTCGGTGATGGCTTCCCCGACTGTGATGTCTTCGTTCAGCGCGAAGACATTCGGGTTCATGATGCGGCCGGCCGTGCGCTCCGCGTATTCGAGCAGGTTCTCGACGACGCCCGATTCCTTGGGGCGCATCAAGTGCAGAACCGCCGCGGACAACTCCTCGGGCAGGTGGTCGATGAGAGCCGCTGCGTCGTCTGACGGAATGTCCTGAGCGAGCTTGGCGATCTCTTCAGCCGGCCGCGTCGCGAGCAGCACGGCTCCGGCTTCCGGTCCCAGTTCTGAGACCGCTTCCATGGCCAGTCGACCGTTCCGATCGGCCAGCACCGTGAATGCGGCTTCCCGTTCCTTGTCCTGGAGGTCGGTAAAGATCTGGGCGAGGTCGGCGGGATGCTGTTTTTGAAGGAGATTCAGCAGGTTGGCCGTCGCACCAATGCGCAGCAGTCGTCTGACCGAGTCGAGGACGAGATCAATTCTGCGTTGCGCGGCCATCTCGCGTTTTTCTCAAACCACAAAAAATCCAATGTATCACGCAAAACACGAAGGCTACGAAGATCTCGAAGAACACGAAGTCAATGGCTTTCGTTCTTCGTGTCCTTCGTGATCTTCGAGCGCTTCGTGGCACTAGCCGGAGGCTAGTGCAGCCAGCTTCAAGACGGTGTTCCAGTTTCGCGCGGTGCCGCGCGTCCCAAGCTTGTTGTCGATAACGGCGCTTGTGAGACGCGACCTCCCGATGCCATCCGGATAGACGATGTAGGCGCAACGGCCCTGGACGTTGACGATCTCGCGGCCCGTGATCGCCTGCTCCAGGGTTTTGACGCTCGCGCGATCGGGCGCAGCCTTGAGCACCACTGCGAGCAGATGGCTCGGGTCGAGTTTCGCTTCCTTCGGAAAGGGGTTCTTCGCGATCAGCGTCTTCCACTCTGTGTCCGAGCGTACGAGTACGTCCGTCGTGAGCCCTAGCTGCTTTGCCGCGGCGCCTTCCACCAAGCGCTCGAGTTCCGACGAACTGCGGACATCGCTTCGGCCCACGAAGTTGCCGCTTTGCAGCAGCGTCTTCACATCCTGCAGACCAAGCCGTGTCAGGAACTCGCGCAGATCCGCCATTCCGATCCTGTTGTAGCCACCAAGGTTCACCGCGCGCAGCAAGCCGATATAGGTCGTCATCGTCAGCCCGGGTGCCAGTCTACTGCTGAGACGCGAGCGCGATTACGGTTCTTTCATTCCGATTGCAGATTCGTCAGTTGCGGCACCCTCGTTTATCAGAAAACCACGAAAAATCACTGGCACAGTGGGTGCATTTCGTCGCAGCGTGGCTGATCGACCCAGAGTCATCGTCTCCCTTCCGAATCCCGCCGAAGCCACTGCCGTCGCTGATTGGCTGCTGGCCGACGGGTTCAACCCCATCAAACGGACAACGGCGCAGAGCGCGGCAGACGAAATGCTCCTGCCGTTCGCGCTGCTCATCGCCGACGTCTCGCACCGGCGAGTCCTGATGCAGAGCCGCGGTCGCAATTCACAGACACCGACGATTCTCATCGGCAACGCCGCAACGGCCTCCTCTGGCGACGCGCTCGGTGCCCAGACGATGTACCTGAGTCGACCGATCGACCGGGCGATGTTCACGTGCTTCGTTTCGATGGCGATGCTCGATAGCAGGCCTGTCCGGCGCTCGATGCGGAAGCTTGTCAACCGCTTCGATGCGATGGCCAACGGCGTTCCCTCGCACATCGTCGATGTCAGCTTCGAAGGGCTGCGCCTCGAGATGTCACGCGACAAACGCCTGGCGTTGCCTCCCTACTTCACCGTACGGGTTCCGCTGGTCGGCGTGGCCGTGACAGTGCAGCGGATGTGGACGCAGTCGTCATCACGACCGGACTCGGCTATCTGGTACGGCGGGGCGCTGGCACAGAACCGCAGCAACATCACGCAGGCATGGAGGGCCTTCGTGGATAACGTCCCGGTGGTCGGCCAAGCGACCCTGGTCATCAACCCATAGCTAGCCGCCGCGATTCTGAAGGTTGATCTCGTCGAGCATCCGCTCGTCGTTTCGCCATTCGCCCTTCACCTTGACGTGCAGATCGAGGAACACGCGCGACTCGAAGTGCGCTTCGAGCGCTACGCGCGCTGCCGATCCGATCTGCTTGATCATCTCGCCGCCCTTGCCGACGACGATGCCTTTCTGCGATTCGCGCTCCACCAGGATCGTGCAATACAGCTTGAGCAGCGTCCCCGCGCTCTCATCAAAGCGATCCACGACGACCGCCGTTGAAAACGGCAGTTCCTGGCGGGTGAGCTGAAGCACCTGCTCGCGAACGATCTCCGACACGAAGAACCGCTCGGTCTGATCGGTCAGGTAATCCGGGGGGTAGAGTGGATCGCCTTCCGGCAGGTATTGCAGGAACAGCCGCTCGAGGGTGTCGATGTTGGTCCCATCCACCGCCGATACCGGCACGATTTCCACGAAGGAATGGGCCCGACGATAGTGCTCGATGAGCGGCAACAGCCGGGGCTTCGCGATGAGATCGACCTTGCCCAGTACGAGGATGACCGGCGTGCTGACCTCCTTGACGACGTCGAGCAGGTAGCGATCGCCCGGTCCGGATTTCACCGAGGCATCCACGATGAGTGCGAGCAGATCGACCTCACGCATCGCTGCGAGCGCGACGTCAACCATGCGCACGTTCATGCGATGCGTCGGCTTGTGGACGCCCGGCGTGTCCACGAAGACAATCTGCCCGTTGCCATAATTCTTCACGCCGACCACCCGCGTGCGCGTGGTCTGCGGCTTGTCCGAGACGATCGCGAGCTTCTGGCCGACGATGCGATTCAGCAGGGTTGACTTACCGGCATTCGGGCGACCGATGAACGAGACGAACCCGGCCTTCATTGCTCTGCGGTCGCCGTCGCATCTTTCCGTCGTCGCACGCGAACCTTCGTGACACGGCGCCGCTCGACCTCGAGCACCTCGAACGACAGAGCATCCAGGTCGACGATTTCGCCGACGTACGGCATGCGCCCCAAGGACGAGAGGAGATACCCCCCGACCGTCTCGAATCCTTCGCGCTCGATCTCGACCCCGAGGCGATCCCGTACCTCGTCGACGCTGACCTTTCCGCTGAAGACGAATACACCGTCACCCTCGTCGGTCACCGTCTCGCTTTCCACGTCGTACTCGTCGCGGATTTCACCGACGATCTCCTCGAGGAGGTCTTCGACCGTGACCAGGCCGGCGGTGCCGCCGTACTCGTCGACGACGACGGCCAGTTGCTGCTGGCGTCGCTGCATCTCTTTGAGCAACTCCGACACGCGCTTACTCTCGGGCACGAAGTAGGCCGATCGCATCATGGTTGTCAGAGGCGGCTCGGCGCCAGGAGGCAGCGCCACGAGATCCTTTACAAACACGATCCCGAGAATGTTGTCGAAGTTCTCACGATAGACCGGCATCCGTGAGTACTGCTCTTCTCTGAAGAGCGTGCGCAGGTCCTGAATCGTCGCATCAGCCTGGATGGCGACGATGTCCGGCCGCGGTGTCATCACCTCGCGCACTACCGTCTCCGTGAAGTCCACGATCGACTGGAGCAGCTCGCGGCCCTCTTCCTGAGAGATCGTCCCCTGCTCCTGTTCGCCTTCCTTTGCTGGTGCCTGTGCCGACGCATCCGCGGTTCCGTTCGGAATCTCCCGCCGGACACCGATTAACCGCAGGATGATCGCCGTCACTGGCGTGAGCACCTGCGCAATCGGATGGAACACCACCAGCACACCGTCGAGTACCCATTCCGGGTCGTGACGGACGAACAACATCGGGACGATGTGTTCGCAGACCACGACGAAAGCCACGAGCGACACGATGAACGTGGTGACCGAGAGGCTGTCGTGGATGTCGCTGAGCCGCGCGATGAGCGCGCCAGCCAGCACGGTGCAGACGCCGATCAGCAGGCGAACGGGGACAAAGAGCTGGAGCGGGTCGTCAAGATAATGGCCGAGGCGGTCGTCGCGCCCCCCGCGTTCGGCCATCAGGCGCAGCGACAGGCGCATGAGGGCACTGAACGCCGCCTGCACCACGCCCAGGAACACCGTGGCACACCCGAGGAGGAACAGCGCAAGTGGAGTCATCGCCGACCCCGCTCGATCAGACCTTCGCGCAAGCCACCCTTCCGGCGCAGACGACGTTCGATCCGGGCCATCCGGCCGTCGTCTCGCTCGTGATCATAGCCAAGAAGGTGCAGGAGGCCGTGGAGCCCGAGTATGCGCAGCTCGACCTGGACGGAGTGCCCGGCCCGCCGGGCCTGTCGCCGCGCAACTCCGCTCGCAATCACGACTTCGCCGAGAAAACCGGGCTCGTTGACACCGAAAGAGAGCACGTCCGTGGGAGCATTCTTGGCACGGTATCTGGCGTTCAGCTGGCGGACACGCGCATCTGAGACGAGCGCCACCACCACCGTACCCCGTGCCCGTCTTGGGGCGGTCGCCTGCAGCCAGCGGGCAAGTCCGGGCGCTCGCAGGCGACTGGCGCTCACCACCTCCACGGTCAAAGGGGACGATCCGCCGCTATCAGCGGCCATCTCCGGTGCGTCCGGCAGAGAGCGCGTCGTAGGCCTTGACGATTTGCTGTACCAGCTTGTGGCGGACGACGTCGGTGTCATCGAAGTAGATGAAGCCGATGCCTTCGATGTCCTTCACGATCCGCAATGCCTCGACCAGACCGGACGTTCGGGGATTCGGCAGGTCGATCTGCGTGATGTCGCCGGTGACGACCGCCTTCGATCCGAATCCGAGTCGCGTCAGGAACATCTTCATCTGCTCGGACGTCGTGTTCTGTGCCTCATCGAGAATGACGAACGCATCATTCAAGGTGCGGCCGCGCATGAATGCGATCGGCGCGACTTCGATCGTGCCGCGCTCAACCAGCCGCGTCGCACGCTCGGTATCCATCATGTCGTAGAGCGCGTCGTAGAGCGGGCGCAGATACGGATTGACCTTTTCCTGCAGGTCTCCTGGAAGAAAGCCGAGTTTCTCGCCCGCTTCCACGGCCGGCCTTGCGAGGATGATGCGGCTCACCTTCTTGGCCACGAGGTAACTGACCGCCTGTGCCATCGCCAGGTAGGTTTTGCCTGTGCCGGCAGGACCGACACCGAACACGATGTCGTAGCGTTCGATGGCATCCAGATACCGGCGCTGGTTGGTGCTTTTCGGGTTCACGCGTCTGCGCGTGCCCTCGGGTTGCTTCTGACCTTCGCGCAGGAAGTAGTGCCGCAGATCGACGCTCTCGTCGTTGGCCACCAGCCGCACCGCCGTCTTGACGTCGCCGTTCTTCAGTTCGTACCCCTCCGCGATCAAGCTTACCAACTGGTCGAAGATGCGCTCCACTTTCTGTTCGGCAGATCGCTCGCCCTCGACGATGAGCTCGTCGCCCTGCGTGCGAATCTGGACGCCAAGGACCGACTCGATGTGCTTGAGATTGCCATCATGCGCTCCGTAGAGCGTCTCGAGTCCCTCCTGGGGAAGCGCGATCTTTTTCATTCATTCTCCAGCATCGCCGGGTCTTGGGGAACAAGACCCGGCCTACGCTGCGTACGTAGGGCGGGTCCTGTTCTGCGGACCCGCCTCGTCATGATTTACGAATCTGCAGATGCAATTCCCGTAACTGCTTCGGCTCGACCGTCGAGGGAGCGTCCGACATGAGGTCCACTGCCGTCGCTGTCTTGGGGAACGCAATAACCTCACGGATCGAACTTTCGTTGCTGAGAATCGCGGCGATGCGATCCAGCCCCAGAGCGATACCGCCGTGAGGCGGCGTCCCGTATTCCAGAGCCTCCGCGAAGAAGCCGAATCGCAGCTTCGCCTCCTCCTCGCTGATGTTCAGCAGAGAGAAGATCCGCCTCTGTGTGTCGGCATCGTGAATTCGGATGCTGCCGCCGCCGATCTCGCTGCCATTGAGCACCAGGTCATAGGCCTTCGCGCGCACGGAGCCAGGATCGGAATCGAGCCGCGGGAGGTCATCGTCGAGCGGCGACGTGAAGAGGTGGTGAACGGCGACATACCGCTTCTCTTCCGGATCCCACTCGAGCAGCGGGAAGTCGACAACCCACGTAAAGGCGAACGTATCGCCGTCGAGCAAGCCGTCCTTCTTTGCGAGCATGAGTCTGAGCTGCCCGAGCAGCTTGGACGTCGCATCGGGCTCGCCTGCGGCGACGAGAAGCAGGCCGCCCTGCTGAACGCCCGCGATATCGAGCAGCCCGCGCACGGATTCCTCGCCGAGCGCTTTCATGATCGAGCTCGTCACCGTCCCATCGTCGGCGCGGCGCGCCCAGACGAGGCCCGTCGCTCCCATCGCCTTGGCTTGATCGACGATGCCGTCGACTTCGCTGCGCGAGTAGCCACCCGCCTCCGGCACGACGAAGCCGCGAACGGTCCCGCCACTGCCGACGATCTCCTTGAACACGCGGAAGCTGGACTCTCGAAAAAACTCGCGGAAATCCTGAATCGGCATGCCGCAGCGGAGATCCGGCTTGTCCGAGCCGTACGTCGCGATCGCCTCTGCGTACGGCATCCGCCGAAAAGGCGTCTCGATCGTGCGGCCGACGACGGCGAAGATCTCGTGCATCAGCGGCTCGATGATGCTGAAGATCGTGTCCGGTCGTGCAAACGACATCTCGACGTCCACCTGCGTGAATTCGGGCTGGCGGTCCGCGCGAAGGTCTTCATCGCGAAAGCACTTGCAGATCTGGACGTAGCGGTCCATGCCCGAAATCATCAGGATCTGCTTGAAGATCTGCGGCGACTGCGGCAGCGCGAAGAACTCGCCAGGGTGCACGCGGCTCGGCACGAGGTAGTCGCGCGCGCCTTCGGGTGTGGATTTGGTCAGGATGGGAGTCTCGATTTCGAGAAACCCGTTGGCGTCGAAGTACTTCCTGATCGCGGTGGTCAGCCTGTGGCGCAGGATGATGTTGCCCTGCAAGCGTGGCCGGCGCAGATCGAGGTATCGGTATTTGAGCCGGACGTCTTCCGAGACCGGCGAATCATCGGCAATCGGGAACGGCGGCGTCTTTGCCTCGTTGAGCACTCTGAGCTGACGCACGACGACCTCGACCTCGCCCGTCGGGATCTTGGCATTCACCGTGTCCGCGGACCGGCGGCGAACCTGACCGCAGATGCCGATGACGTACTCCGAGCGCAGGCGCTTGGCCTTCGCCATCAGCGCCTCGTCGTCTTTGTCGAAAACCACCTGCGTCACGCCGCCACGATCGCGCACGTCGATAAAGAGCAACCCGCCAAGGTCGCGAACTCGATGTACCCATCCGAGCAGCACGACATCCGCCCCAACCTCGTTGGGCCGGAGCGCGCCACAGGTGTGTGTGCGTGTCAGGTCGCCTAATTGCTCAGCCACGTTGCCTCAGTTCCTCGAGAATGGCGCCGCCCGCGGCGGTTTGATCGTAGGTTGCCTGTGTCTGGGCAGTCAGGTTCTTGACCGTGACCGTCCCCGCCCCGATCTCATTGCCTCCGAGGATCGCGACGAGCGGAATCCCCAGAGAATCAGCGTACTTTATCTGCTTGCCAATCTTGTCGGCATCCGGATAGACGAGGACGCGCAACCCGGACTGCCGTAACATCCCTGCAACTCGAAGGGCATGGGGAGCATCGACCGCGTCGAAAACGGCCATCATGACGTCGGCCGCCGTCGTCGTGAGGTTGGGCGGAAACATCCCGCGCTCACCCATTACGACGAGAATCCGCTCCAGCCCCAGCGAGAATCCACAGGCCGGGACGCTCTGCCCAAGGAACATGCCTACGAGGTTGTCGTAGCGCCCACCGCCGCCGAGACTCCCCGCGAGATCGGGCACGGCGATCTCCATGATCACGCCTGTGTAATACGACAAGCCTCGAGCGAGGCTCGGATCGAAGCGAAGTCGTTTGCCCGCGCTCGTTTCCTGGGCACAAGCGAGGACGGATTCCAGATTCTCGAATGCCGCGATACCAGCTTCATCAAGCAGTTCGCGGCACCGTTCGCGCTGTTGACTCAGTCCATCGAATAGCTCGAGAAGCTTTTCCCCCGCTGCCGCATCGACGCCGCGCGCCAGCATTTCAGCCTTCACGCCATCAGCACCGATCTTGTCCAGCTTGTCCACGGCAACGAGCGCGGTCCCATGAAGCGGTTCCGCAATCCCTGCCGCGTTCAGAATGGATGTCAACAGCTGCCGGTGATTGACGCGAATCGTGAAGTTGGCGAATCCCAACTCGGTCAGCGCATCGGATACAGCGGCACACACTTCGGTCTCGATCACCGGCGACGTCGATCCGAGCGCGTCCACGTCGCATTGATAGAACTCGCGAAAGCGCCCGCGTGCGGGGCGATCCGCGCGCCAGACGGGCTGGATCTGATAGCGCTTGAACAGCCGTGGCAGCTTGCTCTGATACTGGGCAACGACGCGCGCCAGCGGAACGGTCAGGTCGTAACGCAGTGCCAGGTCTGCCTGTCCGCTGGCCTCGTGCTCCCCGCGCTTGAGGATTTTGAAGATGAGCTGATTGCCTTCCTCGCCGTACTTCCCCATCAGCGTTTCGAGGTTTTCCACAGCCGGCGTTTCAAGCGGCTCGAACCCGTAACGCTCGTACACACGACGAATGACGCCGATGGCGTATTCACGCCGCCGGATGTCCTCCGGGAGAAAGTCGCGCATGCCGCGCGCAGGTTCAGTACGCGGCATCTAGGCAGGAGTGCAGTAAAGCGGGCGGCGAGTTCGAACGAAGTCGAGCATCTTCTACTAATTATACGAGGCCCCCGAACGCGGAACGGCGAACCCGAGTCCCGAGTCCCGGATCCCGAGCCCCGGACCCCAGTCGCGGGCTATAGCCGCGGCAGCGTCAGCCCCTGCTGCTTCTGATACTTCCCCTTCTTGTCGGCGTAGGACACTTCGCAGGGCTCGTCACTCTGGAAGAACAGCACCTGCGAGATCCCCTCGTTGGCATAGACCTTCGCCGGCAGTGGCGTCGTGTTCGAGATCTCGAGCGTGACGAAGCCTTCCCATTCCGGCTCGAACGGTGTGACGTTCACGATGAGGCCGCACCGCGCGTAAGTCGACTTGCCCACGCAAACCGTCAGGACATCGCGCGGAATGCGGAAGTACTCGACCGTCTTCGCCAGGACAAACGAGTTGGGCGGGATGATGCAGACGTCAGTCTTCATGTCGACGAACGAGCGATCGTCGAAATTCTTCGGGTCCACGACAGTGTTGTTGATGTTCGTGAAGACCTTGAACTCGTCGGCCACGCGGATGTCGTATCCGTACGACGAGAGACCGTACGAAATGACCCCCTGACGCACCTGGCGATCCTCGAACGGCTCGATCATGCCGTGCTCGAGTGCCATGCGCTTGATCCACCTGTCGGGTTTAATCGAGGGCATTCTCTTGTCTCTCGGCTCCGGGCTCCCGCCTCGGTGCTGTGTTCTGCGATTTGGCTACCGTCGTCCCAGCAGCATCATGACCAACGTGAGCACGATGCTGGCAATGATGGACGAGGCGAGCGGGAAATAGAACGTGAAGTTCCCCCTGCGAATCGTGAAGTCACCCGGCAGCCGGCCAATCGGCAACCCGAGCGTCATCAGGACGCCGACACCAGCAACGAGAAGACCCAGGACAATGAGTGTTCGCCCCACGTCACTCTCAAATCAACTCGAGCCCCCGGAAGAAGTATCCCAGCTCGAAGGCTGCTGTTTCAGGAGCGTCGGAACCATGCGTCGCGTTGCGTTCAATGGAGGTGCCGAAATCTTTCCGCAACGTGCCTGCGTCCGCCTTGGCCGGATCGGTTGCACCCATCGTCGCGCGCCACGCTTTGATCGCTTCGGGCGCTTCGAGCGCCAGAACAATGCACGGACCCGA
>Ga0207706_10001350_pt1 | contig 24504 bp, 30 predicted proteins | sample KBSC53metaG_FD_184318 | JGI IMG/M metagenome (GOLD analysis project Ga0207706, IMG submission 184318) | Corn rhizosphere microbial communities from Kellogg Biological Station, Michigan, USA - KBS C5-3 metaG (SPAdes) (version 2) | ecosystem: Host-associated > Plants > Roots > Rhizosphere > Soil ... | reverse complement strand
CGACCGCCGCGCCGCCGGCGGCTCCGGCCGCGGCGAGTCCGCGACCGCGTGGCGCGACGCGTTCCTCCAGGCCCCCTACCTCCGGGACACGCTGGTCGCGGGCGGCATCTTCGCCGAGACCTTCGAAACCGCGGTCACCTGGGATCGGTTCGAGGATCTGGTCGGCCGCGTGCGGGAGAGCACGCGGGACGCGCTCGGAGGTGAAGGGACCGTGACCTGCCGGCTCACACACGTCTATCCCGACGGCGCCGCGCCCTACTTCACGGTCCTGGCGCCCGCGCGCCGCGGCGACGAGTTGGCTCAGTGGGAGGACGTCAAGGTCGCCGCCTCCGAGGTGATCGCGTCCGCGGGCGGCACGATCACCCATCACCACGCGGTCGGCCGCGACCACCGGCGCTGGTACGACCGCCAGAGGCCGGAGCAGTTCGCCGCCGCGCTGCGGGCCGCGAAGGCAGCCGTCGACCCGGCCGGCATCCTCAACCCGGGCGTGCTGATCGACCCACAGTAGATTTCGCAGATGGCACGGCGACGCGAACTGGCCCGCGCCGACCGTGTGCTGCCCGGCCTCTGGCGCCTGCGGCTCCCGCTGCCCTGGCCCGGCGTCCCGCACGGCAACGCCTACGCGATCGCGGCCGGGGACGGCGTCGTGCTCGTGGACACCGGGCTGCACGAGCCCGGTTCGCTGCGCCAGCTCGAGCTCGCGCTCGACCAGGCGGGCCTGCGGATCGAGCACGTGAGGCTGGTCGTCTGCACGCACGCCCACTCCGACCACTACGGCCAGGCGGGCCCGATCATGGAGCGGAGCGGCGCGGAGCTGTGGATGCACCCGAACCACGCCCACATGACCAAGGCCGCCAAGGATCCCGAGCGTGCCTTCGAGCGCCGCTTCGAGATCGCCCGCCAGTCCGGCGTGCCGGCAGCGGCCCTCGACGCGTACCGAGAGGCGCGAGGCGGCACCTCGTTCGGCATCGCCGAGGTCGTGATGCCCGATCGCGAGCTGCTGCCCGGCGTGGAGGTCGAGACCGACCTTGGCATCTGGCGGGTCCACGAGACGCCCGGCCACGCCCCATCGCACGTGGTGCTCCACCAGCCCGAGCGCGGCCTGCTCCTGTCGGGCGACCACCTCCTCGGTCGCGTCTCGCTCTACTACGACTTCGGCTACACCCCTGACCCGGCCGGGGAGTTCCTGGCGAGCCTCGACGTGGTCGACGAGCTCCCGGTCCAGCTGATCCTCTCCGGCCACGGCCGCCCGGTCCGCGGCGCACGCGAGCTCACCGAGGCCAACCGCCGCGCAGTGCGCGAGCGCATGCGGCGGGTTCGCGACTCGCTCGCCGGCGGACCGCGCACGGCATTCGACCTCGTGCCGGAGATGCTCGACGTCGAGCTGCCGGGTCCGATGATGATCGGCTGGGGCCTGACCGAGGCGCTCTGCTACCTGAACCACATGGAGCTGCGCGGCGAGGTCGAGAAGCTGGAGGGGGAGGACACCGACCGCTGGCAGCTCGTCGCATCCCCCTCGCAGGGGTGACTCGAACTCGTCGGTTTTCCGCCACGAGATCGGCGGATGGCCCCCATGGTTGCCCGGGCCCGCCGCTGGGACGCTGCATCCATGACCGCGACGCCACACAAGCTCACCGCTCTGTTCATCGGCATTGCCCTCCTCGTCGTGCCCGCGATCCTCATCAAGGGCCTCGCAGGCGACAAGGTTCACGACGCGAACAGGGCGGCCGGATTCGAGAACATCCCGGCCAACGCCATCGACGTCGACGACTCCCGGAGCATGTACCGCGCCGAGCATTTCGGCGCGGCTCTCAGGGCGCTCGAGGACCGCGCGGGCAAGAACCCCGAGCTGCTCGAGGTGGGGGTCATGCCGTACATGGCCGAGTTCACGGTCAAGGACGGTGAGAAGGCGCGCGGCTATCGCTACTACGCGAAGAACGGCGAGATGGGCGACTTCAAGGTCAAGCTGATCGGCCCCGGCTCCCTCGACGGGTCCCAGTTCCCCTACGCGATGATGAGCCCCGGCATCACGGAGAAGCTCGCGTCCGGCGTCGCCAAGCAGGACGAATCCCTGCGCGTCACGAACATGACGATCCGGCGAGACGTCGTCCGGGGCGACCTGGACTGGTCGGTCAACGCCGAGTCCGACGACAGGACTGGAATCGTCTTCACGGCGGATCCCGACGGATCAGGCCTCGGCGACGCGACCGAGCGCGCTCTCGAGCAGGGCGCCGCCGTAGGGTGATTGACCAAGTGTGACGAGAGTCACATTAAACGGAGCGCGCACTCCGCTAGTGTCGATCGGATGAACCGGAGCGCACACTCTCACTTCAATCCGTGGCTCGCTCTCGTCGTCGTGTGCCTCGGCCAGTTCATGGTCGTGCTCGACGCGACGATCGTGAACGTCGCCCTGCCTTCGATCAAGGCCGACCTTCACATCTCAGCGGCCAACCTCCAGTGGATCGTCAACGCCTACACGCTGCTCTTCGGCGGCTTCCTGCTGCTTGGCGGACGCGCGGCTGACCTGTTCGGCCGGCGCAACCTCTTCGTGGCCGGTGTGATCCTCTTCTCCGCCGCCTCGCTCGTGAACGGATTCGCCTCGTCCGAGGAGATGCTGATCGGCGCGCGCGCGGCCCAGGGCCTCGGCGCCGCGCTGCTGTCGCCCGCCGCGCTCGCGGTGATCACCACCACCTTCGCCGAGGGCGCCGAGCGCACGAAGGCGCTCTCGATCTGGGCGGCGATCGCCTCCGGCGGCAGCGCCGTGGGCCTGCTGCTCGGCGGCATCCTGACCGAGACGCTCTCCTGGGAGTGGATCTTCTTCATCAACGTGCCGATCGGCGTGGCGATCCTGTTCGCCGCGTTCCGGCTCGTGCCCAACTCGCGGGTCGAGGGCGGCAGTCGCCACTTCGACATCGTTGGCGCGGTCTCGGTGACGGCCGGCCTGCTCGTCCTCGTATACGCGATCGTGAAGGCGCAGGAGTGGGGCTGGGGCTCCGGCTCCACGCTCGGCCTCGCTGCGCTGGCCGTCGCCCTGCTCGGGGCGTTCATCGCGATCGAAGCCCGCTCGCCCTTCCCGCTCGTGCGCCTGGGCCTCTTCAAGATGCGCTCGCTCGCGGTCTCCAACGGCGTCTTCCTGATGGTGATCGGTGGGCTGTTCGCGATGTTCTTCTTCGCCTCGCTCTACCTGCAGAACATCCTGGGCTACTCGGCGTTGACCACCGGACTCGCGTTCCTGCCGGTGACGGCGGGGATCATGATGGGCGCCGTCACCGCGCAGCAGCTCGTCCCGAAGGTCGGCGTGCGGCGCGTGATGGTCACGGGCCTCGGCGTGGCCGCGCTGGGGCTGGCGATCCTCGGCTCCGCGACGCAGATCGACGGCAGCTACCTCGGCGTGCTCGGCGGCCTGTTCCCGATGTCGGTCGGCATGGGCGCAACGTTCGTGTCGCTGACGCTGGTCGCCACCACGAACGTCGACCATGACGACGCGGGGCTCGCGTCCGGGATCTTCAACACCTCCCAGCAGGTGGGCGGCGCCCTCGGCCTCGCGATCCTTTCGACGCTCGCCAACGACCGCACCACCTCGCTCCTCGGCGACATCGTCGGCCGGCCGACCCAGGGCCAGGTCGATGCCGCGCTGGTGGATGGCTACCAGCTGGCGTTCTTTGTGGCCGCAGGCCTGCTCGCGCTGGGCGCGGTGCTGCTCGGGGTCTTGCTGAGACAGCGCGACGTTGAAAGGATCGACGCCGGAGATGCGGTCCCAGTCCCCGCCTAGCGTCCTTCGCGCGGATGCCGCTCGCAACCGCGAGCGCATCATCGCCGCCGCTGCGGCGGTCTTCGCGGAGCGCGGCCTCGACGCCGCCACCGCGGAGATCGCCCATCGGGCGGGCGTGGGGGAGGCGACGCTGTTCCGTCGCTTCCCCACGAAGGACGACCTGATCGACGCGATCATCGAGACGCGGATGGAGGAGGTGGCCACTCTCGTCGACGCCGCCGCCGACGACCCCGACCCAACGGTGGCGCTCGAGCGTGTGATGCAGGTCCTGGTGAAGCAGTTCAGTCGCGACAAGGGCTTCTTCGAGGCGGCCGGGGAACGCTGCATGAACGACCCCAAGTTCCAGGCCCAGCGGGAGCGCGGGCTCGCCGCCGTCGGGCGCCTTCTCAAACGCGCTCAGGACGCGGGCGCCGTCCGGCGCGACCTGTCGCCCTCCGACATCTCCTTCCTGGCCGGGAGCGCGATGTACGCGATGGAGGTCTCGAAGCCCGGCCTCCGCGACGATCTCTGGAAGCGCTACCTCCGCGTCATCCTGGACGGGATGAAGCCCGAGGGGGCTTCGAAGCTCCGCCCGGGCGCCCCGAAGCTCGGCTAGACCGCTGCCTTCGCCCGCGTCCAGGGGTGCGCCGCCCGCAGCGCGGCGAGGATCGCCCGCGTTGCGGGCGAGCGGTTCAGCGTGTAGAAGTGGATGCCGGGCGCGCCTCGCGCCAGGAGATCGGAGCACTGGAGGGTCGCGTAAGCGACCCCGAGCTCTGCGACCGCTTCCGGGTCGTCGGCGCGCCCGGTCAGCTGCCGTTCCAGGTCCTCGGGGATCGTCGCGCCGCACATGTCCGTGAAGCGGTGGATCTGCCCGTAGTTCGTGATGGGCATGATCCCCGGGATGATCGGCACCTCGATTCCGACCCCGCGCGCCTCCTCGACGTAGTCGAAGTAGGCCTCGTTGTCGAAGAAGAGCTGGGTGATGAGGAATTCCGCGCCGGCGTCGATCTTCTCCTTGGCATAGCGCAGGTCGCTCGCGCGGTCCGGCGCGTCGAGGTGCACCTCCGGGAATCCGGCGGCGCCGACGCAGAAGTCGAAGTTGTCCTTGATCAGCCGGATCAGCTCGACGGAGAAGGACAGGCCGCCCGGATGAGGCGCCCAGCTCGTCTCGCCCTGCGGCGGGTCGCCCCGCAGCGCCAGCACGTTCTGGATCCCGGACGCCTGGATCTCCTCGAGGATCTGGACCAGCCGCTCGCGCGGCTCGCCGACGCAGGAGAGGTGCGCCATCGCCTCGATGCCGAAGTCGCGCTTGATCGTCTTGGTGATCTCGACGGTCCGGTTGCGCGTGGTGCCCCCGGCGCCGTATGTGACCGAGACGAAGTTGGGCTCGTCGTCCTTCAGCACCTCGAGCGTGTTCCGAAGCGTCTGGTGGCCCTCGTCGGTCTTCGGCGGGAAGAACTCGAACGAGAACACCGGCCGCTGCCGCTCGAGCAGGTCCGCGATCCGCATGGAACAGACCTTAACACGATCGTGTCAAGGTTGCCGGCGAAACATGAAGGGTCAGACCCCCTTGAGGGTGGTTGAGGGTTAGTCCGGCGGGATGATCTCCAGTCCCGTGGCGATCAGCTCGCGCCCGCCGCGCCTGTACTGGACGTCGACGGAGTCGTTCTTCCCGTAGTAGCCCCACAGCCCGAAGAAGATCGCTGTCCATCTCCGCTTGCTCAGCCGCTCCTTCTCGAGCGGCCGGTTGAAGACGAGCTCGCCGCGGACCATTTCGTAGTCCTTCCCGGGCTCCTGTGGCACCCCGTTCACGAACACCCGGATCGGGGGCTCGGCGCCCGCCGGCAGCGGTACGCGCCAACGCTTCACGCGAGCTCGCGCCGGAGCGCGTCGTAGGCACTCTCGCCGTCGCGCTGCTCGACGACGCGGCGGCGCAGGCGGCCGGTGAAGGCCTCGCTCGACCCGTCGCCACGCACGTCGACACCAACTCTCAGGCGACCGGGTCCCGACAGCTCGAGCCGGGCGACGACGATCTGCACCGGCTCGAGCCGGCGGATCAGCGTGCCGCCCTCGGCCTGGCCGTCGGCGCTCTGCTCCAGCTCGCGTCCCTGGCGCTCGAGGTCATGGAGAGCGTCGCCGAGCTCTGCGTAGCGTTGCTTCTCGACGTCGCTGCCGAAGCGCGTCGTGAGGGTGTAGCCCTCAGCCACCGATCGCGGACATGGTGCGCGGCGGCTGGCGGAAGCCCGCCTCGCCCACGTGGTGCTTCAGCTCCTTGCGCCACACGGCGTTGCGCACCACCTGCTCCAGCTCGGCGTCGGTCGCGCCCTCGCGCAGCGGCGCGCGCAGATCGGTTTCGTGGAGGGAGAAGAGGCAGGTGCGGAGCTTGCCGTCCGCGGTCAGGCGGATGCGGTTGCAGTCGGCGCAGAAGGGCTCGGACACCGGGTTGATGAAGCCGATCTCGCCTCGCCCGTCGCGGAAGCGGAACACGCGCGCGGTGGCGTGCGGCTCGCGCGGCTGCTCCTCGAGTGGGTGGACGCGGTCGATGATGGCGCGGATCTCCTCGCCGGGAAGGACCTGGTCCTTCGACCACGCGTGGTCGCCGTCGAGCGGCATGAACTCGATGAAACGCACCTGGTAGCTGGTCGAGCGGGCGAACTCCGCGAACGGCAGCGCCTCCTCTTCGGTGAACCCGCGCAGGGCGACGGCGTTCACCTTGATCGGCCGCACCTGCGGGAACTCTCCGATGGCCTCGAGCCCGCGCAGCACCTGGGGGAGCGAGTCGCGGCGGGTGATCTGGAAGAAGCGGTCGCGCTGGAGCGAGTCGATCGAGACGTTCACGCGCGTGATGCCCGCATCCACGAGGGCGGCCGCGTCGCGCTCGAGCAGGTAGGCGTTCGTGGTGAGCGAGAGGTCCTCGATGCCCTCAACGCGCGCGAGCATCGACACCAGCCGCGGGAACTCGCGGCGGACCAGCGGCTCGCCGCCCGTCAGGCGCAGGTCGCTGACGCCCATCCGAGCCAGCACGGCCACGATCCGCTCGATCTCCTCGAAGCGGAGCACCTCGGCGCGGTCGAGCCAGGGCAGGCCGTCCGCCGGCATGCAGTACTGGCAGCGGAAGTTGCAGCGGTCCGTGACGGATACCCGCAGGTCCGAGATGACGCGGCCGTGGCCGTCGACAAGGGGTTCGACACTCACCTTGTGGAAGGGTACCCCGCGTGGACGTGCCGATGACCGAGATCCGCGCTCCCACGCGCGGCAACCGCAAGCTGGAGGCCCTGTTCACGGCCGCCAACGCCGACCGGCGGCTGCACGCCTGGTGGTACATGCAGCAGGTGAACGCCGACAGGCGCGACATGTCGGATCACTCCTGGGTCCACATCCAGATCGTTGTGAACATCGCGCTGCGGCTGTTCCGGCTGCTGAACCGCGGCGGGGTCGAGCCGGCCATGGTCACCGAGCACGGCATGAATGTGCGCGACGCCGAGGTCGTGATCGCGGCGGCCTGCCTGTTCCACGACACGGGCATGTCGATCCACCGGACGGACCACGAGCAGTACAGCCTCTTCCTCGGCGCCGACCGGCTGCCGCTGCTGCTCGATGGCATCTACGAGGACCCCGAGCTCACCGTCGTGATCTCGGAGGCGCTCCACGCCGTGATCGGCCACCGGCGAGCCGGCGACCCCGTCACGCGCGAGGCGGGCATCGTGCGCGTGGCCGACGCGCTCGACATGGCGAGCGGCCGCTCGCGCATTCCCTTCGAGACGCGCCGTCCCAACATCCACTCGGTCTCGGCGGCCGCTATCGACGCGGTCACGATCGAGCCCGGCGCCGAGAAGCCGGTCGAGGTGAGGATCGCCATGAACAACTCGTCCGGCCTGTTCCAGATCGACGAGCTGCTCGCGACGAAGCTGCGCGGCTCCGGCATCGAGGAGTACGTCGAGGTGGTGGCCGAGATCGAGGCTGAGCACGAGAAGCGGCTCGTGCCCGTGTTCCGGATCTAGAAGCGGCTTACGAGCGCTTGTTCCGGGCCGGGTCGATCAGGTTCGTCGGCGCGGTGGGCTTCTCGCTCTTCTTCTCGCGCTGCTCGATCGGCACGTAGCTCTGCTGACGCGAGCCCGTGTAGATCTGGCGCGGCCGCGCGATCTTCGTCTCCGGGTCGGTGACCATCTCGAGCCACTGTGCGATCCAGCCCGACGTGCGCGGGATGGCGAACATCACCGTGAACATGTCCGGGGGGAGGTTGAGCGCCTCGTAGATCAACCCCGAGTAGAAGTCGACGTTCGGGTAGAGCTTGCGCTCGATGAAGTAGTCGTCGTCGAGGGCGCGCTTCTCGAGCTCCACCGCGAGGTCGAGCTTCGGGTTCCTGCCGGTGACCTCGAAGACCTCCTCGACGTGCTTCTTGATGATGTTGGCGCGCGGGTCGAAGTTCTTGTAGACCCGGTGCCCGAAGCCCATCAGCTTCTCGTCGCGGCTCTTCACCCGCTCGAGGAAGTCCGGGATGTTCTCCTTCGACTCGATCCGCTCGAGCATCCGCAGCACGGCCTCGTTGGCTCCGCCGTGGAGCGGCCCGTACAGGGCGGCCACGCCTGCGGCGACCGCTGAGTACGGGTCCACCTCCGACGAGCCGACGCCCCGCACCGCGTTGGTCGAGCAGTTCTGCTCGTGGTCCGCGTGCAGGATCCAGAGGACGTCGAGGGCGCGCTCGAGACGCGGGTCCGGGGCGTACTGCGCCTCGGTCATCTTGAACATCATCGAGAGGAAGTTGCCGGGGTAGGACAGCTCGTTGTCCGGATAGACGTACGGCAGCCCGAGGTTGTGCCGGTACGCGAACGCCGCGAGCGTCGGCACCTTGGCGATCAGGCGCACGGCCGCCATGTGACGCTCCAGCTCGTCGTCGATGTTCTTGGCGTCGGGATAGAAGGTGGAGAGCGCGCCGACGGTTGCGAGGAGCATCCCCATCGGGTGCGCGTCGTAGCGGAAGCCCTCGACGAACTTCTTGATGTTCTCGTGGACGAAGGTGTGGTGGGTGATCTCGAAGATCCACTCGTCGAGCTGCTCCTGGGTGGGCAGCTCGCCGTAGATGAGGAGGTAGGCGACCTCGAGGTACGAGGAGCGCTCGCACAGCTCCTCGATCGGGTAGCCGCGGTACTCGAGCACCCCGGCCTCGCCGTCGATGTAGCAGACCGCGCTGCGCACGGAAGCGGTGTTCGTGAACGCCGGGTCGTAGGTCATCAGGCCGAAGTCGTCGTCCGAGACCTTGATCTGGCGGAAGTCCATCGCCTTCACGGTGCCGTCCTCGATCCCGACCTCGTAGGACTCGCCCGTGCGGTTGTCGGTGACGGTGAGCGTGTCGCTCGCCGTGGCCACCCCGCCGCCGTCCTGGCGCTCTGTCTGCTCCTCAGCCATCGTTCTCCCTCTTTTCCCCGAATTGTGACGAAGGACGCAACGCGGCTCAGCGCCGGCGGCCGAACAGCCGCTTGAAGGTGCCCCCGACAGGGCCCCCGGCGGAGGGCGGCGGGCCGAGCTGCTCGGACTCTGCCGCCGTGATGTTGAGCGTCACCGCGCGTTCGGCGGTGCGCTCCACCTCCGGCGCATCGACGAACCTGCGCTCGCCCGAGCCGGTGACGATCACGAGTCCGTCGAAGATGTGCTCGCGGTAGTTGTCGAGCACCTGGTCGACCTTTCCGACCTCCTGGCCGTCGGAGCTGAACACCGGCGTGCCCCGCTCCAGCGCGGTGTAGTGGACCGCCAGACCGTCGTCCCTCGAAGCCATGGCTCAGACGGGCGAGAGCGCGGCGTGCTCCCCGCCGCCACTCGGCTCGTGTTCCTCGTTGGCGGAGAGGTAGACGGCGAGCCCGATCGCGGTCGCGACGAGCACGATGGAGATGGCGCCCACGAGCCGCGTGGCGCCCCGGGTGCTCGGGAAGTTCTCCCTGGTGACGCCGATCGCGGTCAGGATCAGCGCCCACGCGGCGAGTACACCGCCCGCGATATAGAAGCCTTCCACGCCCGGAACGCTACCGAAGGATCCGGCGCGGCGTGCGGCGCTGGGCCACGCGGACACGGGCCGGCGCGGCGGGCTCCGGCGGGCCGTGCGGGCCGCGGCGCGGAGGATGCGGCGGGCGGTCGCGCGGGTGGAGCGGATCGCGGTCGGGCGAGCCGCCGTCCTCGTCGATCACCTGCTCGGGCGGGTCCTTGATCGCCCACCAGACGAGGTAGAGCAGCGCGATGATCGGAACCTTCAGCGCCACTGCGAGCCACACGATGCCCCAAGCGCTTCCGCTCACGGGCACATCGTACCCGGGTTCGCCGCAGCGGCAACGCCTGGGGTCATCCATTTGGATGATTCGGGTTCCATCTGGAGGGTGACGACCCTAAAGATTGGTGGCGCATACGGTGGATCGCGCATAGCTTGATCCACGGCCCTCTACCGCCGCCGCCGCCGAGGCGGCCAAAAACAGAAAGGATCAAATGTCACGACGCAAGTACGCGCGCGCGGGACTCGCCGTTGTCGTGGCCCTAGTGGCTGCGGCAGTCGCGGTGCCTGCCTTTGCAGCCGCCCCGCCGGCCGCGGTGACGCAGAAGATCGTCTCCAAGACCACGTTCAAGCCCAACCGGTACATCCAGGAAGGGCTGCGCTTCAAGCTCGACCGGATCAACATCAGGAAGGGCGGAACGGTCACCATCGTCGATACGTCCAAGGAGACCCACACGTTCTCCTTGGTGAAGAAGAGCCAGGTTCCGACGACGGTGAGGAAGCTCAACAACTGTTTCTCGCCCAAGGGCGTCTGCGGGAAGATCGCCGTGGACCACGGTGCGGTCAATCCGCAGACCGGCGAGGAGCAGGAGCCGACGACGCCGCTGGTCAACGCTGGCAAGGACGGCTTCAACCAGCCCGGAGATTCGATCATCGTGCCGGGCGGCAAGCGCGTAAAGGTGAAGGTCACCAGCGCGCAGGGGCTGTACTACATCTGCGCGATTCACCCGTGGATGCAGGGCGCTATCAACGCCAAGCCCGTAGGCTAGGCGTAACCGCGCTGACCGTGTTCATCGCGGCCTCCGCCACTCCGGCGGAGGCCGCGGTGCGGCACGTCTGGGTGGCCGCGGTGCCGGCCAACTGGAACATGATTCCGAACGAGCGCGACGGGATCACCGGCGACACCTTCGCCCCGAGCGAGACGGTCTTCCCCGCCGTCGTATACCGGCGCTTCACGAAGGGGTGGAAGAAGCCGCTGCGGAACGCGCCCCGTTCCGTCGTCGATCACGACCTGATCCCCGGCCCGATCATCCACCTGCTGGTGGGCGACCGGCTCCTCGTGCACTTCAAGAACATGGACACGACCATGCGGAACCCGCATTCGATGCACTTCCACGGTGTGTCCTACAGGCCGAGCTCGGACGGCGCCTACGTGCCCGGCTTCTCCGGGCGGGACGCGAACGTGAAGCCTGGCCAGCACTGGACCTACAGGCTCAAGGCGGGCCCGAACTCGGCCGGCGTGTGGCCCTACCACGACCACTCGCCGTCGATGCATCACTCGCTCGAGGGCGGGCTCTGGGGCATGCTCTCCATACGAGGCCGCCACGAGCGCAAGCCGGACCGGGAGTTCGTCACCGTGTTCGCGCCCATGGGTGACTTCCAGACGATCAACGGGCGCGCGTTCGTGGGCAACACCCCGGTGCTGCACTCCATGGTCGGCGACCTCATCCAGTGGGACGTGATGGCGATCGGCTCCGAGCACCACACCTTCCACGTGCACGGCCACCGCTGGCGCACGGCGGCCGGAGTGCCCGAGGACACGCGCACGCTCGGGCCGGCGGAGAGCTTCCGCGTGTCCTGGCGCGAGGACGCGCCGGGCACGTGGCTCTACCACTGCCACGTCGAGCAGCACATGGAGAAGGGCATGATCGGCATCTACCAGGTGAAGCGATGACGGGCGCGGCGGCAGCGTCGGTGCTTGTCTCGATGCTCTCGGGCGCGTTCTCGCCCGCGCACCTGGAGGTGATGACGGGCGACAACGTCGCCTGGACCAACACGAGCACGAAGACGCACAACATCCAGTTCGACACGGAGGGCTTCAACTCCGGCCGAGTGGAGCCACGGGAAGGCGCCAACCACGTCTTCCCGGTGGCCGGCGTCTACCCCTACTACTGCACCATCCACAACGGGATGACGGGCGTCATCGGCGTCTATCCGCTGGTCCTCGAGGGGCCCACGAAGCGAGTGCGGCGCGGGACGTCCGTGGCGTTCCACGTCCGGGCACCCGAGGGGGCAGGTGAGGTGAGGATCGAGGCGGACACGGGGTCAGGGTTCGCGACCGTAGCGGTGGCCGGGCCGGCCGCGGGCGGCGGCCACGAGGGGCACGAGGACCCGGGGATGGTGCACGCGAACGTGGTTGCCACGGCGAGCGCCACCTACCGCGCGTCCTTCTCCGGCGGGTCCAGCAACGAACTGCGCATTGAGGTCACGGATGCGCCGGACATCACGGCGTCGCTCAAGCGCGGGCGCCGCCCGGCGGTCAACGTGCGGGCGAACCCGTCGACCCCGGGGGCGCGGGTGGTCCTGCAGCTGAAGCTGCGGGAGCGCTTCGGCTGGTGGCCGGTCGCGAGGGCGCGGCTCGACAAGCGCTCACAGGCGCACTTCAAGCTGCGCCGCGACCAGCGCGCCGTGCCGGCGCGGGTGGTCCTGGTGGGACCGGACTGGGCGACGGTGCTGAACGAGAGCCGGGTCCTGAAACTGCGGCATTGAGGGGGAGCACCGGTGGTGACTCCACTTCTGGTCGTATGACAACCACTTGTGGAGGCACCGCCTCCTCAGTGCTCGAAGTTCAGCCCGTCGCGACCGTCTCGATCGCCGTGATGCGCTTGAACTGCTCGTAGCGCTCGTCGATCTCGTCCCGGGTCAGGCTCTCCGCTCGCTCGCAGCCGAACTCCTCCACCCAGAACGACGCCAGCGTCGAGCCATAGACCATCGCTCGGCGCAGGGTGGCGTCGTCGATGGCGCCGCCCTCTGAGTCCAGGTAGCCCATCAGGCCCCCGGCGAACGAGTCGCCGGCTCCGGTGGGGTCGCGCACGGTTTCGAGCGGGTAGGCGGGCAGGGCGAAGAAGCCGTCCTCGGTGAACAGCGCCGCCCCGTACTCGCCCTGCTTGGCGATCACCACGCGCGGCCCCATCGCCCTGACCGCCGCCGCTGCCTTCACCAGGTTGGGCTCCTCGGTGAGCATTCGCAGCTCGGCGTCGTTCATGAGGACCATGTCCACCACGCCGATCGTCTGGATCAGCGAGTCGCGCGTCTTCTCGATCCAGAAGTTCATCGAGTCGAGCGCCGCCACCCGAGCGCGCTCGCACTGGCTCCGCACGTCGCGCTGAAGGTCGGGCTGGATGTTGGCCAGGAAGAGCAGGTCGCAGCCGCGCGCGGCCTCGGACAGCTTCGGCTCAAAGTCGCCGAAGACGTTCAGCTGCGTGTCGAGCGTGTGGGCGGTGTTGAGGTCCCAGTCGTATTCGCCCGCCCAGAAGAAGGTCCGACCGCCCTCGACATGCTCGATGTCGTCGGTGATCACGCCGTGGCGGCGCAGCACCTCGTACTCGGCGTCGCCGAAGTCGTCGCCGACGGGGCCGACCGGGCGCACCTCGGCGAAGAAGCTCGCCGCCAGCGAAAAATGGGTCGCAGAGCCGCCGAGCGCGCGCTCGCGCTCGCCGAACGGCGTCCTGATCGCGTCGAAGGCGATCGATCCCACGACCGTGAGCGACATGCGGCGGGAGAGGCTAGTGCAACGAATAGGATGCGCGCCGAATGCGAGCGGTGCAGATCGACGAGTTCGGCGGGCCCGACGTGCTCCAGGTGGTCGACCTCCCGACGCCCGAGCCGAGCGACGGCGAGGTGCTCGTCGAGGTGTCACGCGCGGGCATCAACTTCGCCGACACGCACCAGCGCGAGAACTCCTACCTCGCTCGCTACGAGGTGCCGCTCGTGCTCGGCGGCGAGGTGGCGGGCACGACCCCGGACGGCAGCCGGGTCGTCGCGCTGCTCCGCTCGGGCGGCTACGCCGAGTACGCGGTCGCGCCCGAGCCCACCGTCTTCCCGATTCCTGACGGCGTGGACGACGGCACGGCGCTTGCGCTGATCATCCAGGGGCTCACCGCCTGGCACCTCTACAGGACCAGCGCGAAGCTTCAGCCCGGCGAGTCCGTGGTCGTGATCTCGGGCGCCGGTGGGGTCGGGAGCCTCGCCGTCCAGCTCGCCAAGCCGTTCGGCGCCGGGCGCGTGATCGCCACGGCGAGCACGGAGGAGAAGCGAGCCAGGACGCTCGAGCTGGGTGCCGACGCCGCGGTCGACCCCGCGCGCGAGGACCTGAAGGAGGCGCTCATCGAGGCGAACGAGGGCCGCCCCGTCGACGTGGTGCTCGAGATGTCCGGCGGGCGCGTGTTCGACCGGGCGGCGGACGCGCTCGCGCCGTTCGGGCGGATCGTCGCGTACGGCATCGCGGGCCGCGAGCAGAACACGCTCGAGACCGGCCGGCTGATGCGGAAGAGCCGCTCCGTCGTCGGCTTCTGGCTCATGCACTGCCTGGGCCGCCGGGACATGATGGAGGAGCCGCTCCGCGACCTGTTCGAGCGGGCCGCCCGCGGCGAGCTGAGGGTGCAGGTCGGCGCCACCTACGCCCTCTCGGACGTACGTCAGGCGCACGAGGACCTGCAGGGACGCCGAACCACCGGCAAGCTCCTGCTGGATCCCTCCCGCTAGCGTCAGGGGGACACATGACGACGTTCAAAGATCTCGGGCTCTCCGATTCGACGCTCGAGGCCCTCGCCCACCTGGGCTACGCAAGTCCCACTCCCATCCAGGAACAGGCCATCCCGCCGCTCCTCGAGGGCCGCGACGTGATCGGCCAGGCGCAGACCGGCACCGGCAAGACAGCGGCCTTCGGCCTGCCCATGGTCGAGTACGCGGACCCCGACGACCCGAGTGTCCAGGCGCTCGTGCTCACGCCGACCCGCGAGCTATGCATCCAGGTGACGCAGGCGCTGCGCGCCTACGGCGCGAACAAGGGCCTGAACGTTGTGGCCATCTTCGGCGGCGCCCCGATCCGCGACCAGGCGGTGCGGCTCAAGGACTCGCAGATCGTCGTCGGCACGGTGGGCCGAGTGATGGACATGATCGGCCGCCACCACCTGTTCCTGGACGACGCGCGCTACGTGATTCTCGACGAGGCCGACGAGATGCTCGACCTCGGCTTCCTCGAGGACGTCGAGTCGATCCTCCGTCGCGCGCCGATGGGCCGCCAGACCGCTCTTTTCAGCGCCACGGTGCCGCCCGAGATCCGCCGGCTCGCGGACACGTTCATGCACGACCCGGTGGAGATCAAGGTGCGCGCGGCGACGCTGACGATCGACACCGTCGACCACTTCTATGTGGAGGTCCCGGATCGCGAGAAGCCGGATGCGCTCGTGAAGGTGCTCAAGGACGAGCGCCCCGAGCAGGCGATCGTCTTCGTGCGCACCAAGATCGGCGTGGACCGACTCGCGCGCCGGCTCGGGGACGCCGGCGTCCGTGTGAAGGCCCTGCACGGCGACATGTCCCAGGGCCAGCGCGACGGCGTCATGATCGCGTTCAAGGGCGGGCGCGAGCGCCTCCTCATCGCGACCGACGTCGCGGCACGGGGGCTCGACATCACGGGCGTGAGCCACGTCGTGAACTACGACATCCCGAACTCTCCGGACATCTACGTGCACCGCATCGGCCGCACGGGCCGGGCCGGCGAGAGCGGGCGGGCGGTGACCATCATCACGCCAAAGCAGCGCCGAGAGCTCACCGCGATCGAGCGCCACGCCAAGACCGAGATCGAGCCGTGGAGCGCGAACGGGAAGCCGCGCCGCCGCGATCCCGACCGCGAGACGCGGCGTCCGCGGCACACGAAGCCGCACCCGCGCGACGGCGTGCCCTACGCGAAGCTCATCCTCTCCGCCGGCCGCCGGCAGGGCATCGAGCCGGCCGACGTGGTCAGCGCGGTGGTGGACAACACGCATCTGGAGAACGACGACGTACGCAACGTGAAGGTGCTGGAGCGCTTCTCGTTCGTCGATGTGCCGGCCGACAGGGCGGCTCAGGTGGCGGAAACGGTTTCCGGCAACGATGTCCGGGGAGTCGAGCTACGCATGGAGGTCACGAAGAAGACATGAGCACCGCGACGATGCACACCAACCATGGCCCGATCGAGCTCGAGCTCTTCGACGAGGAGGCGCCGAAGACGGTGGACAACTTCCACAAGCTCTCCCGCGACGGCTACTACGACGGGCTGATCTTCCACCGCGTGATCCCGGACTTCATGATCCAGGGCGGGTGCCCGCACGGCACCGGCACGGGCGGCCCGGGCTACGAGTTCGAGGACGAGATCAACGACCACAAGGTGGAGCGCGGCGCGCTCGCGATGGCGAACCGCGGCCCGGACACGAACGGCAGCCAGTTCTTCATCGTCACGACCGAGGCCGCCCCGTGGCTGGACGGCAAGCACACGGTGTTCGGACGCGTCAGCTCCGGCATGGACGCCGTGGACGCGATCGAGCGCCTCGAGACGGGTCCCGGCGACCGCCCTGTGGACGACGCCAAGATCGACCGCATGGAGGTCCATGACGGTTGAGCTCCTGTGGTGGGACGGCTGTCCGTCGCATCCCGAGACGCTCGCCGACCTCGAGCGGATCCTCCGCGAGGAGGGCATAGCTGCGGAGCTGAGGCGCGTGGAGATCGAAAGCGACGAGCAGGCTCGCCGCGAGCAGTTCCCAGGCTCACCGACCATCCGTATCGACGGTGAGGACGTGTTCCCGCATGAGGAGGGTGAGCCCTATTCGCTCACCTGCCGGATCTACCACCTCCGCGACGGCCGCGTGTCGCCGACGCCCGATCCCGAGGACCTGCGCGAGGCGCTGAGGAGGGTCGCCGCGTGATTGCCATCGGGGAGCTCGCGCCGGCTTTCGAGCTGCCCGACACGGACGGAGACGCGCAGGCGTTGCTGACGCCCGCTGTCGTCATCTTCACCTGCAACCACTGCCCCTACGCGCTCGCCTGGCACGACCGGCTCATGGAAGTCGCGCGCGACTACGCGGACGTGCACTTCTACGCGATCAACCCGAACGACGCCGAGCGCTACCCGCGCGACTCGTTCGAGGCGATGCAGGAGCGGGTCCGGCGCGACGAGGGGTGGCCGATGCCCTACCTGCGCGACGAGACGCAGGAGGTCGCCCGCTCCTACGGGGCAAGGACGACGCCCGACGTGTTCGTGGTCGATTCACCCGGCGCGCTCCGTTATCGCGGCGCACCCGATGCCGACCATCAGGACCCGAGCCAGGGCGCTTCGTGGCTGCGCGAGGCGCTCGACTCAGTGCTCGCCGGCGAGGAGGTCGCCCGGCCCGAGACGGACCCGGTCGGCTGCAGCGTCAAGTGGAAGTGATGGCGCGGATCGCCGCGTCGGTGTCGCGCAGGTCCTGAAGCAGGGCGTCGGGCCGGGACTCCCGCAGCGCGTCGAGCTCCGCGAACCCGGTCGCGACAGCCACCGCACGCGCGCCCGCCTCGTGCGCAGCCAGCACGTCCAGCGGGGTGTCGCCGACGACCACGACGCCGGTCGGCTCGGATGGCATCGCGGCGCACCGGGCACCGCCCGGTGCTTGCGCATATCGGGCGGAAGCTCGCTCACGCGCAATCGCGACCAGGTCGGAGCGCCGCTCGTGCGGATCCGATCCGTATGCCCCCGCCTCGAAGTCCAGCCAGCGGTCCAGGCCGAAGGCGCCGACCTTCACGGCCGCGTTCGCCTCGATGTTGCCCGTGAGCAGCGAGTTCACCACCCCGTCGGCCTCGTGCAGCGCGGCGAGCGTCTCGGGGACGCCTGGATACACGTGCCCCTCCGCGGCGATCGCATCCCTGCGCTCGGCCAGCTTGGCGGCGAGCTGATCGAGGAGGGCCGGGAGGTGATCGGACGAGCCGTTCAGCATCGACATCGCGATCTGGTGGTCGGTCCGCCCGGCGTACTCCACCCACTCAGGCTCGCCCCCGACCACTACGCGAAAGGCGTCCTCGAACGCATGGCGACCGTGGCCCGCGGAGTCCACGAGCGTGCCGTCGATGTCCCACAGGACCAGCAGCATCGGCCTCCCAGACTCGCATAGAGTCGCGCGGTGGCCACCTTCGCGCTCGTTCACGGCGCCTGGCACGGCCCCTGGTCGTGGGAGCGCGTGACCGGGCCCCTCGGCGACCGCGGCCACGAGGTGGTGGTGCCCGACCTGCCGTCGGAGGACACCGAGTTCGGCCTGGGCGACTACGCCGACACGATCGAGCGAGCCCTGGGCGATGCCGACGACGTCGTGGTGGTGCCGCACTCGCTCGGCGGGCTGGTGGGCCCGGTGGTCGCCGCGCGCCGCCCGCTGAGGGCACTCGTCTACGTGTGCGCTCTGGTTCCGGAGCCGGGCCTCAGCTTCAGCGACCAGCTGGCGGCGTCGGAGGAGAGGGTTCTCCTGTTCGAGGGGGGCCGGGAGGTGGACGATCAGGGCCGCTCTCATTGGCCCGACCCGGACACCACGGCTTCCACCATGTACCCGGACCTGTCTCCGGAGGATGCGCGCTGGGCCGTCGAGCATCTTCGCCGCCAGGCCCAGAAGTCTCAGGGCGAGATCTCACCCGCACCCCCGCCTGGGCTCCGCACCGAATCGATCGTCGGCGCGTACGACAGACTGGTGAGCCCGGCCTGGTCGCGCCGCGTCGCGCGCGAGCGGCTCGGCGTCGAGCCGGTTGACATCCCCACCGGCCACTTCCCGATGATCACGCACCCTGAGCTGCTTGCGGACGAGTTGTCGCGGCTCGCCGCGGACTAGACCCGCTGCGCCGTGCGGCGGCGATCTCGCGGGCGACCGTCCGGGCCTCTTTCCCGAACCGCCCGATCAGGCCGGGCTGCGGCACATAGCCGACGAAGCGCAGGCCGGGCGCGGCTTCGCTCACGGTCGTCACCGGCGCACCGTGCTCGCCGAGCACGCCGAGGTGGCCGACCATCGCCTCGAGCCCGCGCCGGTAGCCCGTGGCGGCGATCAGGGCGTCAGGCTCGATCCGGGCGCCGTCGGCGAGCGTCACCCCGCGCTCGTCAAGCGCCTCCACACCGGCGACGACCTCGATTCGACCCTCCTTCACCGCGTCGATCACCTCGTGGTCCAGGATCGCCGGCGCGACACCCAGGCGCTTCAGCCGGCTCACAACACCCTCCTCGGGCTCGGGAAGCCCGACCGCGGACAGGTCGCCGAGCTTCCTGCGCCGCACGGCGCTCATGAGCCGGTCCGCGCGCGCCGTGGGCAGAAGCTTCACCACAAGCCGCGCAAGAAGCGGGCCGAGCGGCTCCCGAATGATGATGTTCGGAGGGGTCCGAACCGCGAGGCGCACGCGGGCGGCGCCGCCCTCGGCGAGGTCGTAGGCGATCTCCATGCCGGACGAACCGGAGCCCACGACGAGCGCATCGGCGCCCCGGAACTGCTCGGCGTTCTGGTACTCCGCGGAATGGATCAGCCGCCTCTCGAAGCGGTCGCGCCCCGGCCACCTCGGCACCCAGAACGTGTGCTCATAGCCGGCCGCGACGATCACGTGGTCGGCGGTGAGGTCGCCGGTCGAGGTCTCGAGGCACCAGCCGCCGCCATGCGGCTCCAGGCGCTCGACCCGCGTGCGGAAGCGGATCTCGAGCTCGTTCTCGCGCGCGTAGTCCTCCAGATAGGCAACGACCTGGTCCCGTGACGGGAACATCGGCGTCCCCGCCGGGTACCGCGCTCCCGGGAGCTTCGAGAACGGCCGGCTCGAGTTCAGCCGGAGCCGGTCATAGCGCCCGCGCCAGGACGACCCGACGGCGCCGGCGCGCTCGAGCACGAGCACCGGGACCCCGCGCCGCCGCAGCTGCGCCGCCGTCGCCAGCCCGGCGGGGCCGGCGCCTATCACGACCGTCTTTCCGCGTTGCGAGTCCATTCCGTCGAGTGTCGGGACAGAACCGCGAAGTGACTGTGCTAATGCGCACGCAAGGTGACGCCGAGCAGCTCCTCCAGCCGTGGGAGCGTCTCGTCCGCGCCGCGGTGCAGGACGGCCGTCATCCCGACGGCCTCCGCGCCGACGCAGTTCTCGCGCAGGTCGTCGACGAAGACGCAGTCGGCCGGGGCGAGGCCCACGCGCTCGCAGCCGAGCTCGTAGATCGCGGGCTCGGGCTTGTGCATGCCCTCGTCGCCCGAGATGACGACGCCGTCGAACAGCTCCGGGAAGGTGGAGCGGTCGTAGCGACCGGCGCCCATCGAGTTCGATATCAGCCCGGTGCGCACGCCCTGCGCCCGGGCGCGGCGCAGTGCATCCAGCATCGCCTCGTCCGGCTCTATGTGGCCGAACATGCGCTCGACGAGCCCGCCACGGCGCTCGGGCCGAAGCTCCAGCAGCTCGCCGAAGCGCTCGGCGAAGTCGTCCTCGGAGAGCTCACCGCGCTCCAGGCCCCGCACGGACGCGAGCGCGCGAGGGTCCTCTCGGAAGAGCCGCTTGATCGTCTCCGGGTCGAGCCCCTCGTCGCGGCAGAACGCGCGGAACGAGTCGAAGACGTTCGTCGTGAGGACGCCGCCGAAGTCCACCAGCAGACCCCTCATCCGTGGGCGATCTCCCGCGCCTTCTCGGCGAGCATCGGCACGCCGCGGTCGAACAGCCCGAGGTACTCGTCGTCGGAGTTGCCCGCCTTGAAGCGCTTGTAGTTGCCCTCCATGAATACGGCGGCCTTCCACAGCGCGAGTGCCTGGTACCAGTTGAGCGCGGACACGGAGCGGCCGGTGCGCTCCTCGTAGCGCGCGATCAGCTCCTCGCGGGTGAGGAAGCCCTCGCGCCGCGTCACGGCGTTCAGGTTCGCGAACATCGTGTCCTCGGGGTCGTCGGGCTCGACCCAGGTCACGGTCAGGTAGCCGACGTCCGCGAGCGGGTCGCCGATCGTCGACAGCTCCCAGTCGAAGATCGCGACGAGCTCGGCGGGCGCGGCGTCGGCCATCATCACGTTGCCGAGCCGGTAGTCGCCGTGCACGATCGTCGACTCGGGCGACTCCGGCATGTTGTCGCGCAACCAGTCGCCCAGCTCCTCCACGGCCTCGAGCTCGCGCGTCTTGTTGTGCTCCCAGAGCCCGGTGAAGCGGCGTACCTGGCGCTCCAGGTAGCCCGTGGGCTTGCCGTAGCCCTCGAGGCCGCACGACTCCCAGTCGACATTGTGGATCTCGACCAGCGCGTCGACCAGCTCCTCGGACGTGCGCCGCCGCTCCGCGCGTGTGTCGAGCACGGGGGGCACCTGGCTGGCGAGCACGCTCCCGTGCATCTCCTCCATGACGTAGAACGGCACGCCGAGCACCGCCTCGTCGTCGCCCACGGCCAGCACCCGCGGCACCCGTACCGGCGTGCCCTCGAGCGCCCCGAGAAGGCGCGCCTCGCGGAGCACGTCGTGCGCCGAGGGCGGGAGCGGGGGCCGCGGCGGGCGCCGCAGCACGACGCGCGCGTCGCCCCGGCGAACCAGGAAGGTGATGTTCGAGTGGCCCTCGCCGATCCGCTCCGTCTCGACTCGGCCCCGGCCGATGCCGTGGGCGTCGAGGAACGCCTCCAGCGGCTCGCGGACGACGAGCGGCGGCAGTTCGAGGGCGGCGGCCTCCTCCGCTGTATCGACCACGTCCATCGCGGCCGGAAATCCTACGGCGTGGCCCACGCCTCCACGAGGAACCACCCCTGACGCCCCTCGTTGTCGCGGACGAGCTCCACCCGCATGCGGGTCTGGACGTTCTCGCCGTCGCGCGGGACGAGCCGCACGTCGAACTCGCGGAGCTGCGCCCCCCCGGCGAGGACCTCGACGAGGTGCGCGGCCACGTAACGGCGGTCGGCCGCGTGGACCAGCTGGCGCCAGCCGAGGTGGCGGAGCGACGTCTCGTCCAGGCGCACCAGCGTGCAGAACGACTCGTTCGCCGTCCAGACCGCGCCGTCGGTGCCGATGACGGCGCGTGCCCCGCTGGCGTCGGCAGGGATTTTCATCTCGCCTGAAGGTTCGGCCTCCGCGCGCGGTTCGCCCATCACCCGAGCGGCCTGACCTTGTGGTCAGCGGCATCCTCCGATCGGCCTCCTACGGTCGCGGGATCGGCGATACGCATGTAGAAAAGTGACGTGCCGAAAAATCGCATCCGGGTGCTGGTCGCGGACGACCACCCGCTCTATCGCACGGGGCTGGTCGACACGGTCAAGCGCAGGCCGGAGCTCGAGCTGGTCGGCCAGGCGGAGAACGGCGCCGCCGCTCTCGAGGAGATCAGGAGCCTCAGCCCGGACGTCTGCGTGCTCGACGTGAAGATGCCCGGCCTCGGCGGCGTGGAGGTGCTCCGGACGCTCGACCGCGACGGCGTCGAGGCGCGGGTCGTGTTCGTGTCCGCCTACTTCGACAGCGACGTCGTCTACGGCGCGCTCGGCAGCGGCGCCTCCGGCTACCTCTCGAAGGACTCGACCGGCGACGAGATCTGCGACGCGATCGTGGCGGCCGCGCAGGGCCGCACGACGCTGGGAACGGACGTGCAGGCCGCGGTCGCACAGGAGATCCGCCGCCGGAGCGGCGACCACGAGCGGCTGCTCACGCCACGCGAGGACGAGATCCTCCGGATGACTGCCGACGGGATGTCGGCGCCGGACATCGCCCGCGAGCTGCACCTCGGCGCGACCACGGTGAAGACCCACCTCCAGCGGGTCTACGAGAAGCTCGGCGTCTCGGATCGCGCGGCCGCGGTGGCGGAGGCTATGCGCCGCGGGGTGCTGGACTAGGAGCGGTCCGCGTCGGGCCGGCCCCGTTCGGCTCGGGCATCCAGAAGTCGACGATCGTGCCCTCGCCGGGACGGCTCATGAGCGCGAAGCGCCCGCCCGCGGCCTCTGCGCGCTCCCGCATGGAGATGATGCCGATGTGCCCTGGCTCGGCGTCGGCATCGGGTGCCGGTAGGTCGAAGCCTCTGCCGTCGTCGCGGACGCGCACGGCCACGCCGACGCCGCGCCGCTCGAGCAGCACGTCGACCGACCCCGCGGCGGCGTGCTTGCGGACGTTCGTGAGCGCCTCGAGCGCGACGCGGTAGAGGATCGCCCGCGTCTCGGGACCCGGCTCAGACTCGAGCCTGTTGTCGATGCGCCATGTGAACCCGTCATGGCCGAAGCCGTCGCCCAGGTACAGCTCGAGCGCGGCCGCGAGCCCTGCCTCGTCGAGCGCCGGCGGCCGGAGCTCGAAGAGCAGGCGGCGGAGGCGCCTGTTCGCCTCGATGAGGGCCTGGCGAGCGTTCGCGCCCACCTCGCGGGCCGCCGGGTCCGTGAGCTCTGATACCAGCGTGTCGATCCGGAGCGCCGCGGCTGCCACGGCCTGCGCCGTGTCATCGTGGATGTCGGCGGCCACCCGGCGCCGTGTCTCCTCCTCGACCGCGACCAACTCGGCCAGCAGCGCGGCCTGCTCCTGCTGACGGCGCTCGATGTCCTCGGCGGCCGAGTTCAGTGCGGTGGCGACGTCGGTTAGGTCGCCGAGGCCGCGCGGCACGGGCGCCCGCGCGGTCAGGTCGCCCGCGCCGAAGCGGCGTGCGGCGTCGGCCACACCGGAGGTCCAGCGCTGCAGGAGCAGCTTGGTGACCAGATAGGCCAGCGCGAGAGCGAGCAGGAGACCGCTGACGTCGAGCAGCAGGAAGTGGCGGAGGTCGCGGTTGGGACGCGCGTAGACCGCGTCCGACGGCCGTCCGGCGGCGACGAACAGCTCGTCGCCGGCGACACCGCCCACTGGCGCGAAGCCCTGTATGCGCTTCACGCCGTCGAGCCCCGCCACCTCGGCGGTTCCCTCGCGATCCTTCAGCACGGTCTGTACGAGCGGCTCTCCGGCAAGGCGTCGCCCGACGACCCCCCGGAGCGGCGGTTGGCGCGCAACGATCCTGCCGCGCGAGTCGAGGACGACGAACGTCGTCCCGCGCGGCACATCCTTCACAGCGGTGGCGTCGGCGAAGCCTCGGATGTCCAAGCCGGCGAACATCACGCTGTGCGCTGGACCCGCCGGGCCCGGCATGCGCGTCGCGGTCATGAGAGCCAGCGTTCCGGTCAGTGGATCCCGCTCGAGCCGGCCGAGTACGAAGCCGCCGCCCCCCTGCGCCCTTCGGAACCAGTCCGTGCGCGCGACGTTGAGGTGTTCCATGGGCCCCGCGAGGCCCATTCTCGTGACGCCGCACCGAATGGTGCCGTCGGGCTCGGCCACCCCCACGGCGCTGTAGCGGCTCGTCGAACGAGGCACCAGGGCGAGCAGCTCTTCGCAGCTCCGGCGATCCGGTCGCTCGGCGAGGTCACGGGAGACCGCGCCCAGGAAGGGAGTGGTTGCGTCCACAAGGCGCGCCACGTCGTTCTTCACCAGCCGCGCGGTCGCGAGCATGTCCTGCTGTGCGTGCCCTCGCGCCTCGTTGCGCTCTTCGACCGCGATCGTCAGGGCGACGACGGTCGGCGGCGTGAGCGCCACCAGCACGAGCAGGAGGATTCGGCCGCGGAGTCCGAGTCGCATGGTTCTGGGGCAGTTTCGCTCAGGTTGCGGCGTTTCGCCTCTCTAAGCTGACGCGCCACATGCGACCGAATCGATTCATGCTGCCGCTGGCCGTCCTCTTCCTGCTCGTGCTGGCCGCTCCGGCGGCGGCGCGTGACTGGTCCGTCGACGCGGCTGACAACTTCACTTTCGAGCCGGCATCGCGCCGCA
>Ga0207706_10001347_pt1 | contig 24537 bp, 24 predicted proteins | sample KBSC53metaG_FD_184318 | JGI IMG/M metagenome (GOLD analysis project Ga0207706, IMG submission 184318) | Corn rhizosphere microbial communities from Kellogg Biological Station, Michigan, USA - KBS C5-3 metaG (SPAdes) (version 2) | ecosystem: Host-associated > Plants > Roots > Rhizosphere > Soil ... | reverse complement strand
TACGATTGGGTCGGGCGGAGCGAGGGATACGGGGGTCGAGCGATCGGCTTGTTCCCTGATCGGTCAACATAAATCCGAATCTGTGCCGGTCCGAAATGCCACGATAGGACACCATTTGTTGCGTATTTCGGCCGCACTCGGCCGTCATCCCAGTGAACCGCGAAACGTTCCCGCTACACGAAGAAATGTCCCAAGACGTAAGAGTTCCACGGAGAAGAAAATGACCAAAAGCAACGCGGCGCCATCTCGCGAAAACGTCAGTCGCAGCGAGCCAAATCTCGACAGCCGCTACGGGGAAATCGGGATATCTGCCGTCGCCGCGGCGTTGCAGTTCCAGAGCGCGGTGAAGAACCCCGCCTATGCGCCGGCTGTCCACGAGTTGGACAAATGGACCGCCGAGATGGCGGCGGTTTGATCTATTGGCGCGGGCGTCGCTGCCGGCTCGCGCAAACCCTTCCTTTCCACGGCTGGACGTGTCCGCGATCCGCTCGGCCTCAGCCGCGTGGGGGTCGCTGACGTCGGTCTGTTCATTGCCCTTGCAAGCCCGGATGCGATTGGCCATCACTGGCCAACCATAGGCCGGCGAAAGTGCCGGCCCGCGAGCGTCGGGCGCGGAGGGATCATGCTGTGGGTTTACGTGCCGCGCGGTACCTCGCTCGAGCGCCTTCCGGTCGCGTCGGATGGCGAAGTGCCGGAAAGCGCGGTCTGGTTCGACCTCGTCAATCCATCCCCCACGGAAGACAAGATCGTCGAGCGTAAGGTCGGCATCGCGGTTCCGACGCGGGAGGAGATGCAGGAAATCGAGGTCACGAGCCGTCTCTACGTGGAGAACGGCGCCCGCTACATGACCGCGACGCTGATGTGTCAGTCCGACACCGACACACCGAAGACCACTCCGGTCACTTTCATCCTGTCCGGCCACCGGCTGATCACCGTGCGGTACGACGATCCGCGGCCTTTCATGATCGTCGGCAACAAGCTTGCGCGGACCTGCTCGCCGACCATCACCGGGGAATCAGTGCTGATGGATCTGCTCGACGCGGTGATCGATCGTGCCGCCGACATTCTCGAACGGATCGGAGCCGAGGTCGATCAGGTCTCGCATGATATTTTTGAGCCGGAAGACGATCGCACCCGGAGCTACAACCAGATACTCAAGACCATCGGCCGCAAGGGCGACCTGGCGTCCAAGGTGCGCGAAAGCCTGGTCTCGATCGGACGCCTGCTGCTCTATCTGGCCAATGAAGCCGACAGCATGCGTTGGGCGAAGGAGCAGCGGGCGCAACTGCGCGGCATGCAGCGCGACGTGCACTCTCTCTCCGACCACGCCGCCTATCTCTCGAACAAGATTCAGTTCCTGCTGGATGCCATGCTCGGAGTCGTCACCATCGAGCAGAACAACATCATCAAGATTTTTTCGGTCGCGGCGGTGGCGCTGATGCCGCCGACCTTGATCGCCTCGATCTACGGCATGAATTTCCACCACATGCCCGAGCTCGACTGGAAATGGGGCTATCCGATCGCGATCGGTCTGATGGTGGCCGCGGCCGCGCTGCCTTATTTCTTCTTCAAGTGGAAGAAGTGGCTGTAAGCGGACCGACAGCGCGCGAGCCGCAGGGGATACTCCACGCCGTTCTCAGACGTGCTGGCCGCCATTGATGTGGATCTCGGCGCCGTTCACGTACGAGGACATATCGGTGCACAACACGTAGATGATCTTGGCGACCTCGTCGGGGGTGCCGAGGCGGTGCAGCGGAATCTGGTTGGCCACGATGTCTTCGGTGCCGGGAGAGAGGATCGCGGTATCGATCTCACCCGGCGCGATGGCGTTGACGCGGATGCCGAGCGGACCGAAGTCCGCCGCCATTTCGCGGGTCAGCGCCGCCAATGCTGCCTTCGACGTGGAATAGGCCGTGCCCGCGAACGGATGCACGCGCGAGCCGGCGATCGAGGTGACATTGACCACGGAACCTTTTGCCGCCTTGAGCTCTTCCAGGAGCCCACGCGCGAGCGTGATCGGCGCGAAGAAATTTACGCGAAAAACGTGGTCCCAAACGTCGACGGTGGTGTCGATCGATGACAGGCGCGAACCGCCCTCCGCCTTCGGCGAGATCGCGGCATTGTTCACGAGGGCGTGCAATTCGCCGTTCTCGAGCCGCTCCTTGATCTCGGCGATCGCGTCGAGCGTGCCGGCCGGATCGGCCAGGTCGACCTGGATGTGGTCCTCGGGCCCCATCTCCCAGGGACAGTTCTCCGGAAACGGGTGGCGCGAACAGGTAATCACGCGCCAGCCGGCGGCCGAAAACCGCTTGACCGTGGCGTGACCGATGCCGCGGCTCGCCCCTGTCAGCAGGAGAGCGCGTCTCGGCTGGTTCGATTGCGGCGTCGCCATCAAATCAGGTCCCAAAGTTTAGGCGCATGCTAGGCTGTTTGCGTTGCGGTGGAAATGGAAACCGCTGCACGATCCCGTGTGACACCTCTCTCAGCGCACGGGCGGCGAACGGCCCGGAGATCAACGGTCACGGATACAGCCGCGACTTTTGCCAGGGCGTGCCCGGCGCCTCGCGCCGAAATTCGATCCGGTCATGCAGCCGAAATGGCCGGTCCTGCCAGAACTCGATCAGCAACGGCTGCAAGCGGTAACCGGTCCAATAGGGCGGTCTTGGAACCGTTCCAATGGGGAATTTTGCGGCGTGCAACGCGACGGCCTTCTCGAAGGCGTGGCGGCTCTCCAGCGGCGCTGACTGTTTGCTGGCCCAGGCGCCGATCTGCGCGAGGCGCGGTCGCGTTGCGAAATAGGCGTCGGCCGCGGCATCTTCGATCCGTTCCACTAGACCCCGCAGCCGCACCTGGCGGTTCAGCGATTTCCAATGAAAGAGCAGCGCGCCTTTGCGATCCCTATCCAATTCTCGCCCTTTTTGGCTGTCGACATTGGTGAAGAATACGAATCCGCGCTCGTCGAAACCTTTCATCAGCACCATGCGGACATTGGGAAGGCCGTCCGCATCGACGGTGGCCAGCGCCATGGCGGTAGGGTCGCGTGGCTCGCGGCTGCTCGCCTCCTCGAACCAAGCGGTAAACAGCCGCAAGGGCTCGTCCGCTTCGGTGAAATCACCACTCGTTAACCAGGTCGGGTGTTCTATTGGACCTGATCCAGACATGCCGGGGAGTATCCTCGCGTTGATGCCAAGTCCGCTGTCGCGACAGTCCGGTTATAGAGGATGGCCATGTCGATGGCACGCGGCGTTGACCCGCCTGCCTGCCGGAGCTTGCTTGCTGGCGCTGGCGCTCGCGGGCAGCGGTTGCAGCTTCTCCTATCAGCTCGATAACATGCTTGCGAAAAAGGACGAGGGCAGGGCCGACTCGACCGGAACGCTCCGGTTGGCCGTGCCCAAGCCGGCCGACGAGACGCCGGCCGAGGGCGACCTCGCCATTGCGCGCGCCGCGGCGAGCGAGGTCCTGACCAAGGGTGGCAAGCACACCAGCCTGCCCTGGGAGAACCCGAAGACCGGCGCCCGTGGCACGGTCACGCCGCTCGCCTCGACCTACCAACAGGACGGCATCACCTGCCGCGATTTTCTCGCCAGCTACGTCAAGAATGGCAGCGAGTCTTGGTTGCAGGGCGAGGCCTGCCGCGCCGAGCGCGGCAAATGGGAAGTGCGCAATTTGCGCCCCCGGAGCAGCACCTAGCGCGAAATCGCTCTCGGCGCGTTGTTCTCAGACCCTCACCGAGGTCATGATCCCCTTGGGGAAAATTTCCTCCGGCTCGGCCCGGCGGTGCGCGATGCCTTGCTCATGGGTGTAGCGCAGGAACTGCTCGAGCGTGGGCCGGTTCTCCTCGATCCCATAGGGGAACGGGTCGCCGTCGAAGAGATCTCGCATCTTGCGGGCGTAAGTCGGCAGCCATGCGAGCGGATAACGTGAGACCGCAGGATCAAGCAGACGCTCGATGCTGCGGCGCTTCGACTCGACGAAGGCATTGTAAAGGTTGCGGGCGACCCAGGGATGCTCGTCCAGCACCCGGGTCTGGATCGCAATGATGTGCATGATCGGCCAGACCTTCGTCCGCGCATAGTAGCTCTCCTCCATTTCCAGATAGTCTGGAAACAGGCGCACCACATCCGGATTGCCCTGCAGGAACGAGTTGGGTGGTCGCGCAATGAGCGCGCAGTCGATCTCGCCGGTCGCGATCATCTCGCTCAAGGACTTGTCATTCACACGGGTGAGCTTCACGCCCTTCGGCAGGTTGAGTTCGACCTTTTCGATGCGACCTGCCTCGTTGGCGCCGGCTTGATACCAGTGGACGTCGTGCAACCCGATGCCGTGCTCGTCGTTGAGCCAGCCGCGCATGTAGACCGCGGCGGTATGCGCCCATTCAGGCGAGCCGATCGTCTTGCCCTTGAGGTCGGCCACCGTTTTGATCTTGCTGTGCCTGTTGACGTAGAAGGACGAGAATCGGAACAGACGTGAGCAGACCACCGGCAGCCCGATGATGTCGGGGGTCGGCCTCGTCACCTGGGCGCAGAATTTCGCGAATGACAGCTCGCTGACGTCCCACTCCCGGTTGAAGGTAAAGCGTGCGAACACCTCGTGATGGCCAAGCGTCAGCCAGGTATGGTCGATGCCCTCGGCATTGGTGATGCCGAGGCGGAAATCGCGGAAATGATCATAGTCGGTGGTGGCGATGGTGAGCTTGACGCGTGACATTCATCCCCCCTTGGACGTGCGTGAAAGGCCTTGCTGCCGCGGCCGTATGGGCGTCGAAGGAATGCAGGCCCTGGCAAGGCGCGTCAACACGATCGCCCAGTCAAGCGGCACCGGCGCGGGCAGGGGACCCTTTCTGATGCATTGCGCGGGATTGTTGCAGTCGGGCGCAGGCGTCCCCACATTACGCGGTGCGGTTGGGGCAACGGCCCAGCATGACGAATGGCTACGCGCCTGGGCGCTTGGGAGGCATTGAGGATGCGTGACCCCTACGACATCCTGGGGGTATCGAAGAACGCGAGCGCCGCGGAGGTCAAGAGCGCGTTCCGGCGGCAGGCCAAGAAGCTGCACCCGGACGCCAATAAGCACGACCCGAAGGCGGCCACGCGCTTTGCCGAATTGAACGCCGCTTATGAGATTCTCGGCGAAGCGGACAAGCGCAAGGCCTTCGATCGCGGCGAGATCGACGCCGAAGGAAAACCGCGCTTTCAGGGCTTTGAAGGGTTCGGCGGCGGGCGGGGTCCCGGTGCGGGCCAGGACGGCCAGTTCGAAACCTTCACTTGGGGACGCGATGGATTCGGCCGCGCCGGCGGAGGTGCCGGGGGATTTCGGGGCTTCGGAGGTTTCGAGGATATTCTGAAGGAAGCGTTCGGCGGCGCCCGGGCACGCGGCGGACGGCCGGGCGCGGGCGTTCAATTCGAGGAACCAGATTCAGGTCGGGCTCGCGGCGGCCAAGACATCACGGCCGCGCTGACCATCACGCTGGCGGAAGCAGCGACCGGGACCCAGAAGCGCGTGCACCTGCCGACCGGCAAGGAGGTCGATGTAAAAATCCCGGCCGGACTCAACGACGGTCAGACCATCCGGCTGAAGGGACAGGGGCTTGCCGGGTCCGGCGGTGGCGCCGGCGACCTCCTGATCGCGGTTTCGGTCGCGCCCCATCCGGTGTTCGCCCGCGAGGGCGCGGACCTGCGGCTCGAGCTCCCGATCACGCTCTATGAGGCGGTGCTCGGGGCCAAAGTACGCGTGCCGACTCTCGACGGCGCGGTCGAGCTTGCCATTCCGGCCGGCACCAATTCAGGCCGCACATTCCGCCTCAAGGGCAAGGGCTTCCCGGCGAAGCAGGGCAAGGGCGACCTCCTCGCTTGTGTAAGCATCACGTTGCCGGACGACGGCGATGCGGACCTCGCCGAGCTGATGCGGACGTGGCAGGCGACCAAGCCGTATGATCCTCGCGAGGATATGGGCTGAACCGGCTGACGTGTCGGCTGGCGCAAAACGCCGCCCCTGGTTGCCGCGATGCCGGTCACGGTTTTGCCGCCGGCGCGGCTTTGTCGATCTGGTCATAGGCCGCCTGGGCCACGTTCGCGAGACGCTCGCGCTCGGGCGGCCCGCTCACCACGTAGGCGAGGCCGTTCTCGACCCAATACAAAGCGGCAAAGCCGTCGCCTGCCCGATAGCGCATGGCGGTCTGGGGTGAGTCCGTCCGCGCATAGTAGATGGTGAAGCGCTCGCCGGACGCGCCCTCATACATGCAGAACGCCGCTGGGCCGAAGGGGCCCGGCAGCAGGCGGCCGCCCACCAGCTTCAACCCGGCCCGTTCGAGATCCGGGATTCGCAACTCGTAGTCGAGACGCTTCGAGAGCCATTGCACCAGATGCGGACGTTCGGATCCGGAGACCTCGACCGGGTGGCGCACCTCGACGACGTAGACCTTGTGAGCGCCGAGCGCTTCCGCCGTGAAGACGTCGAAGCGGCTCGGGGCCGCCGCCGATGCCCCGTGCGCCATCCAGCCCACGACCCCGCCGACGAGAAACGCGGCGATCACGGCCGCGGCGGCAACCGCGCGCCAAGGGCGCGAGGCGTGGGCGATCTTGTCGAGATCGAAGCGCGCCGGTGCCGGCTCGGATGCGATCGCGTCGTAGCGTGCACGAATGGCGTCGGCCTGCGCCCGCCAGTGGGCGACGCGCGCCGCATGCTCCGGATGGGAGCCAAGCCACGCCTCGACGGCGTTCCGGCGGTCGGCCGGAATCTCGCCGTCGACATAGGCGTGAAGCTCGTGCTCGGTCACGGGTGAATCTCGATCGATCATCGGCTTCGTCCTTGACTTACTTGACGCGGCGAAGCGTGGGACGCTCGCCGTCGAGATAGGCTCTGATCTGCATTCGGGCGCGCGCGAGCCGCGACATCACGGTCCCGATCGGCACCCCCTGCACCTCGGCGACCTCCCGGTAGGTAAGGCCTTCCAGCACGACCAGCAGGAGTGCCGCGCGTTGATCCTCTGCAAGCACGGCAAGCGCCCGCTCGATGTCGCGCGCGCCTGCCTCGGGGCCGGTCATGTCGGGGGCATCGTTGTCCTCGATGGCCTGCATGGGCGGGCGTCGCGCCAGTGAACGCAGCCGGTTGCGGTTGAGATTGGTGAGGATCGTGTAGAGCCAGCTACGGATGTCGCCGCCATGAAACAGATGCTCCGACCTCAGCGCCCGCACCAGCGTGTCTTGAACGAGGTCGTCGGCAAGCTCGGCGTTGCGGGTGAGCGCCCGCGCATAGCGTCGCAACGCCGGGACCGTCGCCTCGACTCCTTGCCGGAATCCGACCAACGCGTTCTCCCCTCCAACTCAACGGCGGCGCAGCGGCTCTCACCAATACACCACGGGATCCTCGCTGCAGCGCGGATCGCGCCTCGGCAGGACCATATCATTCGTATCAACACTGTTGCCGGGGCGATATTCCCCGCGCGGCCCGCGCGTCCGCGCCGGCAAATGCCCGCTGCTTGTGGGGCCTTCCCCCCTGTGCCATAGGAGGCGGACGGTCGGCGCCGCAGCGAGGAACAGCATGCCGGAAGCCTCGGGTCTCTTGCGCGGCAAACGCGGTCTGATTCTAGGCGTTGCCAACAATCGATCGATCGCCTGGGGTATTGCCAAGGCGTGTCACGGACAAGGCGCCGAGCTTGCTTTCACGTATCAAGGCGACGCGTTGAAGAAACGGGTCGAGCCATTGGCGCAGGACGTCGGCGGATTGGTCGTCGGCCATTGCGACGTCACCGAGCCCAGCACCATCGACGCCGCCTTTGCCTCGATCGAAGCGAAATGGGGCTCGCTCGATTTTCTCGTGCACGCGATCGCCTTCTCCGACAAGGACCAGCTTTCCGGGCGGTATGTCGACACGACGTCGGACAATTTCTCCAAGACCCTGCTGGTGAGCTGCTACTCCTTCACCGCGCTCGCCCAACGCGTGGAGAAGCTGATGCCGCGCGGCGGTTCTCTGCTCACGCTCACCTATTACGGTGCCGAGAAATGGATGCCCCATTACAACGTGATGGGCGTGGCCAAGGCGGCACTGGAGGCGTCCGTGCGCTATCTCGCCGCTGATCTGGGCGCGAAGAACATCCGTGTCAACGCCATCTCCTCGGGGCCGATCAAGACGCTGGCGGCGTCTGGTATCGGCGACTTCCGCTACATTCTCAAGTGGAACGAGCACAATGCCCCGCTCCGTCGGAGCGTAACCATCGAGGAGGTGGGGGACACCGCGGTGTATTTTCTCTCGGATCTGTCGCGTGGCGTCACCGGCGAGATTCACCACGTCGATGCCGGTTATCACATCGTGGGGATGAAACATCCGGACGCGCCCGACATCGATGTCAGCAAGGAATGAAGGGGATGCCCATCCAAGCGCGTCCCCCGATGAGCCTTCGGAACTGTTCCGCGGATGAAGGCCGTCACTGCGCCGTGGCTGAAACTGCGCAGCGCCCGGGATGCGGATGAGCTCGTGCCTCGGCCCGTCATCTATTACGTTCGCCATGGCCTCACAGACTGGAACGTGCAACACCGGCTGCAGGGTCGGCACGACGTGCCGCTCAACAGCGAGGGCTGCGTGCAGGCGGTCCGCTGTGGGGAAATCCTGCGCGACCTGCTCGTACGCGACGGCGGTGTACCTGAGGACCTCGACTACGTTTCCAGTCCGCTCATCCGCGCGCGAAAAACCATGGAAATCGTGCGCGCGACGCTTGGCCTGGACAGCACCGGCTACGGCGTCGATGCGCGGCTTGCCGAGATTTCATTCGGCGAATGGGAAGGCTTGACCTACACCGATGTGCTGTCCCGCGACAAGGACATCGTCGCCAGGCGTGAATCGGACAAGTGGGGGTTCCGTCCGCCCGGCGGTGAAAGCTATGCGCAGGTCACCGCCCGAATAAGCCAATGGCACGCAACGCTGGACAGAGATACCGTGGTTGCCGCCCATGGCGGCACCGGGCGTGCCCTGATTGCACACCTGGCGCTCGCACCAGCGCAGGATGCCACGCATCATGCCGTCGACCAGGGTGTGGTCTACGTGTTCGCCGGCAACCTGCTCACGCGCTACGCCTGATCGGGGCGTGTCATCGGCCGTCTGTTACCGACCGTTGCGGTCCCGGCGCGGCCATTTGACCGCAACGGGCACGCGGGCTACCACACCGCAGCGGGTGGAATCCTATGTCGTTCAATACCTTCGGCCATCTGTTCAGGGTCACGACGTTCGGCGAGAGCCACGGTGCCGCGATTGGCTGCGTGGTCGACGGCTGTCCGCCCCGCATCGCGCTGACCGAGGCCAACATCCAGCCTTATCTCGACAAGCGGCGGCCGGGACAGTCGCGCTTCACCACCCAGCGGCGCGAACCGGACGAGGTGAAAATCCTCTCGGGTGTGTTTTTTGACGAGGCAACCGGTCAACAGGTGACGACCGGAACGCCGATCGCCTTGGTGATCGACAACGTCGATCAACGCTCCAAGGATTATTCCGACATCAAGGACAAGTATCGGCCTGGGCACGCTGACTTCACCTATGATGCCAAATACGGCATCCGCGATTATCGCGGCGGCGGCCGGCAGTCCGCGCGCGAGACCGCGACACGTGTTGCCGCCGGGGCGATCGCGCGCAGGATCGTGCCGGGGATGAGCGTGCGAGGCGCGCTGATCCAGATGGGACCACACGCGATCGATCGCGCCCGCTGGGACTGGGACGAAGTGGAGCGCAATCCGTTCTTCTCTCCCGATGCGCAGCAGGCGACATTCTTCGAGGGCTACCTCGACGACATCCGCAAGCGCGGCTCGTCCGTGGGCGCCGTGATCGAGGTCGTAGCCGAAGGCGTTCCCGCCGGCCTCGGCGCGCCGATCTATGGCAAGCTCGACGGCGATCTCGCCGCAGCGCTCATGGGCATCAACGCCGTCAAGGGCGTCGAGATCGGCGCCGGCTTTGCCGCGGCGGCGCTCAGCGGCGAAGAGAATGCCGATGAAATGCGCATGGGCAACGACGGCAGGCTGGTCTTTCTGTCGAACCATGCGGGCGGCGTGTTGGGCGGCATTTCGACCGGCCAGCCGATCGTGTGCCGTTTTGTGGTCAAGCCGACCTCGTCGATCCTGACCCCGCGCCGCACCGTCGACCGTTACGGAGCCGACACCGAGATCAGCACCAAGGGCCGCCATGATCCCTGCGTCGGGATCCGCGCGGTGCCGATCGGCGAGGCCATGGTGGCGTGCGTGATCGCCGATCACTATCTGCGTCAGCGCGGGCAGATGGGTGAGCCGCCCACGTGGCCGTTCGCTCGCGCCTGAGGGAGTAACGAAAGGTGCTCGACAGTTATCAGCGCGTTGAGTCGGTCCTTGCGGCGTTCGCCGCGGGCGAAATCGTGGTCGTCACCGATGACGACGACCGCGAGAACGAGGGCGACCTGTTCGTCGCGGCTTCGCTATGCACGCCCGAGAAGATGGCTTTCATCATCCGTCATACCTCGGGCATCGTCTGTGCGCCGCTGTCGGCCGAGGAGGCCAAGCGCCTGCACCTCGATCCCATGGTGGCGGCGAACGATGCGCCGCTCGGTACCGCCTTCACCGTCTCGGTCGATGTCCGGCATGGCCTCACGACCGGCATCTCGGGCGAAGAGCGGACCAATACGGTGCGCGCGCTCGCCAATGGCAACGCGGGCGCAAGCGACTTCGTGCGGCCCGGCCATGTATTTCCGCTCGTTGCCAAGGACGGCGGCGTGCTGATGCGCTCCGGTCACACCGAGGCCTGCGTTGATCTCTGCCGTCTTGCCGGGCTGGCGCCGGTCGGCGTGCTTGCCGAACTGATGAACGACGACGGCACGGTGATGCGGGGGCCGGGCGTGACGGCGTTTGCCGAGCGCCACAAGCTCAAGCAGATTTCGATCGCCGATATCATCGCGTACCGGCAGACGCGCGACAAACTCGTCAAGCGCATCGGCGAATTCCCGGTGCAGAGCAAGATCGGTACGCTTGCGGGCTACGCCTATGTGACGCCGTTCGACGCCATCCAGCATATGGCCTTCGTCTACGGCCGCATCGGCGACGGCAGGGACATGCTGGCGCGGCTGCATCGCGCCGATATCATCCGCGATGTCTTTGGCGGCGCCAATCCAGTGCACTCCTCCCTGGAGCGGTTCAAGCAGGAAGGCCGAGGCGTCATCGTGTTCCTTCGAGATGGTGCGGCCGGAGTGCCCACCCATGCCATTCCGCAGTCGGGCTCGACCGGTTCCGAGGTTGCGCGCTCGCGGCAATGGCGCGAGGTCGGGCTCGGCGCCCAGATTCTCAAGGATCTGGGCATCACCTCGATCAAGCTGCTGACATCGGCTAAGCTCACCTATATCGGTCTCGGCGGTTTCGGCATCGAAATCACGTCGACGGAATTGATCGACGACAGAGGCGCCCGGGATTAAGTCTGCCATTCAACGCCCGCTTTTCTTGGCACCGTACCCGTGTCACCATGGAAGCGCTGATCCGCTGACAGAGGAACGGCTGCGGATGAATCCATCGCTGTTTTCGCTCCTGACGGGTGTCGCCGCAGCCGGGCTACTGGCGGTTACCGGCTGGACGTTCGCGGCGCCGGGTCCGGGCGGTGTGTTCGCCGACAAGCGCCCGACTGCAGTTCCCGTCGACGTCGAACTCGTGCTCGCCGTCGATGTGTCCTATTCGATGGACCCGGAGGAGCAGGCGCTGCAGCGCGAGGGCTACATCACCGGCATCACCTCGCGCGATTTCATGCAGGCGCTGCGCGGCGGCCAGCACGGCAAGGTGGCGCTGACCTATTTCGAGTGGGCGGGACCTTACGACCAGAAGATCGTGGTGCCCTGGCGCTTGATCGACGGCCCGGAAAGCGCCGATGCGTTCGCGAACGAGATCGCGCGCGCACCCTACCGCCGCGCCTCGCGCACCTCGATTTCCGGCGCGCTCAATTTCGCCAAGCCCCTGTTCGATGCCAGCGGCTATAGCGGCTTCCGGCGCGTCATCGACGTGTCTGGTGACGGCGCCAACAATAGCGGCCCCTTCGTCACGATCGCACGCGACGACGTGCTGGCGGCGGGGCTGACGATCAACGGCCTGCCGATCATGTTGAAGCGTCCGAATTCCTTCACCATGGATGTCGAGAACCTCGACGTCTATTACGAGGACTGCGTGATCGGCGGCCCGGGTGCATTCGTCATCCCGATCCGTGACCGCGACCAGTTCAAGGAAGCGACCCGCACCAAGCTGGTCCTGGAGATCGCCGGCCGTTCACCCGAGCGCCGGGTGGTGCCGGTGCAGGGGAAGGCGCCGCGGGTGTCCTGCACCATCGGCGAACAGATGTGGCGGGAGCGGTGGGGAAACTAGACGGGCAGGCATTTTGAAGGCGGACAACCCGGCCGTGGGCGTTTATCGCTCTATCCCCCGTCGTCCCTCGCCCGACTTCTGAAAGCACGCCACCAGTTCCACATGTGCCGAATACAAGAACTGATCGACCGGGGTCACTCGCTCGAGACGATATCCGCCATCGATGAGGATACGCGCATCGCGCGCGAAGGTTGCCGGATTGCACGAGACCGCGATCACAGTCGCAACCGGCGACGCCGCGAGCGCCCGCGCCTGCGCCTCGGCGCCCTGCCGTGGCGGATCGAACACGACGGCATCGAAGCGCTTGAGTTCGACCGGCACGAACGGTCGCCGAAAGAGGTCGCGCCCCAGCGCCTCGATCGGCTTGAGACCTTGCGCCCCGGTCGCGGCGTGCTGCAAGGCAGCGATTGCGGCCGGGTCGTTGTCGGCCGCGGTGATCCGGGCGCTTTCGGCGAGCCGCAACGCGAATGGTCCGACGCCGCAGAACAGGTCGGCCACCGTTCTCGCCCCGGTGCAGTGCGCCTCCACCAGCCGCGCCAGGATGGCTTCGCCCGCCGCCGTTGCCTGCAGGAAGGCGCCCGGAGGCAGGACGAGCTGGGTGCGTCCGATCCGCAGCATTGGCTTCGTCCGCTGCGCCACCATCTCTCCGTGGCGGGTAAGGCGGGCGAGACGGCGGCGATCGGCGATCGCGGCGAGGTCCCCCGCCCGGGCGGCGGTCAGCGGACCTGATCCGCGCACGTCGACATCAAGACCGGCATCGGTGGCCGTGACCTGGATGTCGAGCGGCTTGCGCGTTCCCGCCAGCGCCTCAGCTATCGCCCAGGCGGTCTCGATCGCACCATCAAGGCCCGGCGCGAGGATGGGGCAGCGATCGATCGCCACCACGCTATGCGCCTTGAGCGCGGCGAACCCAACCTCGAGCACGTCGTGCGTGCCGCGTCGTGCGTGGAAGACAGCGCGGCGGCGGCCGTCGCCATGCGCGTCGATCAGGTCGTCGACCGCGGCATCGAGCCCGGCCTTCGCCAGCGCCTCCGTCACCAGGGCCCGCTTCCAATGACGGTAGCGCGCCGTCGCGAGATGCTGGAGCGCGCAGCCGCCGCACGTTCCGAAATGCGGGCAGATCGGCGCGATGCGATCGGGGCTCGCGCTGTCGACCTTGATGAGATGCCGGCGGTCGGCGTGACCGGGCCACTGATCGACTTCCGCGATCTCGCCCGGCAGCGTGTAGGGCACGTAGAGCGGGCCCGCGGGCGTGTCCGCCACGCCGTCGCCGCGTGCGCCGAGTCGGGTGATCGAGAGGCGCTCCACCATGGACCTTCGATAGCCGGCGTCCGGGGAAGCGTCCAGAGACCGGACCGAAGCGGCACTATTGTCAAACGGCGCTTAACAGCCGCCATCCGTCCTTCGATCGTCGGTGAAACCGCCAGACCAGCATCACCGCGAACGTGCCGACGGCGATCGAGAAGCCGATCCAGATGCCGACTGCGCCAAGGCCGACCGCGAAAGCCAATCCATAAGCGCAGGGGAAGCCGATCAGCCAAAAGCTCACCCCGGCCAACACCATCGGCACGCGCGTGTCGTTGAACCCGCGCAAGGCGCCGGCGGCGATGCCCTGAACGCCGTCACTCACGAAGAAGGTCGCGCCGACGAGAAGCAGCGTGGCGGCAAGACTTGCCGTACCGCCGGCGTCGGTCTGATCGCCGATGAACAGCAGCGGAATATCATGGCGGAGCGCGACGATGATCGCCGTGGTCGCGGTCATGAAGACGGCGCCCAAGGCAATCGCGCCGAACCCGGCCCGGCGCGCCGCAACCGGATCTTCGCGTCCGACCGCGTGCCCGACGCGCACGGTCGCAGCAAGCGAGATACCGAACGGAATCATGAACAGGATGGCCGCGACCTGCAAAGCGATCTGATGAGCGGCGAGCGCGGTCGTGCCGATCCAGCCCACGAGCAGCGCAGCCGAGGAGAACAGCCCCCACTCCAGCAGGAAGCCGCCCGAGATCGGCAATCCGATCACAAGCAGTTTGCGCATCAGCTCCCAGTCCGCACGCCAGAAGCGGCCGAGCACCCGATATTTCTTGAACGGTCTGCGGGTATAGCAAACCCAGATCGCGGCCACGCACATGGCGGCATTCACGAACGTGGTCGCGAGCCCGGCGCCGAGCAGGTCGAGGCGCGGCAGGCCGAAGGCACCGTGGATCAAGGCATAGGCCAGAAGGCCATTGGCGGGGATGGCGGCGAGCGTGATCGCCAACGCCGGCTCCGGACGATTGACCGCTCCCATGAAATTGCGAAAGGCGATGAAGCACCAGGCGGGGATCATCGACCACGTCAATCCGGCGAGGTAGCGCGCGGCCAGCGCTGCCGTCTCGGATGATTGTCCGGCGGCAATGAGGAGTTCCTCGCCCCAGAGCTGCGCGATATTGACCGGGATGCCGATGATGACCGCGGCCCACAACCCGACACGCAGCGAGCGCCGCACTAGACGGGGCTTGCGCGCGCCAAATGCCTGCGCGGCCAGCGGGGCGACCGCGGAGACCGGCCCCATCCCGAGGACGAATCCAACGAACAGGATCAGATGCGCGAGACCGACGGCGGCAATAGCCTGCTCGCCGAGACGCCCGATCAATGCGAGATCGGTCGTCATCATGGCAATCTGGCCAAGCTGTGTGAGCGCGATCGGCCATGCGAGCCTGATCGTTTCGATCATGTCGGTATGCCACAGCGCGCGCCTGGGCTGCGCCGGCGCTCCGGCAGCGACGATGGTCCGGGGCAATGTCATGGCGCGGCACCATAAGGAATGCCGTGGCAAGAGAAAGGCTGGAGCGGGGGCGCCTCAGGTGCGATGCGCGCCGATGAAGAATTCGCGATTGCCGTCGCCGCCCGCAATAGGTGAGGCAACGATGCCGCGGACGTGCCAGCCGCACGAGGTGACGAATGACGCGATATCGTCGCACACGGCAGCGTGAACGAGCGGGTCTCGCACGATACCCTTCTTGACGTGAGTCCGGCCGGCTTCGAATTGCGGCTTGATCAGCGCCAGCAGGTGCGCCGGCGTTTGCAGGAGCTCAAGCACCGCGGGTAGCAGGAGCCTGAGCGAGATGAAGCTTGCATCGATGGTGACGAATTCGGGCCGCTCCGGCAGCAGCGCCGGATCGAGCCGGCGGATATCGGTGCCCTCGATGGATATGATCTCCGGTCGCTCACGCAGGCGTGAATGCAACTGGTCGCGACCCACATCCACAGCGTAGACCCGCCGAGCGCCACGCGCGAGCAGAACTTCGGTGAAACCCCCGGTCGAGGCGCCGACATCGAGACAGACGCGCCCGCGCGGGTCACCGATCGGATCGCAGCGGAAATGATCGAGTGCGGCCGCGAGCTTTACGCCGCCGCGCGACACGTAGGGGTGTGCGGGCTCGGCCTGCAAGACCGCGGCGGCTGACACGTCCTGCGAGGCTCTGGTGATGTGGACGTCATCTGCCGTCACCCGGCCGGCAGCAATCGCTGCCTGGGCCTTGGCACGGCTCTCGAACAGGCCGCGCTTGACAAGCAGACGATCGATGCGAACGCGGGTGGCCATGGGTTCTGCATTGGGTCGAAGCGCGCGAGCCGCCAGGTGGCGAGGTATTCGCGTGCCGGAACAAGTAACGGCGCTCTGCTGTTATTTCCAGTCAGCTCATCACGAGCCGACCCGAAGCGGGGAGGTCTCAAGGCCCGCACGGACCAGAAAGGGATGAATCATGGCACGAAAATATTCCCGCAGTGCTTCGAAGGATGTCGAACGGGTGATGCGAAAGCGCAAGCGCGGAAAGCTCAAGAGCGGCAGCGGTAAAAAGGTCACAAGCCGCAAACAGGCAATCGCTATCGGCCTCTCGGAGGCGCGCCGGGAAGGGAAGAAAGTCCCGCGCAAGCGCACTGGACGCAAGGGCGCGGCGCCCAAGGCCAAAACTCGTAAAAGCAGCAGCCGCAAGCGCAGCTAGGGAGTGCCCGATCGGGGTCTAGACGCGCCCGAGCTTCATTGCCTCGCCACGTAGATTCTGGCCGAGGGCCTCGAATGCCTTGGTGACGATGCCTTTGGCATCAAGGCCGGCGGTGGCGTACATCGCCGCGGGCGAATCCTGATCGATGAAGATATCGGGCAGCACCATCGGGCGCACTTTGAGGCCGCCGTCCAGCACGCCGTTGTCCGCGAGCGACTGCAGCACCTGCGCAGCGAAGCCGCCAATCGAGCCTTCCTCGATGGTGATGAGCACCTCGTGCTCGCGCGCGAGCCGAAGCAGCAGATCGGTATCGAGCGGCTTCGCGAAGCGGGCATCCGCGACCGTGGTCGACAGTCCGAGCGCGGCAAGCTCGTCGGCTGCCTTGAGGCATTCCGCGAGCCGGGCGCCGAACGAGAACAACGCCACCTTGGTACCCTCGCGCAAGATGCGTCCCTTGCCGATCTCGAGCGGCTTGCCTTCCGCCGGCATCGGTACGCCCATGCCCTCGCCGCGGGGATAGCGCAGCGCCGACGGGCGATCGTCGATGGCGGCGGCGGTCGCCACCATGTGCACAAGGTCGGCCTCGTCCGCCGCCGCCATGATCACAAAACCTGGCAGGCAGCCGAGATAGGCCACGTCGAAGGCGCCGGCATGGGTGGGGCCGTCGGCGCCGACGAGCCCTGCGCGGTCCATGGCGAAACGCACCGGCAGCCGCTGGATGGCGACGTCGTGCACGACTTGATCGTAGGCGCGCTGCAGGAAGGTCGAGTAAATCGTGGCGAACGGCTTGAGGCCCTCGGTCGCAAGGCCCGCCGCGAACGTTATTCCATGCTGTTCGGCGATGCCGACATCGAAGCAGCGGTTAGGAAACTCCTTGGCGAACAGGTCGAGGCCGGTTCCCGACGGCATCGCGGCGGTGATGGCGACGATCTTGTCGTCCTTCCTCGCCTCCTGGATCAGGGCGTCGGCGTAGACCTTGGTATAGGCGGGCGCCCCGGCCTTTGACTTCGCCTGCGCGCCGGTGGCGACGTCGAACTTGACGACGCCGTGGTACTTGTCGGCCGATTTCTCGGCCGGGTCGTAGCCCTTGCCCTTTTTGGTGACGACGTGAACCAGGAACGGCCCGTCCTTCGCGTCCCTGACGTTGTTCAGAACGGGCAGGAGATGATCGATGTTGTGGCCGTCGATCGGCCCGACATAGAAGAATCCCATCTCGTCGAACAGCGTGCCCCCGGTAACGAGCCCGCGGGCGTATTCCTCCATCGCCACCGCGCGCTGTTCGAGGAACGGCGGCAGGAGCTTGGCGAGCTTCTTCACGGTGTGGTGCACGGAGCGGTAGGTCCGTCCGGAGACGAGGCGCGCGAGATAGCCTGACAATGCACCGACCGGCGGCGCGATCGACATGTCGTTGTCGTTGAGAATGACGATCAGGCGGGAGTTCATGGCGCCGGCGTTGTTCATGGCCTCGTAGGCCATGCCGGCGGACATGGCGCCGTCGCCGATCACGGCGATCACATGATTGGGCTTGCCCTCAAGGTCGCGGGCGACCGCCATGCCGAGCCCGGCCGAGATCGAGGTCGAGGAGTGAGCCGCGCCGAACGGATCGTATTCGCTCTCCGCGCGCTTGGTGAAGCCGGAAAGTCCACCGCCTTGTCTCAGCGTGCGGATGCGGTTGCGCCGCCCGGTCAAAATCTTGTGCGGATACGCCTGGTGCCCGACGTCCCAGATCAGACGGTCTTCGGGGGTATTGAACACGTAGTGCAGGGCAACCGTCAGCTCGATCACCCCGAGCCCCGCGCCCAGATGGCCACCGGTGACCGCGACCGCATCGACTGTCTCCTGACGCAGCTCGTCGGCGAGTTGGCGCAGCTGCCCGGCTTCCAGCCGACGCAGGTCAGCCGGGGTCTGGACGAGGTCGAGAAGGGGGGTCTTCGATGATTCGGCCACGGGCGAACTCCCACCGACAAAACGGTCGGTAATCTAACGGGTTGACCACTATTTAACCAGCGTGAGGGCCGGGATCAAACAGGGAACAAGGCGAAGTGCTTAACGCAGTTAAGCTTTTCTGCGAGGCTGCAGCGGAACTCGCCGCTCGGCTGCGGCGTTTTTCCCAACCCCAGGGGAATCGAGTTGCGTTATGGCACCGCGTGCGAATGGAAGGGTTACCTCAAACACTCGCCTGTGTCTTGTGCCGTTGCCCTGTTTCCCGCGACGAGCACCCGCGACCGGAATCCGCTAGAGGTCTTTGACGGTGGGCCTTCAGACATATCGCAAGAAGCGCAAGTTTGACGTCACCCCGGAGCCGCGCGGGCGCGCCACGCGTGCCAAAGGAAATCAGTTCGTCATCCAGAAGCACGCGGCGCGCCGCCTGCATTACGACCTGCGGCTCGAACTCGACGGCGTGATGAAGAGCTGGGCCGTTACCCGTGGTCCGAGCCTTGTTCCGGGCGACAAACGCCTTGCGGTCCACGTGGAAGATCATCCGATCGAGTACAACGCATTCGAAGGGACCATTCCGCAGGGGGAGTATGGCGGCGGCACCGTGATGATCTGGGACCGCGGCCGTTGGGAGCCGGATGGCGACCCGCATCGCGGATACAAGAAAGGGCACCTGATCTTCACGCTCGAGGGCGAGAAGCTGCGCGGGCGGTGGCATCTCGTGCGCATGCACAGCAGAGGCGGAGAGAAAAAAGAGCCGTGGCTCCTGATCAAGGCCAAGGACGACGAAGCCCGCAATCCCGACGACCCCGACATTCTCGAGGACAAGCCGCTGTCGGTCGTCAGCGGCCGGTCGATCCCGGAAATTGCCGAGGGCAAGGGCCGCAAGCGCGTCTGGCATTCGAACCGGAGCGTGAAGGACAATGTCACCGGCGGCGCAACCAAGGCTAACGCATCTGTGCGTCGCGCAAGCACCAGCAAGACATCAGCCAAGACGTCAGCCAAGACATCGCCGCAGAGTGGGCGCCGCCCACGTCCCTCGGCAGCCAAGAAGGAGACCGCCAAGAAACGCACCAGCAAGAGCAGCGAAACGGAACCGCGGCCGCAAGGTGCGCCCCTGCCGGATTTCGTGCCGCCGTCGCTCGCCACCTTGCGCACGAAGGCACCGAGCGGGGCGGGCTGGGTGCATGAGATCAAGTTCGACGGCTACCGGATCCAGGCCCGGCTCGACCGCGGCAAGGTCCGCCTGCTTACCCGCAAGGGTCTCGACTGGACCAGCAAATTCCCCAACGTCGCCGCGGCCGTCACCGAGTTGTCGGCGCGCACCGCGCTCATCGACGGGGAGGTGGTGATCCTGGATGCGGGCGGCGTTTCGAGTTTTTCGGGATTGCAGGCCGCGCTGAAAGCCGGCGAGCGTGACCGCTTTCTGTACTACGTCTTCGATCTGCTCCATCTCGATGGCCGCGACCTGACCGGCGTGCCGTTGATCGAACGCAAGGCCGAATTGGGACGCCTCGTCGGCAAGGTGCAACAAGGCACGATCAGATACAGCGACGATTTCGAGGAATCGGGCCCGACCATGCTGCAGCACGCCTGCGGGCTCGGGCTCGAAGGAATCGTATCCAAGCGAACGGATGCGCCCTACCGCACCGGTCGGTCGGAAACGTTCGTCAAGACCAAGTGCTCGAACGCCCAGGAATTCGTGGTCGGCGGTTTCGCGCCGTCGAACGTTCAACCGCGGGCGATCGGTGCCCTGGTCGCGGGCTATTACGATCAGGGCCGTTTCATCTATGCCGGCCGTATCGGCACCGGCTACACCCAGACCGTAGCGCGGGATCTGTGGAAGCGGCTGCATCCATTGGAGATCGACAAGCCGCCGTTCGATCAAATTCCCCGCGAGGAAGCCCGCCGGCGCGACGTGAACTGGGTCGAGCCCAGAACGGTGATCGAGTCGGAATTCCGCGGGTGGACCGCTGACGGGCTCGTGCGCCAAGCGGCGTTCAAGGGCGTGCGCGAGGACAAGCCGCCGCGCGAGGTGGTGAGAGAACTCCCGGCCGTGCGCAGTGCGCAGGGGAGCGTCGAAACCGCGCCGAAAATTGCAGCCGAGGCGTCGAAAGCGATGACCAAGACATCAAAGGCAAAGACGCGGCCGAGCGGACGTAAATCGTCGGGCAGCCGGTCCAAGTCCGAAATCGGGGAGGTCCGTTTCTCGCATCCGGATCGCGTCTACTGGGCCGACGTCGGCGTCACCAAGCAGAATCTGGCGGATTACTATCGCGCGGTTTGGGACTTGATGGCGCCGCAGGTGGTCGACCGGCCGTTGTCGCTGGTGCGCTGTCCCGATGGAACGGCTGGCCAGTGTTTCTTCCAGAAGCACGCGTCGGCCGGTCTCACCGAGAAGAATCTCCGTACCGTGATCGACAGCAAGAAACGGCAGATCATCGCGGTCGAGGACCTGGATGGGCTCCTGTCGCTGGTTCAGGCGGGCGTGCTCGAGGTGCACGTGCGCGGCTCCATGATTGATCATCTGGAGATTTGCGACCGCATCGTTTTCGACATCGATCCCGGTGACGGTCTCGGCTGGGCCGACATCGTCGCGGCCGCGCGCGACGTCCGTGAGCGGCTCGCCGCCATCGACCTTCAAAGCTTCGTCAAGCTGACGGGCGGTAAGGGTTTACATGTTGTCTTGCCAATCACCGGCGCTGATTGGGAAACAGCCAAGAGCTTCGCGCAGACCGTCGCGCTCGCCATGACCGCCGACGATCCCAAGCGTTACGTCGCCAAGATCACGAAATCCCTCCGCACCGGAAAAATCTTCGTCGACTATCTGCGCAATTCCCTGGAGCAGACCGCAGTCGCCGCGTATTCCACCCGCGCGCGAGCAGGCGCGCCGGTCTCGGTGCCGGTAACGTGGGAAGAATTGAGCAAGACCAAAGGCGGCAGCCAATACACCGTGCTCAATCTGGCAAAGCGCCTGAGCAGCCTGAAGCAGGATCCGTGGAAGGATATCGGGCGGGTGAAGCAGAAGCTGCCGAATCTCAGGACGGTGCGGAAATCCTGACCCCGCCGCTCATCGGCAACGGTTACGTCGGCAGCGGAATAAACTCCTTGTCGTCTCCGGGCACGGTGTCGAAGCGCGCGAGCTTCCAGTCGGCCTTGGCCTGCTCGATGCGCTCCTTGCGCGAAGAGACGAAATTCCACCAGATGTGGCGCGGGCCATCCATCGCCGCGCCGCCGAGCAGCACGAGATGTGCATCGCTCACCGCGGTGACCGTGATGTGGTCGCCGGGACGAAATACCAGGAGGCGGCCGGCGCTGAACCGATCGCCCGCGATATCGACCTCACCCGAAATGAGATAGACCGCGCGCTCCTCGGTATCGGCATCGACCGGCAGCGTGGTGCCGGCGGCCAGCGTCACGTCGGCAAACAGCGTTTCCGAAGCCGTCGCCACCGGTGAGCGCGCACCGTAGACACTGCCGGCAACGACACGCACTGTCTTGCCCTCGTCGTTCACCAGCGGAAGGGCCGCGCTGTCATGGTGGAAGAAGGCCGGCGCGCTCTCTTCTTGCGCCGCGGGGAGGGCGACCCAGCACTGCAGGCCGTGGATAGGCTCGCCGTCTCTGCGATGATCGGGCGCCGTGCGTTCGGAATGAACGATGCCGCGACCCGCGGACATCCAATTGACCTCGCCTGGACGGATCGCGGCGTCGGTCCCGAGACTGTCGCGATGGATGATCTCGCCGTCGAACAGGAAGGTGACAGTGGCGAGGCCGATATGGGGATGCGGCCGTACGTCGATGCCCTGGCCGGCGCGAAATTCAGCGGGTCCGAAGTGATCGAAGAAGATGAAGGGGCCGACCATGCGCCGTTCGACATGGGGGAGCGCGCGCCGCACCGTGAAGTGACCGACATCCACGCTCCGCGGCACCACCACAAGATCGATGGCATCGGCGGCTCTGGCATCGCCGGGCGCCGGATCCTTGGCCGGAAAGAAGCTCATGTTGATATTCTCCGTCGCAGACGCCCGTCCCGTCTTCACAGAGAACGACGATATCTTGTCATTCCGATGGAGATCGGCCGAACAGATTACGGGACGTCGAGCGGTTCCGTTCCGGTCGGCTTGCCGGCGGCGTCGAGCCGGATTTTTTCAACCCGTGCCTCGGCCAGGCGCAGCAGCTCCTCGCAGCGACGCTTTAGCGCCTCGCCACGCTCGTAGATCGCCACCGATTCCTCGAGCGGCACCTTGCCCTCTTCCAGTCGTTTGACGATCGATTCGAGCTCCTCGATCGCCCGTTCGAAGGGCAAGCGCATGACATCGGAATGGGCATTGTCGGTCATGATCGGGTCCCAGTGAATGGCCTCTGTATAGTGCAATCCGGCCCCGGGCGCAGGGCCATGCCAGGCCCCCGCCTTGGCGTCGCCCGCTCCCGAGGCGTCCGCGCAGCAGCGCAGATCAGCCCTGCATCAGTGCGGTGACGTGAGCAGACGCCGAGTTGGCCAGCCCCTCAAGGTCATAGCCCCCTTCCAGCACTGATACGACGCGGCCTCCGGCGCTTGCGTCCGCAATCTCCATGAGCTTGAGGGTGGCCCAGTCGAAATCGGCTTCCAGCAGATTGAGGTTGGCGAGCGGATCGCGCATGTGAGCGTCGAAGCCCGCGGAGATCACGATCAGGTCGGGCCGGAAATCTCGCAGCCGCGGCAGGATCACGCCCTCGAACGCCGCCCGAAACTGGTCTCCGCCATCACCCGGGCGCAGCGGCGCATTCACGATGGTGTTGTGCTCGCCGCGCTCGCTCACCGCTCCGGTGCCGGGGTAGAGCGGCATCTGATGGGTCGAGGCGTACATGACAGTGCGGTCGGACCAGAAGATCTCCTGCGAGCCGTTGCCATGGTGAACGTCGAAGTCGACCACCGCAGCGCGCTCGATGCCGTGTTTTTTCTGCGCGTGGCGCGCGGCGATGGCCGCGCTGTTGAAGAAGCAGAATCCCATTGGCCGGGCCGTTTCGGCGTGGTGACCGGGGGGCCGCGTCGCAACGAAGGCATTCTTCGCCTTGCCGGCCATGACCTCGTCGACCGCGTGCACGACGCCGCCGACGGCGCGCAGGGCCGCCTCAAAACTGCCCGGCGACATGGTCGTGTCGGCGTCCAGGCCGATCAGGCCTTCCTTCGGCGTCGCCTCGCGGATGGCGGTGACATATTGCATGGGATGGCAGAGCGCGATCGTGTCGAGCGAAGCGCTCGGCGCGGCGACGCGGGCGAGCGTCTGGAAGCGCTCTTGTTCGAGGGCGCGGTCGATGGCGCGCAGCCGATCCGGTCGTTCGGGATGGCCGGCCGGCGTGAGATGGTCGAGGCAGGCGGGGTGGGTGATGAGGAGGGTGGACATCAGCCTATCCAAGAGTGATGCGGCACCGACACTTAAGCCTACATCCGGGATAAAGGAAGACGCTTACTCCCACCGCTCCACGGTCACGCTCACGCCGGGCGGCGGCGCCGGCTCGTCCGGGACGAAGAAGGTGCGCGCGAGCGGCTCGCTCGGGTCCGCCCGGTACTGCTCGAAATCGGTGATGCCCTCGGCCGCGAGAAAGGTATCGTCGATCAGGAAGTTGCCGGTGAAACTGCGGGACGGCTTCTGGAATACGAGATAGGCCGCATCCGCCATGATTGCAGGCGTGCGCGACATTCGCATGACCCGCTCGCCGCCGAGCAGGTTCTTGATGGCCGCAGTCGCTATGGTGGCGCGCGGCCATAGCGCGTTGACCGCGATCCCCTTCGCCCGCAGCTCACCGGCAAGCCCAAGCACGACCAGGCTCATGCCGTATTTGGCGATAGAATAGGCCGTACTGCCGGCAAACCATTTTTCCCGAAAGTCGAGCGGCGGCGAGTTCATCAGGATGTGAGGGTTCTTCGCTTTCTCGAGATGCGGGATCGCGTATTTCGACACCATCAGGGTGCCGCGGGTGTTGACCTGGTGCATGAGATCGAAGCGGCGCATGTCGGTATCCACGACCGACGTGCGCTGAACAGCGCTCGCGTTGTTGACCACGATATCGAGCCGGCCGAAGGTCGCGACGGTCTGCTCGATCGCGTCTTTCACCTGCGCCTCGTCGCGCACATCGACCACCAGAGGCAACGCGTTGCCACCGGCCTTGGTGATCTCGTCGGCGGCGGTGAAGATGGTGCCCGCCAGCTTCGGGTGCGGCTTGTCGGTCTTCGCGGCAATGGCAATGTTGGCGCCGTCGCGCGCAGCGCGGAGCGCAATTGCAAGCCC
>Ga0207706_10001345_pt1 | contig 24547 bp, 37 predicted proteins | sample KBSC53metaG_FD_184318 | JGI IMG/M metagenome (GOLD analysis project Ga0207706, IMG submission 184318) | Corn rhizosphere microbial communities from Kellogg Biological Station, Michigan, USA - KBS C5-3 metaG (SPAdes) (version 2) | ecosystem: Host-associated > Plants > Roots > Rhizosphere > Soil ... | reverse complement strand
GTTCGATCAGATCCTGATCACCCGGACGGGAGCAGGGGATCGGGACGATCCGCAGTTGCAGGCTGTCCCCTGTCCCCTGTTCCCTATTCCCTCATCTCTCGTCAGACGAACTGGCCGAGGAACCGCATGTCTCCCTCGTACAGCAGGCGGATGTCGGTGACGCCGTAGCGCTGCATGGCGATGCGGCCGGGGCCCATGCCGAAGGCGTAGCCGGTGTAGCGCTCGGGGTCGTAGCCGCAGTTGAGGAAGACGCTGGGGTGCACCATCCCGCTCCCCATGATCTCCATCCAACCCGTCTGCTTGCACGCCGGGCACCCGCCGCCGCCGCAGATCTGGCAGCGCACGTCCACCTCGGCGCTCGGCTCGGTGAAGGGGAAGAAGCTGGGGCGGAAGCGCACGGGCACCGACGGGCCGAAGAAGCGGTGCACGAACGCGGTGATGGTGGCCTTGAAGTCGGCGAAGGTGATCCCCTCGTCCACCGCCAGGCCCTCGAGCTGCTCGAACGCCGGCGCGTGGCTGGCGTCGAACGGGTCGCGGCGGTAGACGGCGCCGGGGATCACCACGCGCACCGGCGGCTGGAACGCCTCCATCACCCGCGCCTGCATCGGGCTGGTGTGGGTGCGCAGCACGATCCCTTCGTCCAGGTAGAAGGTGTCGTGCATGTCGGCCGCGGGGTGGTCGAGCGGCGTGTTGAGCCTGGAGAAGTTGTACTCCACCGTCTCCACCTCGGGCCCCGCCACGCGCGTGAACCCCAGGTCGCGGAAGATGTCGCAGATCTCCTCCACCACCTGCGTCACCGGGTGCACCCCGCCGCGCCAGCGCCGGCGCCCGGGGAGCGTCAGGTCGGCCCCCGGGCCCGCGTCCGCCACGGCGAAACCGGCCTCGCGCTGGTCGAGCAGCGCGCTGAGCGCGTCCTTCACCCGGTTGGCCTCGGCGCCCACGGCGGGGCGCTCGTCGGGGCCCAGCTCGCCCAGGCGGCGCAGCACGGCGGTCAGCCGCCCGCCCTTGCGGCCCACGTACTCCACGCGCAGCGCCTCCAGCTCCTGCGCGCTGCCGGCCTCCGCGATGGCCGCCTCGCCGTCGCGCTGGATCCCCTGTAGCTCGCCGATCAGCTCGTCAACGATACTCATTCGGTCCGGATGATGTCCGATGCTTCGAAACGGCCAGGGAAGACGCCACGCCGTTCGGCCGCCGCCGAACCCCACAATCTGTTCCGCCGGGGCGCGAATGGCTACCCCTTGCGCGGGCCGCGAGGGGCCGCCCGGACGCGCGGAGGGTGTCGCGTGGCCGGACAGCTGTCGCGCGGCGGCACACCGCGCCGCGAAAAAATCGCGCAAATCGCTGGGATTTCTCGACTTCTGTGCGGCACGCGGCGTGACACGGTACCGCGCCGGTCCCGTGTGCCCACCCGCCCGCGGGCCTCGCCGCCTCCGCGTGTGGAGAGCGGTGGGATCCGGCCAAACGAAGCGAGGGAGGTGCCCATGCCACGCGTCCGACCGATCGTTGCCCTGTTCCCCGCGTTGCTCGCGCTGTGCGGCTGCAAGGACAGTCTCGCCAGCGGGGGCACCGTGCAGCTGCTGGACAACTGCGACCCCGCCAGCTTCAACGCCGCGCTGGGCGCCGGCGCCTGCCTGCACGCCAGCAGCGGCGGCGGGATGACGCTCGCCGCGTTCAACGCCGAGCTCAACGCCAACCACAGCGTGGCCGCGTGGGACATGGAGCCCGACCAGATGACGGTGCGCGAGGGGAGCACCTTTTCGGTGACCAACACCGGCGGCGAGACGCACACCTACACCGAGGTGGACGAGTTCGGCGGCGGCGTGGTGCCGGCGCTCAACACGGCGTCGGGGAACACCACCGTGGCGCCCGAATGTGCGGACGCCGGCGAGTTCAACGCCTCCATCGTCGCCTCGGGGCAGACCAGGCAGCACACCTTCGACGAGCGCGGCACCGAGAAGTACCAGTGCTGCATCCACCCCTGGATGCGGCAGGTCGTGACCGTGCGCTGACGCCCGGCGGCCACCAACGAAAGCGGCGCCGGAGGAGGTCCCCCCCGGCGCCGCTCTGGGCAACTTCGATCCGGCGAAGCGCTCAGCCCAGGCTGGAACGGGCGGCGCTGGCCAGCTGCTCGAAGGCCTGCGGCTCGCGCACGGCGAGGTCCGCCAGCACCTTGCGGTCGATCTCGATGCCGGCCTTCTTCAGGCCGTCCATCAGCCGGCTGTACGAAAGGTCGTGCGTGCGGGCCGCGGCGTTGATGCGGATGATCCACAGGCGGCGGAACTCGCGCTTGCGGTTCTTGCGGTCGCGGTAGGCGTAGCGGCGCGCGCGCTCCACCGCCTCCTTGGCCGTCTTGTACAGGTTCTTGCGGCGGCCGAAATAGCCCTTGGCGTCCGCCAGGATCTGCCGCTTGCGGCGCAGTCGCGCCACGTTGTTCTTCACGCGGGGCATGGTCTATCCCTCACTTTCCAGAAGTTTCAGAAGTCTCGGAACGCTCGCTCAGGCCTGGATGAGGCGCTTCACGCGCTTCTCGTCGCTCTTGGCCAGCATGGTGGTGCCGCGCAGGTTGCGCTTCCGCTTCTGCGACTTCTTGGTCAGGATGTGGCTGTGGAACGCGTGCCCGCGCTTCACCCGGCCGGTGGCGGTCTTCTTGAACCGCTTGGCGGCGCCACGGTGCGTCTTCATCTTCGGCATCGAACTGCTTCCTTTCGCTGAAGCCCGGTGAGCCGGGCCCTCAGGTGGCTGTCTTTGCAGTGGGGGCGAGCACCATCACCATGCTCCGGCCCTCCAGCTGCGGATGCTGCTCCACCTTGCTCACGTCCTGGAGCAGGGAGGATACGCGGTCCAGCACCTGGCGCCCAAACTCGGGGTGCGCCATCTGGCGGCCGCGGAACATCATGGTGAGCTTCACCTTGTTCCCCTCTTCGAGGAACCGCCGCGCGTGCCGCGTCTTGAACTCGAAGTCGTGGTCTTCGATGCCCGGCCGCATCTTGACCTCCTTGATCTGCACGTGGTGCTGCCGCTTGCGCGCCTCGCGCGCCTGCCGCTGCTCCTCGTACTTGTACTTCCCGTAGTCCATGATACGGCAGACCGGCGGGCGGGCCGTGGGCGCCACCTCCACCAGGTCCAGCCCCAGCTCCTCCGCCATCTCCATCGCCCGCTCGATCGGGATGATCCCGGCCTGCTCGCCGTCGGGAGTAATCACGCGCACGGGGCTGATGCGGATCTGCCGGTTTACGCGCAGCTTGTCGTTGATGGGGACGTTCTCCTGAATGAGAGACGAAAAAACGGGCCTGAATCCGTTCAGGCCCGTTCGCTGCTGAACGCACCCATCGGCTTCCACTCCGGCCGGAGTTGGAAGGGGCGCGCCGCGGCTTCGCGGACCTGGCAGCATCACGGTCTTTCGACGCGGTGAGCCAGCAGGTGGGGGGCCTGCCGGCCCCCACTTTTCCAGCAATGTGCCGCAAAGATAGCGGAATGTCGAGTTCCCGTCAACCACGGGGGACAGGGAACAGGGGACAGGGGACGGCGGGCAATCGGGGCCCTGGAGTGCATCGTGCCGCGCGGGTCTATTCCGCGCCGAGATAGGCGTAGCGGATCACGAAGAGCGCGGCCAGGACGTACACCAGCGGGCTCACCTCGCGGCCGCGGCCGGCCAGCAGCTTGATCGCCGGGTAGCTCACGAAGCCCAGCGCCAGGCCGTTGGCGATCGAGAAGGTGAGCGGCATCCCGATCATGGTCAGGAACGCGGGGATCGCCTCGGTCTCGTCGTCCCACCTCACCTCCAGCGCGCCCTTCAGCATCAGGCTGCCCACCACGACCAGCGCCGGCGCCGTGGCCATCGCGGGGATGGCGGCGGCGAGCGGGGAGAAGAAGACGGCGAGGAGGACGAGGACCCCCACCACGACCGCCGTGAGCCCCGTCCTGCCGCCCTCGGCCACGCCCGTGGCGCTCTCGATGTACGCCGTCACCGTGCTGGTGCCCAGCGCCGCCCCGACGATGGTCGCGATGGAATCCGTCAGCAGCGCGCGCTGGGCCTTGGGGAGATCTCCCTCCGGCGTCAGGAAGCCGGCCTGGTGCCCCAGGCCCACGACGGTGCCGACGGTGTCGAACAGGTCCACGAAGAAGAAGACGAACACCACGTGCAGCAGCCCCAGCCCCAGCGCGCCGCGCACGTCCAGCTTCAGGAAGGTGCCGCTGGCGTCGGGGAGCGCCACCACCGCCGAGGGAGGACGGGCGACTCCCGTCAGGTACGCGGCGGCGGCGGTGAGGATGATCCCCACCATGATCGCGCTCTTCCACCCGCGCGCCATCAGCGCCGCGGTCACGATCAGTCCGGCGATGGCCAGGATGGTGGGGAGCGAGGTGACCGTTCCGAGCGTGACGAAGGTGGCCTCGCTGGCACGGACCACGCCGGCGTTCTTCAGGCCGATGAAGGCGATGAACAGCCCGATCCCCGCGCCGGTGGCCAGCTTGAGCCCCAGCGGGATCGCCCGCACCACCAGCTCGCGGATGCGCAGCAGCGTCAACACCAGGAAGACGACGCCGGAGAGGAACACCGCGCCCAGCGCCGTCTGCCACGGGTAGTGCAGGCCCAGGACCACGGCGTAGGTGAAGTACGCGTTCAGCCCCATCCCCGGCGCGGTGGCGAACGGATAGTTCGCCAGGATCCCCATCAGGAAGCACCCCACCGCCGCCGACACCGCCGTGGCGAACAGCGCTCCCTCGAGCGGAACGCCGGCCTGGTGCAGGATCAGCGGGTTCACCGCCAGCACGTAGGCCATGGTGAGGAAGGTGGTGAGCCCCGCCTGGACCTCGGTGCGCACGGTGGTGCCGTGCGCGCGCAGGTGAAAGGCGCGCTCCAGCCACGGTTCGCGCGCGGAAGGGAGCGTGGCGTCGGTCATTCCGCGTCTGTGGAGGGTGGGGCGGAGGACGCTCCTCGGCGCGTGCGCGGGCACCGCGAACGGGTGCGTGAGTGCGCGAGTGCGCCGGTGCGTTTGCGTGAAGGTGTGCGGTGGGATCTGGCGGGGCAATCCCGCCCTCGGTCACTCCTCCGCCAGCGGGTCGCCCACGCGGATCGGGCCGCCGCGGAGCACCTCGGCGCGCAGGCCGCCGCGCATCCTCAGGTCACGGGTGACGCCGCGGTAGGTGAGCTTCGCGAGATGGCCGCAGGGGTGGCAGAGTTCCACGCCGCGAAGCACGGCGCCGCCCACGCGAAAGGTGCGGCCCACCAGCTCGTTCAGGCGCACGCCGCGCGTCACCAGGTTGCGGCGCGCGTCGGCGGCGGTGAAGGGGACGCCGGCGCCGCGGACGGCTTCCACCGCCTCGGCCTCGATCAGCGTGACCTGCCGGTCGGCCGCGTACCGCCCCGGCCGCTGGCCGAAGTAGCGGTCGCCCTCCAGCCCCATCCCCGCCACGGCGGCCACGTGATGGACGGCGGTGCGTGGCGCGCCCTTCGGCCCGGCGACCAGGATCTGCTCGACGGTGCCGTGCTGCGCGGCCGGCGTTTCGGTGGCGTGGGTGTCGGTCATCGAATGCGTGATCGTGTCGTGAGGTCGCGTGCGGCTCGGGGACGCAGGGGCCGCACCGCTCGTTCCGTAAAGACATGCGCCCGGAGCGGTTGCCCCGGGCGCGCGTCGGTCCGCCGATCCCCGTCTGCTTCGTCAGCCGCGCTGGAAGGAGAAATGGACCAGCCCGGTGTTGCCGGGAACGTTGTACCACAACTCGCTCCCGCTCATCGTGCCCTCCCACTCGCCCCCGGTGGAGGCGTGGAAGGTGATGGCGTTGCCCTTGATGGTGATGGTGCCCTGGGTGACGGTTTCGCGCAGCGAGGCGGTGCCGCCGGCGGGCGTCTCGGAGATCTGGAAGCTTTGCCGGAAGGTGGTGCCCCCGGTCAGCACGATCTCGCCCGCGGTGATGGACACGCGCCCGGTGGCGTCGTTGCGGACGTCCACCGGCAGCGGCGCGTCGTTGACGGTCTTGAGTGTGAACGTGGCGCCGACCGAGCCGTTGTTCGGCACCGACGCCGTGGTCGAGTCGGTGCACCCGCCCGCCGCCAGCCCCGCCGCCATCACCGCGAGTGCGGCCAGCTTCAGCCGCGCGAATCGCATCGTACAGGTTCTCGGGTCAAAGGTTTTTTCGTGCGTCTGACGTCGGTCGGAACAGGTGCGCGAGCGCGTGAGTGCGCGAGTGCGTTCTGGGTTGCGCGCGGATGCGGGCGGAAGTGCGTCTTCCGCGGTTCACGCACTCGCGCGCTCACGCGCTTCCGCATCCGTTGGGCCGGTCATCCCGCCGCGCCGGCCAGGCCCAGCTCCGGGGCCACGGTGCGCATGGCTTCGATCACGAACTGTACGTGCTCGGCCAGCTCCACGCCAAGGTCCTCGGCGGCCTTGCGCACGTCGTCGCGGTCCACGCCGGCGGCGAAGGCCTTGTCCTTCATCTTCTTGATGACCGACTTCGCCTCCAGGTCCATCACCGAGCGCGAGGGGCGCACCAGGGCGGCGGCGGTGACCAGGCCGGTGATCTCGTCGCAGGCGTGCAGGGTGCGCTCGAGCTTCGACTCGGGGTGCACGCCGGTGCGCGAGGCGTAGTGCGAGAGGATGGCCCGGATCACCGCTTCGGGGTAGCCCTGCGCGCGCAGGACCGGCTCGCCCGCCAGCGGGTGCTGGTCGGGGTGCTCCTCGTAGTCGAAGTCGTGCAGCAGCCCCGCCAGACCGTAGATCTCCTCGTCTTCGTTCCAGCGGCGGGCGTAGGCGCGGCAGGCGGCCTCCACCGAGTACATGTGGCGGCGCAGGCTTTCGCTCTGCACGTGCTGGTGCATCAGCGCGAGGGCCTGCTCGCGCGAGGGAAGCTGCGGCATCGGGACAGTGGGGGAGGATGGGTTCGCGGTGGCGCGGCCGGTCCGCGCGCGCGAAAGATATCCACCGCCCCCGCCGCCCGAAATCCGTCCCCCGCTTTCCCTTGCGCCCGTAGAACGCGCCGCTCCGATCGATCGTGACGGGGCGGTCGGCGTCCCGGGCGCCGGTCCCCGGCGCACATCGCACGGGGGACCGGACGCTCGCGGCCGTCAGACCTGCGGCAGCCGCGCGGGGCGGAAGCGGCAGCAGACGCAGCCGCTGGTGCAGTCGTCCGGCTGCACCTGGCCGATCATCACCGTGCCGCCGCAGTGGATCGTCTTCGTGATGCCATCCTCGTTCGCTCCCACGGTGCCGCGCACGTCTTCGTAGCGGTCGGTCTCGAACGAGGTGACGTCGATCTGGAGCACGTCCAGGGTGAGCTTGGTCCGCATGGTTCGCCTCCTGCGAAGGTTTCCGGCTCCACTCCCGCCGTTCGGCGGCAAGGTCAGGTGTCGTCCGGCGGTGTCACCCGGCGTCGGCGCCCGTCGGGCAGCCGTCGTAGCAGGTCATCCGCGCCTGCGTGCCCATGCACCGGATGCAGCCGGTGGCGGGGAAGCTCGCCTCGGCGCCGCGCACGGTGCCGGCCACCGGTTCAGGGATCGCGGTGGCGAACGATTCCACCCGCAACTCGTCGGGCTCCAGCTTGACCTTCTTCATGGCTCCTCCGTAAAAACCAGGGAGATGAAAAAGCCGGAGCGCGCCGCGGTGGCGCGCTCCGGCAGGGAACCGCTCACTGGCAGCGGCAGGACAGTTGCTCGGTGCAGAAGCAGTTGCCCACCCGGGTGGTATCCTGGGCACACCCGCTGTTGATGGTGGCCATCTGGCCGTTCACCGTGCCGCGCTCCGCCTCGTCGGCGTGGATGCGGAAGGTTTCCACGTGCAGCTGGTCGATCGACAGCTTCAGCTTTTCCATCGTTCCGCTCTTCCGTGGGTCGGGTTCAGACGCAGTCCCAGCAGGTCTGCCGCTCGCTGCAGAAGCAGCCGATGTTGATCGAGGTGCAGTAGCAGGTGTTGGCGCCCTGCGACACCGCGTGGGCGTTCACGGTGCCGCGTTCCGTCTGCCGCGCCGCGGTGGAGAAGCTCTCCACGCGCAGCGCCTCGGCGTCCAGGCTCAGCTTGTTCGTCACGGCCAGATCCGGGGTCAGGGGTTGATCGAGATCACGCGACTTCGCACCAGCAAGACTGCCACTCGGTGCAGAAGCACGCGTTCTTCACCGACGAGTCGGGGCAGGTGCAGGTGTGCGCCAGGTCGGTGACCGGGCACCCGCAGCTCACATCCAGCGTGGGGACCTCGCGCGCCCGCACCGTGCCCCGCACCGCGGCGTCCACTTCCTGCGCGGCGAACGACTCCACGCGCAGCTCCTGCAGGTCCAGCTTCAGCTTGGCCATGTTCGGTCCCGGGCTGGAGGTAACGGTCAGCACGCTTCGGTGCACCAGCAGCCGATGATCTTGGAGGTGCAGTAGCAGGTGTTGGCGCCGTTCGAGACCATCTCGGCCAGCACGGTGCCCACCTTCTCCCCGGCGCGCGCGGTGGGGAAGCTTTCCACGCGCAGGTCTTCGGCGTTGAGCGCCAGCTTGTTCATCGCGGGTCTCCGTTCAGCGGTGGAAACGTGAAACGGACCGCACGCCGGGGCAGGGCGAGCGGTCCGTTTGGCCGGGCACGGGCAAGAGGGCGCGACAGCGACAGGCGCAGACCTGGGCGGAGGAGCGAGGGGCCTGCTGCACCAGGAGCGCGTTGCGCATGCGCGAACATCCTGCCGTGGTTGAAAAGGGGCGGTATGCTTCCCATGGTAACCCACACGACGTCCGCGATCAAGTGGTGCCGGTGTAAGGATCTCACGATGCCTCCAGGTGCTCCGGACGGCGGTATCAGTGTACGGAAGAAAGGGGCACGGAACGTCGGTTCTGGATGCGGAAGCGGGCGCCGCATTCCGCGCGGCGCCCGCTTCGCCGATCAGGTGGCCACGGCCGAGGCGTCAGCCGTCCTCGCCGCACTGCCAGCAGGTGGGCGCTTCGGTGCAGAAGCAGTCCTGGCCCACCGAGCTGTTGGGGCAGGTGCAGGTGTGCGCCAGGTCCGAGAAGGGACAGGTGCAGGTCTCGAGCGGGAAGGAGTGCGCGCGGACGGTGCCTGGGCCGGCGGCGCCCGGCTCGTCGGTGCCGAACGACTCCACGTGCAGGCGGTCCAGGTCCAGCTTCAGCTTGGCCATGATGATCTCTCCGGGAGGATGGTGCGCGGCACCCGCGCGTTCACGGCCGGTGCTTCCACCGGCGCTCGCGGTGAACGGTCGCGCGGCGGGACGGAACGCGCACCTGCCCTGGGATCAAGTGTTTGCGAGACGGGGCGAGCCGTGCTCCTGGCGGGACGGCGGAATCGCTCGTGTCCCCATCGTCGTACTGGACCCGGCAAAGACCTGTCTCACCGCGGAGTCCGCAGAGTCAGCAGAAAAAACCAGTCGTTCTCGGCTGACCCCGCGAACTCTGCGTGAGGCAATCGCCCTTGTTCGTAACCACTTCAGGGAGTCTGATTTCAGATCAGACGCACCGGCAGGTGGGAGATTCCGTGCACGGGACGCACGCCATCTTGATCGACGTGCAGTTCCCGCTTCCGAAGCGTGCGTCGGCCTCGTCGAGCAGGTCGGCGAGCCCGGCCCGTTGCTGGGCGGTGGTGAAGCTTTCCACGCGAAGCGCGTCGGGGTGCAGATTCATCTTCTTCATCGCGGCTCTCCCTCGAGGGGTGATGGACGAAAACGGACCGCGCGCCGGGTTCGGACAACGGTCCGCGGTGCCCGGCGAACGGAGGACGTCAACCCATGCCAGCGGGTCCGGCCTCAGCGGCTCAGGGGCACGTGTACTCCGTGCACGGGATGCAGTTGATCTTGATCGACGTCCCGTTGCCGCCTGCGAAGTGTGCGTCGGCCGCGTCGGGTTCGTGGGCGAGCCCGGCCTGCTGCGGGGCGGTGGTGAAGCTTTCCACGCGAAGCGCGTCGGGGTGCAGGTTCAGCTTCTTCATCAGCGGTTCTCCCTTGCAGTGGTGATGGACCAAAAAACGGACCGCAGGCCGATATCAGCGAACGGTCCTCATCGCGCGACGGGCCAACGACAACCGGCAGCGGCGCGGGCAGTGTGACTGCAGCGAAGGCACTGTACGCATCGAGACCGTACGCCGGTTGGGGCCGAAAGGCGCGCTGGCCGTAGAAGCTTACCAGCACGGATCGTTTCCCGACAAGTACCGCCGGGTAGAAGACATGCAGGTTCGACGGATGGCCTCGGATGCCGTTTCCTCCGCTCCGCCGCGATTTCGTCCTCCTGTCGTGTATTGCGAAGAGGCGGGCGTACGACAGAAAGCCGGGCGCCGCACGAATCCGCGGCGCCCGGCTTTCTTCTCATCCCCCGTACCTCGTACTTCGTACCTCGTACCTCGTACCTCGCACCCCGCACCCCAGCACCACGCTCAGAAGTCCGCGCTCCCCGGCGTGCGGGGGTACGGAATCGCGTCGCGGATGTTGGCGATGCCGGTGGCGTACTGGATGGCGCGCTCGAAGCCCAGGCCGAAGCCGGCGTGCGGCACCGTACCGTAGCGGCGCAGGTCGCGGTACCACCAGTAGGCGGCGGCGTCCAGCCCCATCTCGGCCATGCGCCGGTCCAGCACGTCCAGCCGCTCCTCGCGCTGCGAGCCGCCGATGATCTCGCCGATCCCGGGCGCCAGCACGTCCATGGCCGCCACCGTCTTCCCGTCGTCGTTCAGGCGCATGTAGAACGACTTGATCTCGCGCGGATAGTTCATCACCACCACCGGGCGCCCCACCAGCTTCTCGGTCAGGAAGCGCTCGTGCTCGCTCTGCAGGTCCATCCCCCACTCCACGGGGAACTCGAACTTCTGCTTGCTGTCCCGCAGCCGCCGGACGGCCTCGGTGTACTCCATCCGCTCGAAGCTGTGCTCCAGGAACGCCTCCACCCGCTTCACGCAGTCGGGGTCCACCCGCTCGGCGAAGAACGCCATGTCGTCGGCGCGCTCGTCGAGCAGGTCGGTGAAGATCGACTTGAGGAACGCCTCGGCCAGGTCGGCGTCGTCGTTCAGGTCGGCGAAGGCCAGCTCGGGCTCGATCATCCAGAACTCGGCCAGGTGCCGGCTGGTGTTGCTGTTCTCGGCGCGGAAGGTGGGGCCGAAGGTGTACACGCGGCCCAGCGCCAGGCAGTACGCCTCCACGTTCAGCTGCCCGCTCACCGTGAGCGACGCCGAGCGGCCGAAGAAGTCCTGCGCGAAGTCGACCTCGCCGCCCGGGGTGCGGGGGAGGTTGGCCAGGTCCAGCGTGCTCACCCGGAACATCTCCCCCGCGCCCTCGGCGTCGCTGGTGGTGATGATGGGCGTGTGCACCCAGAAGAAGCCGTTGCGGTCGTAGAAACGGTGGATGGCCATGGCCATGGTGTGCCGCACCCGCGCCAGCGCGCCGAAGGTGTTGGTGCGCGGGCGCAGGTGCGCCACCGTGCGCAGGAACTCCATCGAGTGCTGCTTGGGCTGGATCGGGTACGTCTCGGGGTCGTCCACCCACCCCAGCACCTCGATCGCGGTGGCCTTCACCTCCACCGGCTGCGGGCGGCCGGGGGTGGGCACCAGCTCGCCGGTCACCACCACCGAGCAGCCGGCGGTCAGCCGCAGCACCTCGTTCTCGTAATTGGGCAGCTCCTTCCCCGCGACCACCTGGATGGAGGCGAAGGCCGAGCCGTCGTTCACGTTGATGAACGAGATGCCGGCCTTGGAGTCACGGCGGGTGCGCACCCAGCCGCGCACGGTGACGGTGCTTCCGGGTTGTGCCGCGCCGGAGAGCAGCTCCTGGATGGTGGGGTGAAGCATCGTGCCCTGAGGTGAACGGTCCGTTGGCGAAGTGGGGACGCGAGCGCCCGGCGCGCTGTGGGGTGCGCGCCGGGCGCCTGGGTCCGGTGCCGGGTACGAGTACCGCGGTACGTGGAGGTACTATACAAAATCCGCGGCGGGCGCGCATCTGCCGGCGCTCATCCGCTCGCTCACGCGTCTTCCCGGTTGATGACGCGGCCTGGTCGCAGACGGTCAGGCGGCGCCGCCGGTGGGGTCGACGGTGACCCAGCAGCCGGCCGCCGGGTCGGTGCAGCCCGCCTTGACGTTGGTGTCGCAGCCGCTGTTGTTCTCGGTGCAGCAGTACGGACTGTACGGCGTGGTGTCGGTGCCGATCACCGTGGCGCCGCCGGTCTCGAAGGTGGTGACCGACAGGTCGTCCAGGCTCAGGGTGATGGTGGCCATCGCGTCCTCCTTCCAGGTGTGAAGATCGCCGTCGCCGGTCCCCGTTCGTTACGCGGCGTCGGCGTCGGTGTCGGGGAGCGCGGGGCCGCAGCCCAGCACGTGGGTGCAGCCGGCTTCCTCGTTGGTGTCGCAGCCGCTCATCCCGTCGGTGCAGCAGTCGGGCGAGTAGGCGGTGGTGGTGGCGGCGTACGGGGGCGCCTCGATGGCGAACGACTGCACGTCGAGCGCGTCCGGGCTCAGCTTCATGGGGCCGGTGTCTCCGGTCGGCAGGGTGGAAGGGAAAGGGCCGGCCGCGCACGGACCGGCCCCCGTGATCGTTGGTAGAGGCGTGGCGCTCAGGCCGCGACCGTGTTGTCCACGCAGTACACCTGGCCGGACGCGCTCTCGCAGCCGCCGCCGGTGGGGTTGAAGCCGCAGCCGCTCACGCACCCGGTGCAGCAGTCGCCGCCGCCGCCGATCGAACTGGCGCTGTCGGTGGTGGGGAACGACTCGACGTTCACGTCGTCGGGGTTCAGGGCCATGGAAGTGTCTCCTGGTCAGGATGGATGGGGGGGGAAAGACGACGCCGCCGCGGGTGCGGCGGCGTCGTCCAGACACACCGGCTCAGTACGCCGCGTCGGTCGGCTGGGCGGGGCAGAGCATGTCGCCCGACTGGCTCTCGCAATACCCGGCGGTGGGGTTGATGCCGCAACCGCTGGTGCAGCCGGTGCAGCAGAAGCCGCCGCCGCTGGACAGCATCGCCTTGTCGGTGGTGGGGAAGGTCTCGACGGTCAGGTCGTCCGGGCTCAGCATGGGGGTGTCTCCTGGCAGGTGGATGGGGAACGGGCACGCGTGGCCGCGGAGGCGAGGGGCCCCGCGGCCGCGCGCGTCGGACGCCTCAGTACGCCGCGTTGATCGGTTCCGCCGGGCAGAGCGCGCCGCCCGAGGCGCTCGCGCAGCCGCCGGCGGTGGGGTTGATGCCGCAGCCGCTGGTGCAGCCGGTGCAGCAGAAGCCGCCGCCGCTGGACAACATCGCCTTGTCGGTGGTGGGGAAGGTCTCGACGTTCAGGTCGTCGGGGCTCAGCATGGGGGTGTCTCCTGGCTCGAAGGATGGGAATGGCGCCCGCCGCGGGCCGCCGCGGGCGGTGGCCGGGCAGACTCGGTCAGTCGACCGCCACCTGGTCGAAGCAGGCGAAGTCGCCCGACTTGTTGCCGCTCTCGCAGCCGCCGGCGGTGGGGTTGATGCCGCAGCCGCTGGTGCAGCCGGTGCAGCAGAAGCCGCCGCCGCTGGACAGCATCGCCTTGTCGGTGGTGGGGAAGGTCTCGACGTTCAGGTCATCGGGGCTCAGCATGGCACGGCTCTCCGGGTTGGTGATGAGGGTCCGGCGCGCGGATAGGGCCGTGCGCCGTGGTGTGCGCCGGTCGGTACGGCGCGCGGGTGCGGGGACGTTCGAGCGGTGGATCGCGCCCCGCCGGTGGCGGGGAGTACGGCAAAGGCCCGGCGCAGGTGCGCGCCGGGCCTGGTCAGCTCTGACGGATGGAACGGGCCCCCAGACAACAACACGCCGCGGCGCGCATCGCACCCGCGGCCGGCAGGGAGCCGGCGGGCGAAACGCGCGAACGCGAGGGGAAGGTCGTCTGCATCGGGTGGCCCGGGGAGGTGCAGCGGATGCGGATCGTGACGATGTGCTACGATCCGGCGGAAAGCTAATAGCGGTTCGCGGGCGGATCAACTACCGTCTGGAAAGGTGGACGATTTTCACGAATTGTGGGGGAGGTACGGGATTCCGACGGCAAGAAACGATCGCCCGCCCGGGGTACATCCAGGCGGGCGACCGCGTCTTCAGCCGCGTTCGGCAGATCCGCCTGCGGCGTGCGGCGTGGTTCCCCGCCGGCGTTCAGGCCGGCTGCGGCTGGGCGGCGAGCTCCCTGGCGGCGGCCACCTGCTCGCGGTAGACGGCGGGGGCGCTGGGGCACAGGTCCGCCACCACGCAGCGCTCGCAGAAGGCGCGGCGCGCGGTGCACACGGCGCGGCCGTGGTCGATCAGCAGGTGCGTGAAGAGCACGCGGCGCCCGGGGGGAAGGAGCGGGATCAGGTCCTGCTCCACCTTCTCGGGGTCCTCTTCCCGGGTGAGCCCCAGCCTCGCCGCGTTGCGCTTGACGTGCGTGTCCACCACCACGCCCTCCGCGATCCCGAAGCCCACCCCCAGCACCACGTTGGCGGTCTTGCGGCCCACGCCGGGGAGCGAGGTGAGCTCCGGGATCGTGCGCGGCACCTGGCCGCCGAAGCGCTCGGACAGCGCCTGGCCCAGGCCGATCAGCGAGCGGCTCTTGTTGCGGAAGAAGTTGAGGGTCTTGAGGTACTCCTCCATCTCCTCCCGGCTCGCGGACGCGTAGTCCGCCGCGCCGCGGAAGCGGGCGAAGAGGGCAGGGGTCACGCGGTTCACCGCCGCGTCGGTGGTCTGGGCGGAGAGGACGGTGGCGACCAGGAGCTGGAGCGGGTCCTGGTGGTCCAGCGAGCACCGGCTGTCCGGGTACTCGGCGTGCAGCCGGTCCAGCACCCGGGCCAGGCGTTCACGGCGGGCGGCCCTGTTTTCTCGCGGCAAAGAAATCCTCCACTTCTTCCAGGTCGAAGGTGTTCAGCACGTTGCGCGGCGCCAGCCACCCCTTGCGGGCCACGCGCACCCCCCACTGCACGTAGTCGAGCGAATCGGTCGAATGCGCGTCCGGGTCGATCGGCACCAGCACGCCCCTGGAGGCGGCGTAGCGGGCCCACTTCCAATCGACGTCCAGCCGCGCGGGGTCGGCGTTGATCTCCACACACACGCCGTGCTCGGCGGCGGCGTCGATCACGGCCCGCACGTCCACCTCGTAGCCGTCGCGGCGCAGCAGCAGGCGGCCGGTGGCGTGGCCCAGGATCGTCAGCCGGGGATTGGAGACGGCGCGCAGCAGGCGGTCGGTCATCGCCTTCTCGCCGATCCCGAACGCCGAGTGGACCGAGCCGACCACGTAGTCGAACGTCTCCAGCACGTCGTCGTCGTAGTCGAGCGATCCGTCGGTCAGGATGTCGCTCTCCACGCCCTTGAACAGGCGGACGCGCTGCTTCCCCCTGCCGCCGCGCTCGCGGTTCCAGCGGTCGATGTCGGCTTGCTGGGCGCGCACCCTGGCGGGAGGGAGCCCGCCCGCGTAGCCGGCGCTCTGCGAGTGGTCGGCGATCCCGAGATAGCGCCAACCCCGGGCCCTGGTCGCCTCGCCCATCTCGTCCACCGACGCGCGCCCGTCGGAATACGACGTGTGGCAGTGGAAGGTGCCCTGGAGATCGCCGACCTCGACGAGTTGCGGCAGCGTCCCGTTCGCCGCCGCTTCGACTTCACCCCATCCCTCGCGCAGTTCAGGGTCGATGAAGTCGAGGCCGAGCGCCTTGTACACCGACGCCTCGTCGCGGGTCGCCACGCGCTTCTCGCCGCGCCAGAGCCCGTCCGCCGCCAGCCGCATCCCCATCTCCTCCGCACGCGACTCCAGCTCGCGCAGGTGCTTGCCGCTGCCGGTGGCGCAGAGGAGCGCGGTGGCGAACTCCTTCGGCTCCACGGCCACCAGCGTGGCGCGCAGCCCGTCGGAGAAGCGGATCTCGGCGTAGTTCTCCTTCCTGGGACCGGTGGGCGCGGCGCCGCTCAGGTCGCGGAAGGCGGCCAGCACGGCGGCGGGGTCCTTCGCCGCGGCGACCAGGTCCACGCACTCGACCACCTCCAGGTCGCGCCGCACCTCGCCGGCGACGGACGATTGGGTGACCGTCCCCAGGGTGTCGAGCCACTCCAGCAGCCGGTCCGCCACCTCCAGCGCGGCGTAGAGCCGGCGGCGCCCCCGCGCGGCGCGGGCGAAGGCGACGCTCTCCAGGATCTTCTGCGTGGTCTTCGCGCCGAAGTTGGGAAGGTCGTGCAGCCTGCCCGCGGCGGCGGCCTTCTCCAGCGCGTCGAGGGAATCGATCCCCAGGTCGGCGTACAGGGTGCGGACGCGCTTGGGGCCCAGCCCCTTGATCCGCATCAGGTCGTACAGCCCGATCGGCGTTTCGGCGGCGAGGCGTTCGTAGAGCGACGAGGTGCCGGTCGTCACGATCTCGCGGATCACCCCGGCGATGCCGGATCCCACGCCGGGGAGGGTGGCGAGCCTGCCCTGGGCGGCCAGCTCCTCCAGGTCGGCGCCGCTGGCCTCGATGCGGCGCGCGGCGGTGGCGTAGGCCCTGGCGCGGAAGGGGTCGCCGCCCACCACCTCCAGCAGCATGGAGATCTCGTGGAGGATCCCGGCGACCTCCGGCGCCTTCATCCGGTGGGCCCCTCGCCGCGGAAGTCGCCGCCCGACAGCCGCACGCGGTGGAAGGGGAGACGGCTGAGCGGCACCTGCCCGGGGCGTTCCTCGGCGCGGCGCTCGGGGGCGGCGAGCGCCACCACCTCGGTGGGGTTCTGGTCCACGTACCACATGGCGCGCGCCAGCAGCTTGAGCGCCTCGGTGGTGGTCAGGATCGAGTACAGCCCCGCCATCTCGCCGCCGGGAAGGATGTTCTCGAAGTCCCTGGCCCCCTCGCGGCCCGGGGCGTCGGCCCAGGTGGCGGGGATGCCGGGGCCCACCTCGGTCTCGAAGGGGATCACGCTGAACCCGGCGCGGCCGCGGCGCAGCCCCAGCACCATCAGCACGTTCAGCTCCTGGTACGCGCCGCCGATCGGGTCGCTGGCGTCGGCCACGGTGGCGAAGAAGCCGTCCACCGGCTCGGGCGGCAGGTCGGTGGCGATGCTGGCCCAGAACAGCTTGGGCGGAAGCTGCACGTACAGGCTGGGCGCGGGCGTGCGGAACGGCCACCCGTCCAGCACGGGGCTGGCTTCGACGAGATATCGGGCCACCGCCGGCTCCAGCGCGTACAGCCGCCGCCCGAAGCGCCAGAAGTTCACCGCGTGGTACAGCAGCGCCCGGTACTCCTCCAGCGCGTCGGGCCCCGCCTCGGGCGGAGCCATGTCGCGCGCCGCGTCGCCCGCCAGGCTCAGAAAGCCGAAGCGCTCGCGCACCGCCGGGTCTTCGCCGTGCTCGTCGGCCTCGGCCACGATGCGCGGGAATACCCGGTTCTCCAGCCCCGCCTCGCCGAACGCGATTTCGTAGGGGGTGATGAACGGCCCCGTGAACCTGCGCGTGTCCGGCGCCCCCGTTTCGCTCTCCGCCAATGCGCCTCCCGTTCCCCTCGTCGTCATCGACCCGTCATCGCGCGAAAGGCCATCCGGTCCATCTGCATCTCCATCCACGACTTCGGCATCTACTGCACTCGACATCGACTGCTGTGAACCGCGGGTGTGGGCGTGTCCCTCCGCTGCGCTCCGGGCCGGGCTGCGCGCCGCGTAGGGCACGATACGACCGTGCCCAACGCAGCCGGGCCATCGGCGGCGCGCCCACCATCGACCTCGACTGAAGCCCGGCGAAGCGCGCCGCCGCCGTCCCGGCCCTCCGGGCGCGCATCCCTCACGCAAGGTGTTGTCACGCGCGCAGTTCGGCGGGTTGAAACCCGCCGCTGGAACATCGGAAAGTCCGCCTTCGCGGACTCCCGCGCACGGTTTCGCGCCGGTCCCGGCCGTCCGCGCAGACCTCTCCCCCTCCCCCGCCGGAGCGCGGGGAGGGGTGGGGGGAGGCGGCCCGCCGCGGCCGCGCCGGTGCCGGTCCGACCCTCCGGACACCCGCATCGGCTTACGCGCCACCCTCTCTGCAAACCGGGCGCCGAAGCGGCGGCCGTCCGCAGGGGCTAATCCGGCCCGTCGTCGCCCTCGTCCTCCAACGGGTCCATCTCCACCGACGATTCGAGCACTTCGGGCGGCCGTCCGGCGAGCAGCCAGCGCACCTGCCCCCAGGTGCCGCGCTGGCGCACCAGCACCACCGCCACCTCGAAGCCACCGTCGTACAGCCCTTCCAGATAGACAAAGTGCACGTCCCCCAGAGGATCGGGGAGGGGGATGGTCACCTCCCCGCCGTCGATGGTGACGGAGACCTCGTCGTCGTCCTCGATCTCGTCGGCGGTGACGGGGCGCTCCACGAACAGGTCGCCGTCCACCTCCCACGCGCCGTCCGCGACAGCGATCCCGGCGCGGTAGAAGTACGGCTCGAAGGGCTTGCCGCCGCGGCGCTTGAAGTTCTCGTCCTCGGCCCAGTCCAGCTCTTCCAGCGCGTCCTCGCCCGCGGCGCTCTCGCGGTGGTGGCGGATCTCGTGGGTGAGGGTCTCCCAGAGCTCGGCCTCCCAGTCGAACTTCGGGTCCAGCCGCGCCAGCTCGCGGAACGAGCCGTGGTACAGGTGCACGCCGGAGCGGACGGCCTCGGGCTGATCAATGCCCAGGTCGTACTCGCCCGTGGCGCACTCGCCCAGGGTGTAGACGTCGGGCATGGTGGGGTGCGGCAGCGCCTCGCGGTGCACCGTCACGTACTCCACCCCGTGCCGCAGCTCGCGCGGGATCTCGTCGAACATCTCCCGCGCGCGGCGTTCGAACGCCTCGAACTTCATCGTCCGAGCGCGCGCTGGCGCACCGTGTCGGTGGTGAGAACGGAGAATCGGCCGATCACGACCGCCGCGGGATCACCAAGAAAGGGCAGGAGGACGGAAGCAATCGCTTCGGGCGAGTGATCCGGCACACGCAGGTAGATGACACCGGGCGGAACCGGTGCAAGATCGCGGTAGATGAGTTCGCCGAAGTCTCGATCGAAGGTGATGAGGACGCGGTCCAACTCGCAGGCCATGCGCAGCACCTCCACATCCGGCGCGGCCCGCCTGACTTCGGCAACCGTTACGAGGTCGTACCCTGCGTCGCGGAGGATTCGGACTGCGTCGAACGCAATGTTCTCATCGGCGAGAAACCGGGTCATGCCGCGCCACGGCGGAGCGGCTGGATTGCCCCGTCCGTGACACACTCCCGTGCATACGCGAAGACCGCCTGGAGCGCCTCGGGCGTGAGCGTCGGATAGTTTCTGAGAACCTGCTCGCGTGTCCATCCTTCCGCGAACAAGCCCAGGAGAAACTCCACCCCCAGACGCGTTCCCCGGACCGTCGGTTTTCCGACGAGGATCGCCGGGTCTACCGTGATGTATTCGCGCCAGTCGGTCATCTGCTTCTCTCCAATTCTCCCCGAGTGGTGGTAAGGGCCGATCAAAGATGGCGTGTGACCGCAGTGTCCATCAAGACACAAATAGGGGCGCTCCGCACTCGCCACCGCAGGGACAGCGGATTTCCGCGCCACGGGCCGAAAGCTTGCGGCAAACCCGGCCGGAAACCCTCGACCCGGCGGGTGGCGCATGGCGAAGACGGTGACGGTGTGGTGCGTGTTCGAGCGGATGGCGCACGAGAGGTGCCCGGCGCTGGCGGCGGTGTGCGCATCGCCCCGCGTAGCCGAGGAGCTGGTGGAGCTCGGCCGCCGCGAGAAGGAGGCCGACGGCGAGCCGCCCAGCGAGTGGACCGTGACCCCCTGGACCGTGCTCGACCGCCAGGTGGGGAAGATCGAGACCGCCGACCAGATCAGCCACGTGCTCGACCCCATGCGCGGCGCCCTGGCCTGGCCCGCCGCGAACCGCGAGGGGCAGGGAGCGGATTCGTAGCACCGGGCGGCCGTTTTCTCTCTCGACGCGGCAGGGAACCGTACCTCCGCCCCTCTGGCGCGGCCGCGCGCGGCCACGCGCGTGGACCTTGTCCCCGGGGCAGGAACCGCACACCTTGGGTTTTGTCTTTCATCGACCCCCATTCATGTGCCCCGGCCCAGGAGTATCCCCGATGGACCCCGTGCGCGAGTTCCTGGAGGAGACCATCCCGCGCAGGTTCGCGGAGAACGAGGGGCTGGCGAGGCGCGTCCTGGGCGTTTACCGGATCGACGTGGCGGACGCGGGGAGCTGGACCATCGAGATGGTGGGGGCCGGACGCGTGGTGGAGGGTCGCACCTCGTACGCCACCCCGGTCTCCATCGCGCTCACGCGTGACGACTTCGCCCGGCTGGTCGCCGAGCCCACCTCCGCGTGGGAGCTGTTCACCGCCGGCCGGATCGAGACCGGCGACGTCTGCCGCGCCATCGCCCTGCTCGAAGCGTTCTTTCCCGGCACGGTGCGGCGCGCCGTTCCGGCCCCGCTCTACCGTGCCGTATTTCCTCTCCTCGCGTCGCGGGCGGCGAAGGAGGTGGGGCCATGAGCGAGCTCGACCGCTTCTTCGCCGAGCGGCTCCCCCGCGCACTCGCGGCGACCGCCGACCGCCGCGGGGCAGGCGCCCTGTACGAGGTGGAGGTGGAGGGGCAGGGCACGTGGACAGTGGACCTGCGAGGGCGGGCTCGGGTGGCCCCCGGAGCGGCCGGCGAGGGGGCGTGCCGCATCCGCGTGTCGGCGGACGCGGCGGCGCGCGCGCTCGAGGAGCCGCGCGCCCTGTGGGAGCTGTTCCTGCGCGGCGGGGTCCAGGTGAGCGAAGGGTGCCCCGCGGTGCAACTGGCCGAGGCGGTGTGGCCCGGGTGGACCGACGACAGCCTTCCCGCGCCGCTGGCGCGCGCGCTCTTCCACTCCACCCCCGCGCCGCAGCCCTGGGAGTGCGAGATGAACGGCGGCCCTCCCCTCGAGCACACCTACGCACGGACCGCCAGCGGAATGGTCCGCCTGCACTTCGCCGACGTCGGCGGGCTGGCCATGTTCCAGGGCGACATCGTGCTGGGGAGCACCCAGGCGATGCGCGAGGTCGCGGCGGCGGTGGACGCGAAGACGCCGCTGCCGGATCTCCTGGCCGTGCGGATCATCGACCTCACCCATCCCGCGCGGTACGTCTGGCCCGGAAAGACGATGCCGTACAAGATCGACCCCGCCCTCCCCTATCCCGGCCGGGTGCGGGACGCCACCGCCCAGATCACCAGGGATGTCGGCGTGACGTTCAAGGAACGCACCACCGAGACGGATTACGTGACGTTCTTCGCGGGAGACGGGTGCTGGTCGTACGTGGGGAGGCGGGGGGGTATGCAGCAGATCTCGATCGCCGCGGGGTGCCCCACGGGCACCGTGGTCCACGAGATCTTCCACGCGCTCGGCATGTGGCACGAGCAGTCCAGGCTGGACCGCGACACCCACGTGAGCATCCTGACGCAGAACATCCTCCCCAACCATGAGCACAACTTCAGCAAGGTCACGTCGGGGAGCGGCCAGGACCTGGGAACGTATGACCATTACTCGCTCCTGCACTACGGCGCGTACTATTTCGCGAAGACGGACGCCAAGGGGAAGTACGTCGGGCCGACCATCCTGTGCAAGGACGAGAAGTACCAGCACGTGATCGGCCAGCGTGACTCGCTGAGCGCGGGCGACATCGCGGGGATGAAGAAGATCTACCCGTAGCTCCACCCGCGGACCATGCATCCGGGAGGCCCTTCATGTGCAACGTGCTCTCATGCGTCTACCCCGGCGCCCGGCCTGGGCACCGGCACAACGTGCGGGTCGCCACCATCGTCTACATCGGCACGGCGGTGCTGACCGAACTGTCCGCGGACCGCATCGCCTGCGAGGGGGAATACGACTTCGACTACCTCGTCTACAAGGGGAAGGGCACCTTCCGGTTCGGGAACACCCGGCAGGAGGACGGCACGTGGCGGCTCTTTCTCACCTTTCGCGGCACCTGGGCGGCGGACTTCGAGGTCGTGGCCCGGTGCGGCGAGTCGGGGGGATACTGCACGTACGAGGGAACCGACAGCCGCGGCGTGCGCACCCGGGTGGTGCTCAGCTACACCACGCGGTGGCCGGTCGGCAACTCCATCACCCTCGAGGTCGAGCGGACGGGGTGGAGCATCCCGAAGCTGTCGTTCTACCCGCAGTAGACGGAACGGGCCGCCCCCACGCGGGGAGCGGCCCGTCTTCGACCGTCGAAACCGACGCGGGGCTACTTGAGCTCGTCCACCGACTGGATCACCTGGCCCACCAGGCCGTACTCGATGGCCTGCTGCGCGTTGAGCCAGAAGTTGCGGTGCGTGTCCTTCTCGATGCGCTCCAGCGTCTGCCCCGTTTCGCGGGCGAAGATCTCGTTGATGCGCTCGCGCATGCGCAGGATCTCGCGCGCCTCGATCTCCACGTCGGCCGCCATGCCGCTGGAGCCGCCGGCGGGCTGGTGCAGCAGGAAGCGCGTGTTGGGGAGCGCGAAGCGGTCCTCACGCGGCACCGACACGTAGATCAGCGCGCCGGCGCTGGCCACCCACCCCGTCCCCACCATCAACACCCGCGGCTTGATGAAGCGGATCACGTCGTGGATGGTGTCGCCGCTCTCCACGTGGCCGCCCTGCGAGTTGATGTAGATGGTGATGGGCTTGTCGTTGTGCGCCGCCATCGCCAGCAGCTGCCCCATCACGTGCGAGACCAGCTTCTGGTTGATCTCGCCGCTGATGATGAGCGTGCGCGCCTCGAACAGCCGGTCGCGCACGGCGTCGGTCATGGCCGCGGCGTTGCGGTCGGCCTCGGCCGGCCGCTGCGGCTGGGGAGTCTCCTCCCCTTCCTCTTCTTCCTGTAGCCTGTACATGTCACCCATGGTTCCGTCAGCCAGTCTGCACAGCGGGAGGCGGGCATTATAAGCGGGCGAGCGCCGCCGGAACAGCGCCCGCCCGGATGCCCGACCGCCCCCGCGCAGGTTCGGTGCCGTGGGGGGCGGTACGGGGTACGGGGTGCGGAGGTGCGGAGGTGCGGAGGTGCGGAGGTGCGGAGGTGCGGAGGTGCGGAGGTGCGGAGGTGCGGAGGTGCGGAGGTGCGGAGGTGTGAACGACAACGGGCATCGTTCTGCCGGCCTTCCAACGTCCTGCCTCGTACTTCCGCACCCTACCCGCGTACCCCGTACTCCGTACCCCGTACTTTTTTACGGCTGAGCCGCCGTCGTGGCGGGGACCAGGCGGGCGATCCAGAGGCCGGAATTGAAGTCGCTGGCGAACACCAGGCCGTTGTGCGGCACCGCGGCCCAGGCGAAGGGGAAGTCGCGCACCGCGGCGTGCTCGTCGCTGGTGGGGAGCGACGCGATCTCGCGGCCGCGCAGCTCGCCGTTCAGGTTGCCCGAGATGTCCACCGCGCGCAGGCCGCCGGTCCACGCGGCCGCGTACAGGGTGTCGTTCTCGATCCAGAACGAGTGCACGCCGCTGTTGGGCGCCGAGTACGCCGCCACCTCGCGGGGGACGGCGGGGTCGGTCACGTCCAGCACGTGCACGTAGCCGCCGGTGTCGAAGCGCTGGCCCAGGTTGGCGTTGCCGGGCATGATCTGGTCGGCCACGAACACGTACTTCTTTCCCGCCGCGTTGGTGTAGGGGAAGGCGTAGGCCGTGTTGCCGTAGCGGTTGCCGCGCCACTCCACCCGGTAGCGGTACTGGCCCACGAACCTGGGCCGGCGCGGCGTGCCCTCGCGCACCCCGTTGCCCACGTCCACGATCACCAGGCCGTCGTTCCAGTAGCTCAGGTACGCCAGCCCGTCCTTCACCGCCACGTCCTGCAGGAAGCGGTTGGGCGAGTTGGGCAGCCCCCAGCGCCCCACCTGCACGGGGTCGTTGGGGATGGCCAGGTCGATGATGGCCATCTCCGAGCCGCCCTGGTCCACCACGTACGCCTTGTCGCCGTCCAGCCACAGGTTGTGCGCGCCGCCGGTGAGCGTCTCCCAGTACTCGCCCACCTGCTTCGGGTGCGCGGGGTCCTTCAGGTCCAGGATCACGATCCCGTTGCGGCGGCTGGGCGCACCCTCGCGGGTGAGCACCGCCAGCGTGCCGGCCGCGTTCACCGCCACGTCGTTGATGGTGAGCGCGTCCACGGTCACCGAGTCGGTGAGCCGCGGGTGCGCGGGGTCGGTCACGTCCCACGCGTACATCTTGCCGGCGACGCACCCGGGGCACCCGCCGAAGGTGCCGTGATAGGCGTAGTCGCGTCCGTCCACGCCGCGGAACACCGCCAGGTCGGTGGTGCGCGTGCGGGTGACGGGGGCGCGGCCCACCAGCTCGAAGCGGCCGGCGGCCGGGCGGCTCTGCGCCGCGGCGGGAGCGGCGGCCAGGAGCGCGAGGGCGACCAACGCGCGGCGTGAGAGGTTCGGGCTCATCTGGGAAGGGCGGGGGACGGTGTGGTGAGCAACGGGCGCACCGCGCGCCCGCCGGACCATCGTCGCGGCGGGCGCGCGCTGTCAACGGAACGAACGCGCCCGCCCGCGTCTGACGCGAGCGGCGTGCCGGGCGCCGAAGTACGGTCGGAGGACAGTCGGAGCACGGAATGGGTGCGGGGGTGCGGAGGTGCGGGGGTGCGGGGGTGCGGTGGTGCGAAACGAGACGCCCGCGAGCACCCATGGCTCGCCGGCGTTCCGCAGTACGACACGCGGGGCTCGCCGTCCCCTATCCGCTGTCTTCTTGGTTTTCGTACCCCG
>Ga0207706_10001344_pt1 | contig 24550 bp, 20 predicted proteins | sample KBSC53metaG_FD_184318 | JGI IMG/M metagenome (GOLD analysis project Ga0207706, IMG submission 184318) | Corn rhizosphere microbial communities from Kellogg Biological Station, Michigan, USA - KBS C5-3 metaG (SPAdes) (version 2) | ecosystem: Host-associated > Plants > Roots > Rhizosphere > Soil ... | reverse complement strand
GTCTCTGCGCCCCAATACTTGTTGGAGTTCGGCAGCCATCGCATCGCACTCCGGCTGTAACACGAAGCGGATTTCGCCCGTCCGCTGCCGAATGCCTGCTGCCACGCCGAGGAGGCGAGCGGAGGCTCGACGATCGCCGCCGTCTGCGGCTACCAGACCCAGGCAATCGAACGTCGTCGCGATGCGCAGAAAGGCCCTGGTCTGCAGCGCGAGCGCGAGGGCGGCATGCGCATCGCGCTCTGCCTGATTCGGCTCGCCCTGAGCGAGTGCCACGATGGCGCGCGCCGTCAGTGCGCCGACTCGATGCCCGCCCGGGGCGAGCTCGACGACCTCGTCTGTCCAGCGGCGAGCCGCGATGAGCTCGCCGCATCCCAGCAGCGCTTCGGCCATGGGGGCCAATGCTTTTGCGAACCAGACGCGTTGCGGTGCGGCCACTGCAACAGCCATTTCGCACGCTTTTTTGGCTGCCAACGGGTCGCCGGCGATCAACGCCACGGCGGCGCGGAGTATGTAGACCGAGTCTTCATGGAACCCGCCCATGGCGGCACTTGTCGCGATGGCGGACTGAGCCGTTCTGTCTGCTTTCTCGTGCTCACCCTGCGCGGCTTCCCAATGCCCTATGCCGAGGAAGGCGATCAGCGCCAGCATGTGCTCGCCCGCCGCTCGCGCTTCTTCGAGAGCCGATTGCAGGACGGCTGCCCCTCGGGCCAGCTCACCTTGGAACCCCAAGGCGATGCCCAACCAGATTCGGCAGTGCCGTGATGTGAACCCGTCGCCAAGGCTTTCTGCGACGTCACGGCCCTCCTCGGCGGCGGCCTGGGATGCGGTGGGCTGGCCGGCTGCGTGGCTGGCGAAGGCCTGGTAACTGCGAACGTCACTCAGGATCGAGCGGTCCCCGGCGGCACGGGCAAGGTCGACCGCTTCCTGAATGTAGGGCAGCGCCACGTCCGGACTGAAATACGCGGTGGCCCCGCACGCCGCCAGGCATAGGGCGATCAGGCTCTTGTCATCGAGTTCACGTGCCGCGGCCAATGCCTCTTGCGCCCGCTGCAGACTGGCCGGTGCTGATATCCACGCTGCGAGCGTGTTCATCTGTGCGACCGCGCGAACCCAGACGGCGGGCGTGACGTCGGCGTCTCGATAACGCCGATCGCTGAAAACGAACTCGAATCCGGCAATTCCTTCACGCATTCGGCCACGGGCGACCCACAGGCGATACAGCGATGACACCACTTGCAGTGCCTTTTCGAACTCCGCTTTGTCGATGCTCCACGTGTGCGCCGCGCGAACGTTGTCCATCTCGCATTCGGCCCATTCGACCAGTCGCGCATCGCCTTCCAGGCCGGTCGCGACGTCGACGTAGTGGTCACGATGGCGGTCACGCACCGCGTCGGCCTCACCGGACTCGCTGAGCTTTTCGAGCGCGTACTGCCGAACAGTCTCGAGGAGCCGGTAGCGCATCGACCCTGACACGTCGTCGGCGAGAACCAGGGACTTGTCGACGAGCAGGCTGAGCTGGTCGACGATCTGGAACTGTTCTGTCTCGGTGGTCGCCGCGACAGCCTGGGCCGCATCGAGGTCGAAGCCTCCCATGAAGACGCCCAGCCTGCGGAACAGAGTGCGCTCGGGTTCTGTCAGCAGCGCCTGCGACCAGTCCACGGAGGCTCGCAGGGTCTGTTGGCGGCGCAAGACGTTCCTGGCGCCGCCGGTGAGAAGGCGGAACCGGTCGTTGAGGCTGTCGGCGATCTGCCGCAGCGACAACGCGCGTACCCGCGCCGCCGCCAACTCGATCGCCAGGGGCATGCCGTCGAGCCGTCGGCAGATCTCGGCGACCAGGTCGACGTCGTCGCCCGCGATGTGGAATGTGGGTCGTGCTCGTTTTGCCCGGTCCGTGAACAGTGCGATGGCCTCGTCTTGCAACGACAGCGAGGGCACGCGCCAGGTGACCTCACCGGCGACGGAAATCGGTTCCCGGCTGGTGGTCAGGATTGTCAAACATGGACAGCCACCGAGCAACCTCGTGATCGCATCGCCGCATATGTCGAGGAGGTGCTCGCAGTTATCAAGCAGCAGAAGGGTTTTCCGATCGCTGATGAACCGCTGAACCGTTTCCAGCGGTGACCGTCCCGGCTGATCGGGAAGTCCCAACGTGCGGGCCACGGTGACGGATACTGCGACGGGATCGGCCACCGGCGCCAGGTCGACCCACCACACGCTGTCTTCGAACTCGTCGGTCAACCGGGTCGCGACTTCGACGGCGAGGCGGGTTTTACCCGCGCCGCCGGCCCCGGTCAGCGTTACGAGACGATTGTCGAGGAGTAGCCGGCGCACCTCATCGAGCTGCCCGGTGCGTCCGATGAATCTGGTCAGTTGCGCCGGGAGATTATGGGAGCGGGCGGCTTTGGCGGTACGCAGTGGTGGAAACTCATTGCGAATGTCTGGGTGACAGAGTTGCGCCACGCGTTCGGGTCGCGGCAGATCGCGGACGGGGTGCGTGCCGAGTTCGGCCAGCCATGCGTCGGTCGGGAGGCGATCGCAAACCAAATCGGTTGTGGTGCTGGATAACACGGTCTGTCCGCCATGGGCGAGATCGCGCAGACGTGCGGTGCGGTTGATGGTGGTGCCGATGTAGTTGGCCTCGTCCCGCAGCTGCACTTCACCGGTGTGCAGTCCGATGCGCAACCGGATCGGTGCGAGGGGCGCTCGTTGCAGGTCGAGCGCACAGGCCACCGCATCGCTCGCGCGACCGAACGCGATGACGAAGCTGTCGCCCTCGCCTTGTTCGATGGGCCGCACACCGCCGTGGATACCGACTACCTCGGCCAGCGTGCGATCGAGGGTCGCGAATGCGGCGGTCATCTCGTCTGGCTGGGTCTCCCACAGCCGCGTCGAGCCCTCGACGTCGGCCAACAGCAACGTCACCGTTCCGGTGGGTACCAGCTCGCTCACGGCCAAGTCGCTCCAGTTCAACGGTGCCGCGTCAATTTCGCTCATGCTAGCCAGCCTGCGACGACCGCAAGCCGCAAACATCAGCACAGACGCGTAGAACCTCGTCGCGAGCACGCGTATTTGCGGTGCCTGAAGTGCGACGATGGCGATATGCCACCCGCGACGGAGTATCTGCTGGCCCGTGTGCGACGGCTGTGCATGGCGTTGCCTGAGGTGAGCGAAGGGGTGACCCACGGTGGAGAGACCTGGTTCGTCCGCAGGCGGTCGTTCGCCAAGTTCGTCGACCCCGACAAGCATCGGCTCGAGGAGCGCCATGTCGCCTTGTGGGCGGCCGCACCGCCCGGTGCGCGCAACGAACTCGTCGCGGAGGATCCGCAGCGCTTCTTCGTCCCGCGCTTCGGCGGATACGACTGGGTCGGCATGCGGCTCGACCTGCAGCCCGACGGACCCGACTGGCGGGAGGCCGCCGAAATCCTCACGGATGCCTACCGCCAGGTTGCGCCGAAGTTCCTCGTCGCCCGACTCGACTAAGCCGGTCGTCAGCCGCCGAAGTCGACTTCTTTCGTGCTGACGGTGCCCGCGGCGCGGCCCGGTGCCGTCTGATAGTTCCAGTACAGGTTCGTGTGCGCGATCACCTGATCAGGTGGCGGTGCGCCCCATTGCGACTTGTCGCCTGTCGTGTGGGCATCCCCGACAAGTGTTGCGTCGTAGCCTCGCGCGAACGCACCGTGAAGCGTCGAGCGGATACACGCGTCGGTCTCGGCTCCGACCACCACGAGCCGCCCGACGCCCAGATCCGACAGCACGGCTTCGAGTGCGGTGTTTTCGAACGAGTCGCCATAGTGCTTTTCGACGAGCGGTTCGGTCTCACCGGGCGTCAGTTCCTCGACGATCCGCCAGCCGTCGCTGCCCCTCAGGATCTCCTCGTCGGAGTGTTGGACCCAGACGACAGGAACATCTTCCCGACGTGCCCGATCGACAAGGGCGCCGATGTTCGCGACGACGGCGTCACGCTGGTGCGCCGCCTCGACAACGCAGTTCTGCACGTCGATGACGAGGAGTCCCGTGTTCGGCCGGTTCTGCAGGGTGGTCATGCCCACGACGGTAGACCTGCCCACCGACGTGCTCAGGTCAATGTGACTTGTGCTCCGGTCAACGGCATGGCGCATTGGTCGCATACCAGTGTGGCTGCGAACCTTCGCTCGCAGGCGGTATGGGTGAGGATGACTGCGGGCCCCTCGGGCGCATCGAACCAACGCTGCGCCCACTGCAGAGCCAGCACAAGCACTCCGAACAACGCCCGGCCCTTTTCGGTGAGCCGGTATCGGTTGTCCGCGGACACAAGCACGCCGTTGGTGGTGAAGATCGACAGCCGGTCGGCGATCGAACCGGGCGGAGCCCCGAGCTGGCTTTGGAAGTCGGTGAACCGGCTGATCCCGACGAATGCCGCAACCAGCAGTGCGAAGCCCCAGCGGTTGCCCATCACGCTCATGGTCTGCGGGAACAGGCCGGCCGCCGCATCGCGCTCGGCCTCCGATCGCCGCCGCGTCGACGAAACCGGGATGGACCGCGGCCACGATCCGCTCGGGCCCCAATGCGCGACAACGTCTTTATCGCTGGCACCCTCACCGCAGGAGTGGCAGACGAGCAGTGGAGCGAAGTCGGCGTCGCACGCTTCGTGGCGCATACCGGGCAACCTCTCGGCGCGATCGGGCACCCAGCGCCGCTCCCATTCCCAGATCGACAGCAGCATTGGCCACAGCGATCGGCTACGAGAGGTCACCAGGTACTCGGCCCGGGTCGGGTTCGTCTGGTAGACACGGAGGTTCAGCAGGCCGTCATCCGTCAGCGACTGAAGGCGGCGCGTGAGCACGGAGTTCGAGATCGGCAGCCGCGCCTTGAATTCGGCGAACCGCGTCGCGCCCAACAGGGCCTGTTGAATGACCAGCAGCGTCCACTCGTCGCCGAGCAGTCCCAGCATGCGGGCGACGGCGTTGGGCTCCGACTGTTCCACTACAGCCCGATCGCGGCCGCCGCGGAGTCGGTCTCGCGCCAGTGCCGCAGCTCCGAGCCGGCCGCCCACGTCGAGTGGGTGCCGCTCGAGATCCGTTCCGGCAGAGCCAGTTTGCACACCGGTCCGTCGCCCACCCTGGCGGCGTCGAACACCAGGCAGTACGAGGCGTCGTCATTCATGTCCGTGGTGAGCGTGACCAGGTATCCGTCGTCCTCAGCGGTGCTGCCGATGCGCGGGGCCATCGCCGTCTCGCTGCCGTACACGCCGTCCTCGAATGCGAACCGCTCCTCGGCGCCGGTCTGCAGGTCGTGCTTGACAAGGCCGTCGAACAGGAACCACCCGGGCTTGCCGGTCGCGGCGTACGTGTAGCGGTATGGCGTTCCGGTGTACCCGCCGTTGATCATGCCGAACTCGGTGATGCTGTCCGAGAGTTGCTCTTCGCGCGTCTCACCGGTGACGAGGTTGAACCGCCAGCGGTGCAGCCTGGCCTGAAGTCGGTCCAAGGCCAGGAACCGAAACGCCTTCTCCCACTTGTCACCGTTGAGTGTGTCGACGGGAGAGGGTTCGCCCTCGAAGAAGCCGTCAAGCACGATCTCGTCGCCGTCCTCGTAGGCATTGGTGAAGTGCAGCACGAACGTCGGATCGGCCTCGAACCACCGGATCTCGTCGGTCCCGCCGCGGCGGGGAATCACGGCGAACCGCGACGGCATGTCCGCGTGGAAGCCCGGCAGGTGGATGTCGGCCTGCAGCAGCTTGGGATCCCAGAACAGCGGGAAGTCGTTGAGAATCACGTAGTTTCGGGTGACCGCCATGTCATGCGGGAGCCGCGGGCCCGGTAGGGGTACGTCGACGTAGTGCACGAGTTGGTCATTCTGGTCGACGACGCCATAGTGCATGTACGGCGCTTCCTTGCTGTAGTTGAAGAACAGCAGTTCGCCGGTCCTGTCGTCGACCTTCGGATGTGCCGATACGCCCCAGTCGAACGGGAACGCGCCGCCCCACTGCGCCTTGCCCAGCGTGTCCCCGGAATACGGGTCAACCCGGTACAGGTCGCCGCATTGGTAGAAGCTCGTCAGCGCGGTGCCGCGGTGCACGAGCACATCGGTGCTCGATGCGTCCTTCATCAAGGTTCTTGCGCCCCAGCCCTTGTCGCGCTTGGCGATCTGCACAGGTTCGGCCAGGCCCGGCCATAGCGGGCCGCCGGCCTCGTTCTCCTCCGCGAATCCGTCCGTCCGGATAAATCTGTTGCGGTAGAACGCTTTCCCGTCCCTGAACCCCATAACGTGCACCATGCCGTCGCCGTCGAAGGGGTGGTAGAACTTCAGCGCCGGGTGCAGCGGGTTCTCGGTGTTGCGCAGGTACACGCCGTCGAGGTCGGTCGGGATCTCACCCTCGACCGCGGTGAGGTCGTCGGCGTCCCACTCGGTGGTCTGCGGGCGCCACGGACCGGTCCGGTACGGGTGGTCGTCGTCCTCGGGCAGGGTGGACAAGAACTTGCCGACAATCTCTGGGTTTGTTGCGGCCATCTCAGACTCCGCTCACGATGAAGCTCACGGTGGTGGCCGTGCTGCCGCCGAAGTTGAGTGTTCCGAATGTCTTTGCACCCTCGACCTGGTAGTCACCGGCCGTTCCGCTGACCTGCTTGGCGGCGTCGACGAGCATGCGCACGCCGGACGCGCCGACCGGGTGACCACCGCCGATCAGCCCCCCGCTGGGGTTGATCGGCAAGAGTCCGCCGAGTTCGATCTCGTTGTTTTCGATCGCTTTCCACGATTCGCCAGGGCCTGTGAGCCCGATGTGGTCGATGGCGAGGTACTCGCTGGGGGTGAAGCAGTCGTGCACCTCGAAGCCGTCGACGTCGTCGAGCGTGACGCGGGCGCGGTCAAGCGCGTCGAGCACCGCGGACCGTACGTGGGGGAGCACGTACGGGTCATCGGCGGCGCGGTCGAGCTTCTGCTGCAGGCCCAGACCCACCGTGCGGTGCCCCCAGCCGTCGATGCGGCCGATCGGTCGCGCGTCCGGGTGGTCGCGCAGATAGTCGTCGGTAACCAGGACAATGCCTGCGCCGCCGTCGGTCATCTGGCTGCAGTCGAAACGGCGCAACCGGCCCTCGATCGGCGGGTTTGCGTCGTCAGCGGCGAGCGGATCGGGCACCGTCCACTCCCGCGTCTGCGCGTTCGGATTGGCGCGGGCGTTGGCGAAATTCAACTGGGCGATGGCCCGCAGGTGGGCGTCGTCCAGGCCGTAGCGGCGGTCGTATTCGTCGGCGACTCGGTCGAACATGTACGGCCACATGAACTTTGCCTCGGCGCCCTCGTGGCCGGTCCACGCGGCGGCGCCCAGGTGCTGCGCGGCGGTGTCGCCTGGCACGGTCTTCTCCAGTTCGACGCCGACGACCAGGGCCGTGCGGTATGCGCCGGACCGTAGATCGGACAGTGCCGCGAGGGTCGCGACGCTTCCGGACGCGCACGCGGCTTCGTGGCGGGCCGCAGGGGTGTCCCACAGGCCGTCGTTGACGCTGGCGGGCATCGCGCCGAGGTGGCCTTGCCGGGCGAACATCTCGCCGAAGGCGTTCGCCACGTGAACCACTTCGATGGCGGTGGCGTCGACCTTGGCCGCGCTCAGCGTGTTGTCGACGACCTCGGCGGTCAGGTCGGCGAAATCAAGGCCTTCGCGGGTGAGGTTACGCGCGAAATCGCTCTGATAGCCGCCGAGGATCCAGACGTTCGCAGTGCCCATGGAGCGACGGTACTACAACTAAGAGAGTGACTCGGGCTGATTCGGCAGTGCAGGCGGCCCCGTCGGCTCCGGTCTGAACCGACGAGACCTCAGTGGGCGCGATAGTCGACCACCGCGTCCACCTGTACTTGGACTGCCCACTGGCGCGATTGACAAACGTATCTGCATACCGCCGGGCGACAACGGGAAGCCTGTAAGCCATGACGACGCCGCGAAACTACGACCTGGCTAAGCGGATGGCCGAGTTGGCGCGTGCTTCCGCTGCGCCGCGAAGCGTCGAAGAAGTGCTGTCGGGTGTGACGGCTGCCGCGAAGGAGCTGATTCCAGGAGCGGACACGGCAGGCGTGTTGCTCATCGGTAAAGGCGGAAAGTTCGAGTCCATCGCCGGCACCTCCGAACTCCCGTATCGGCTGGACGAGCTGCAGATGAAGTTCAGCGAGGGGCCATGCGTGGAGGCGGCGCTCGATGAACTGATCGTGCGGACGGAGGACTTTCGATCCGAGCATCGCTGGCCTCGGTACTCGGCCGCGGTCGTCGAGATCGGCGTCTTGAGCGGTTTGTCGTTCAAGCTCTACACGGCCGACCGGACCGCAGGGGCGTTGAACCTTTTCTCGTTCCAACCCAAGGCGTTTGACGCGGAGGACGAGACCACTGGCGTGGTGCTGGCGGCGCATGGGGCGGCTGCGATCCTGGCCAGCCGCCAGGGTGAGCAACTCGAGTCGGCGCTGTCGACGAGGGACCGCATCGGCCAGGCCAAGGGCATCATCATGGAGCGGTTCGGGGTGGACGATGTGCAGGCCTTCGAGATGCTGCGCCGGCTGTCGCAGGACAGCAACACGCGGCTGATCGAGGTGGCCCAGCGGGTCATCGATACCCGCGGCGAATAATTTGCGCACTCAAGGATTGACGCGGGTGTAAAAGGGTATTTGACTCGTGTTGGGGACGGATGCGAGGGGGACCTTGTGCACGTCTGGCTACCTGCGATCGTGGTTGGCGCCGCGGCTGCCGCGACGATGGCCTGCGGCCCTGGATCCGCCGGCCAGCCGGCCGCCCTGGTACAACCGGTCCAGCCGGTGCAAGCCCCGGCGGTCGTAGCCGCGATCCGATCACCCGCATTGCCGCCGAATGCGGACGGCGACCCGCCGTGTCCTGGCGCCGATGCATGGGGAAGGGATCCATTCGGTCCAGGCATCCTGGTCACCCACTGGAATGAGGACACCGCGCCCGTCACGGTACTGGTGCGGACGAAGGCCGGCACCGATCAAGCGCAGCGGGCCGCGCTGAGCCCTGGTGAACTGCGGCTGTTCGAGTTCCCGGATATCGCCGAGGCCGCGGTTTCCGAGGTGCTCGTCATGAGCAACACGCGACGGTGCTACGTGACGGCGGACCCGGCGGCACTGGGCTGACGATCAGCCGGAAGTGCCGGAGCCGGTACCCAGCACGCGCTGCAGATCGGGCTTCATGGCTTGCAGCTGAGCGCCCCAGTACGCCCAGTCGTGGGTGCCGTTGTCCGGGAAGTTGAAGATGGCGTTGTTGCCGCCCGCGGCGTGGTAATCGTTCATGAAATCCGTATTGCTTTGGTGCAGCATGTTCTCGAGGAACTCCGCGGGCACGTTGGCACCGCCGAGATCGCTGGGCGTGCCGTTTCCGGCGTAAACCCAAATGCGAGTGTGGTTCGCGACCAGCTTGCCGACCTGAACTGTCGGATCGTTGCGAGCCCAGGCGGGGTCACCGGCCGGGCCCCACATGGCCGTCGCGCTGAAGCCCCCCGCGTCGTTCATCGCGAAACCGACCAGCGTCGGCCAGATTCCGTTGGACAGATTGAGGAAACCTGACAGCGATGCCGCGTAGGCGAACTCCTGCGGGTGATATGCGGCCAGAATCAAGGATGCCGAGCCGGACATCGACACCCCGACCGCAGCGTTGCCGCTGGGGCTGACGCCTTTGTTGGCCGAAAGCCACGAAGGCAGCTCCTGCGTCAGGAACGTCTCCCACTTGTAGGTCCACGTTCCGCCTTTGCCCACGGCGGGCTGGTACCAGTCCGAATAGAAGCTGGACTCTCCGCCCACCGGCATCACGACCGACAGTCCTGACTGGTTGAACCATTCAAACGCGGGGGTGTTGATGTCCCAACCGTTGTAATCGTCTTGTGCGCGTAGGCCGTCGAGCAAGTAGACCGCGTGCGTGCCGTCACCCTGGAATTGCACCTTGATGTCGCGTCCCATGGACGCCGACGGCACCATCAGGTACTCCACGGGAAGACCGGGGCGAGAGAACGCGGCGGCGGTGCCCACGCGTCCGACGACACTGACCGCGGCCCAAAGTATCGACGCCGCCAGCGCGGCGATCGTCAGCCGCTTCCCTGAGCGAGTGAGCTTCGCGCCGATCGTGCCTTCAACCGAGCCCTTCGTTCGCCATCGCTGTTCCCTCACACCAAGCCGAACGCGGCAGAACCGACGACCGATCCGACGCCGAACGCACCCGAATTAAACGGCCAGCCGTCTGCCAGTCAGTGCGAAGATGATTGTGCACTTGTCGACAATCAGCAATTTGGCTATAGTGGCTCGTGGCGGCTCGATCGAGGCCGCGTGCGGTCGCAAAATTCCGCCGCTTCCATGCACGTAAACGAGGACGCAAAGATGACGAAGAAGCTCAGTGGCATTCTGGCCGCAGTCTCGACACCGTTTGGCACTGACGGCCTGGTCGACGAGGGTCGCCTGCGGGGCCACGTCGACTTTCTGATCGACAACGGTCTGCACGGGCTGGTGCCGTGCGGGAGCACCGGCGAGTTCGCGGCGCTGACCGTCGACGAGCGCAAGCGGGTCAACGAAATCGTCATCGAGCAGGCGGCGGGTCGGGTGCCGGTGGCACCGCAGACGGGGTCAACTCGCACGGCTGAGGCGGTCGAATTGTCCAAGCACGCCGCTGCTGCAGGCGCCGATGCCGTGCTGGTGGTACAGCCGTTCTACGAGGCACCCACTCGCCGAGAGGTCATCGAATACTTCGCCACTGTCGGTGAGGCCGCGGGTATTCCGCTCATCGCCTACAACCTTCCCGGGGTGACCGGCATGAACCTGGACCGGCCGTTCTACCGGGAACTGCTGGAACGCACCGACGCCGTGAAGTACGTCAAGGACACGTCGGGTTCCATCGAGCAGGCCTTCGACTTGATCTTCAACCTCGGCGACGCCATCGACACCTTTGTCGGCTGGGACACCATTGTGTTGCCGGCGTTCTCCGCGGGCGCGGCCGGTTCGATCTGGGGTGCCCCGAACTTCGCGCCGAAGGAATGCGTGGCGATCTACGACCTGGCGAAGGCAGGCAAGACGGCCGAGGCCTTCGACATCTTCAAGCGGCTGTGGAACGTCTTCGACTTCCTGGGCAAAGAGGGCTATGCCGTGTCGACGAAGGCCGCCGCCCAGGCCGTCGGCGTGGATCTGGGTCTTCCGCGCGCCCCCTACGGCGAGCTGGAGCCCGAGAAGCTCGACGAGCTGCGCAAGCTGGTCGCCGAGACGGGCCTGAATTACTCGTAGTCTCCAGGGGAGTAGGTCGGGAGGACTGGTGCGCTTCAGCCGGATGGTCAACGTGGTGAAATGCCACGTCGGCGGCGAAGTCAACAACGTCGTCACCGGCGGGATCGGCGACGTACCCGGGGCGACCGTGTTCGAGAAGATGAAGTACTTCCGCGACCACGACGACGACTTGCGGAAGTTGTTGCTTCACGAGCCCCGCGGCGCGGTCACGCACTGCGTCAACTACGTCGTGCCGGCCGCCGATTCGCAGGCTCAGTTGGGCTATGTGATTGCCGAGTCCACAGAGTATCCGGCGATGTCAGGGTCGAACACGATGTGTGTGGCGACGGCGCTACTGGAGACCGGCATGATCCGCATGGTCGAGCCGATCACCGAAGTTGTGTTGGAGGCCCCCGCGGGCTTGATCCGGATCCGTTGCACTTGCGAGGACGGCAAGGTCACCAGCGTCGAGTTCGAGAACCAGCCCGCATTCGCCTACCGCATCGGTGTGCCGCTGGAGCTCGAGGGTTTCCCCACCCTGACGGTGGATGTCGCATGGGGCGGCATGGCGTACGTGTTGGCCCAGGCCTCCGAATTGGGTATCGGACTGACGCCTGATGAAGCGCGCGATCTGTGCGACCTCGGGCAGCGACTCAAAGCTGCTGCAGCAGAACAGATCCCGGTGACGCATCCCGTCAATCCGGAGTTCGCCGGCATCACCCAGACCGAATTCGTCGGTCCACTGCACCGCCGCGATGGCGTTCTCACGTCGCGCAACGCAGTCGTGGTCTCGCCCGGACGCCTGGACCGTTCGCCGTGTGGCACCGGGACGTCGGCGCGGTTGGCTGTCCTGCATGCCCGAGGTTTGATCGACGTCGGTGAGACGTTCGTCCATGAGTCGCTGATCGGCTCGCTCTTCGGCAGCCGAATCGACCGCCTCACGACTGTCGGCACCTACGACGCGATCATCCCGCGGATCAGCGGGCAGGCTTACATCACCGAGATCAGCCAAGTGGGATTGGACCCAGCTGATCCGTTCCCGACTGGATACGTACTGTCTGACACCTGGCCGACCGGTGAATGACAGGAACGGGTAGACCGAACGAATGCCCTATCCCGACATCGACCCGACCGGTGTGAAGTGGCGCATCCGGTCGTACATGGATTTGTGGGAGGAGCTGCTGGCGCATCACCGCGTCGGGCGTCCACTGTTCGTCGGCATCGACGGCCACAGCGGCTCGGGTAAGACCGCGCTCGCCAACGGATTGGCTGCGCTGGACCGTGGCACGGCGGTCGTCCACACCGATGATCTTGCCTGGCACCACTCATTCTTTGGCTGGGCGGATCTGCTCATCGATCACCTCGTCACACCGGTGCATGAGGGCCGTCTTCCGATTCGCTATCGGCCGTCCGCCTGGGTGCAGCGTGGCCGACCGGGCGCGATCACCATTCCCGACGGGACGTCGGCGGTCCTTGTGGAGGGCGTCGGTGTGGCGCGACGCGAGTTGCGGCCATGGCTCGATGCGGTGGTGTGGGTACACGCCCGTGCCGAGGTGGGGCGGCGACGTGTCATCGCCAAGGGAGTCGACACCGAAGACTTCATCGACGATTGGATGAACGAGGAGAACGATTTCCTGGCCGAGCACCGGCCGTGGGAAATCGCCGACGTGGTGGTGGCCGGCGAACTGGGCCAGCCCGCCCTGACGGGCCGCTACGGGAACGTCGTGACTGCGACGGAACCGGCTCAGGTGACGAAGCGGCAGTCGTGACCGGGCCGCTCGATATTCCATGACTCAATGCGTACCGGTCGGATACGGATGATGTCGGTGCCCCCTCCAGCCGCTGGACGCTCGGAAAGGTCGGCCATGCCGTGTATTTCGATTGCGCGCGCGCCAGCGGCGTCTGCGCCATGAAGTGAAGCACTCTGGTCGTCGACGATCAGCGTCACGCGGGGATCGCGACGGATGTTGCGGTACTTCTGGGAGTCATGCAATCGGGGACCGCCGATCTCGACCCATCCGCCGGCCGTGTCGACGCGATATGACACTGGGTGGATCTGCGGCGCGTCACCGGGGCCGATGCTGACCATCCTCGCCTGCTGGCGAGCGGCCAGAAAGCGGTACTCGGAATCGGTGAACACAGCGCAGCCCATCTCAGGTCAGGCTAGCGCGCATACCGGAATTCGTAGTGTGCGGCGGGGTCGTCAACGCGCCAGATGTCGACGTTGCCGTCGATGAAGCACACCATCCAGCACAGTCCCGAGGCCGAAGGGACGGTCATCGCGATGTGTGCCCACGGCGTAAATCGTTGGGGACAGCGCTATCGCGACGCCGGACGTAGTGACCCACTGCGGACTGCGGGTCGGACAGTTGATCGGCGCCGCTCATGACAGGTTGACGATGACCTGCTTGAGTTGAGTGAACTCCTCCAGGCCTGCTGTACCACCCTCGCGGCCGTAGCCTGATCCTTTGTATCCGCCCAGCGGTCCTTCCGGGCCGACCGCCATGTGGTTGTTCACCCACACCACGCCGGCATGCACGGCGTTGACGGTCCGCAGCGCCCGGCCGATGTCGCGGGTCCACACCGACGCCGCCAACCCCTGGTCGACCGCGTTGGCTTTGGCGATCGCGTCGGCTTCATCGGTGAAGGTCTGCACGGTGGCCACCGGACCGAAGATCTCCTCCTGCACCAGTTCGTCGTCCTGGCTCACGCCCGTGATCAGTGTGGGTTCGAAGAAGTAGCCCGGCCGGTCGGGCGCGTGGCCGCCGGTGACGAGCTGCGCGCGGGACGGACGGCCGTCGACGAGTTTGACCACCCGGTCCCGTTGTTGCTGTGAAATCAGCGGTCCCAGAACCGTTTCCGGGTCAGCCGCATCACCAATTGTGGCGGCGCGCAGGTTCTCGGCAAGGGCCGTGACGAACTGATCGTGGACCTTCTCGCTGACCAGCAGGCGGGTCGAGGACATGCATTCCTGGCCGGCATTGAACAGCACACCGTTGGTCAGGATGGGCAGCGCAGCCTGCAGGTCGATGTCGTCGTAAACGATGACCGGGGCATTGCCGCCCAGTTCGAGGACAACCCGCTTGGGAGCGCCGCCGGCGGCAGCGGCGATTGTGCGCCCGGCAGCGGTAGAGCCGGTGAACGAGACGAGGTTGACGTCAGCGTGGCGCACCAGCGCGTCGCCGATCACCCCACCTGAACCGTGCACGACGTTGAGCACTCCTGCGGGCAGCACTTCTTGTGCGAGCTCGACGAATCGCGTGGTGGCGAGCGGTGTCAGCTCGGCGGGTTTGATGATCACCGTGTTGCCCGCCGCCAAGGCCGGGCCGAGCTTCCACACCGCCTGCCACAGGGGGAAGTTCCACGGCGTGATGCCCAAGACGACGCCGAGGGGTTCGCGGCGCACGTAGCTGGTGTTGTTCTCGACGAACTCCCCGGCCGCCTGGCCGGCCAGCGTGCGGGCCGCGCCGGCGAAATGCCGTAGGGCGGTGGCGATTCCGGGCAGCTCATCGCCGCGGGCCACCGTTGTCGGCTTGCCCGCGTCGAGGGTCTCCAGGCGGGCCAGTTCGTCGATGTTGTCCTCGATCACCTCGACAAGTCGGTGCAACAGCTCCGAGCGGGCGCCGGGGGTGCGGGCCGCCCACGCGGGGAATGCTGCGCGCGCGGCCGCCACCGCGCGGTCGCCATCCTCGACGGTCGACTCGGTCAGTTCGATCAAGATCTCCCCGGTGGACGGGTTGTACACCTCGCGGGTCTGGCCGGAGGATCCGTTGACCGCCTTGCCGTCGATGATGTTCGTGGCCGTGAGCGGGGTCGTCATGCGTGTGCCTTTCTCGAAATGATGTTGAGGTGAAAGTGGAGTCCGCTTACAGGTGCCCGGACATTGTGTCGATGGACTTTCCGCGCCGACTCTTGGGAATAGACAGATAGATCACCGTGCCTGCGGCGATCACTCCCACCATGCCAAGTCCGACGTGGATGGGGTCTGACCACACCAACAGCACGCACAGCACGATGGACCAGACGATTGCAAGCACGAAGATCGTTGGGCTGGCCTTTCCGTAGCGCCACGGGCGCTCCGGCAGCTTGTGGCGCAGCAGACCCCACAGGCCGACCGACACGACCACGCCGTAGGCCAAGGCCCAGGCGATCGCGGTCATCGCGGCCAGGACCGACAGCAGTGACGACCACAGCGCGAAGAGCACAGAGAGCACGAACACGGTCAGCGAGGCGTTGATCGGGATCTGCTGGCGGCTGACCTTGCGCATCCAACGCGCGGCGGGGATCTGGCCGTCGCGCGCCTGCGACCACAGCACCCGAATCCCTGTGAGCTGCACCATCACCTGGCAGGCGAAGAACGCCACCATCGCGACGGCTTCCATGACGTTCGCAAAGGCAGAGCCGACCGAGGTGGCCAGGATGTCCTTCACCGGGAGCGCGCTGCCCATGATGGCAGGCAGGTCCTGGATGGCCAGCATCAGCAGCGCGATCAAGATGATCCCGACGATGTAGGACGAGACGTTAGCCAGCACCGATGCCATGGGCGCCTTCCTGGCGGCGTCCTTGGTTTCTTCGGATGCGTTGCCGGTGGCATCGAACGACGAGATCACATACGCAGGCAGGATCATCGCGAACATGAACGGCGCCACCCAGTGGCCGTTGGTGGCCGTTCCGCCGGAGTCGCTGAGGAATCCCAGAGGCTGGGTCGGGTGCTTGACAATCAACAGCGCACCGATGATGGCGACGACACAGATGATTTCGGCGACGACTCCGAGGTTGTTCAGCAATGCGGCGGCCTTGACGCCCGCGACGTTCACCAACGTGCCCGCCACTATCAGGCCCAACGCCCACGGCAGGGTCTGCTCCGGCGTCTCGAGGCTGACGCCGAACCAGCCCGCGATGAACGGCGCGATAGCCACGGCGACCGTGGTAACCGCGACGGTGTGAGCGATGATCAGCCACCAGCCGGTCTGCCAAGCCAGCCACGGTTTACCGGTTATGCGGCCGGTTATCTGATACACCCCGCCGGCCAGCGGATAGCCCGACACCAGTTCAGCCACCGCCAGACCCACAGTGAACACCTGAAGCGCCCCGCCGACCACGAATGACCAGAATGACGCAGGGCCGAAGAAGCCCAGGCCGACGATGAGTGTGGTGAACAAACCCGACGCGATGGCAATCGAGGTGAACTGCACGCCGAAGGCCGAGAACAGGCCGAGGCTGCGGTTGAGCTCCTGCTTGTAGCCCAGCTTTTCCAGGTAGGCGACGTCGGAGTCGGTGGCCGATCGTGGGTGGCGAGGGGTGGACACGCCAGCCTCCTCGGGAGTGATTGCCATGGTGACCTCGTGTTTTCAGGTTGGCGGTCCGAGGACCGGGCGCGGGAGAGGGCTGCCCGTAGGCGATCCAGATTGGCTAACTGTCGACAATCTACATCGAAATCGGAGTGACCGCAATCACGTTCTGTGGCTTGGTGGCTTACCGGCCGCTCAACGCCTGCGCGAGCTGTCCGCGGCTGTCAGGTCGATGAAGGAGCGTGCGGTTTCATGACCATGCCGCGCCAGCCGGGCGGCGAGGGCCAGGAAAACCTGGGCGGTGGTGATCGCGTCGCCGAGCGCATGGTGGGGACTGTCCACCGGCAGGCGCAGTTGGGTGGCCAACCGCTCGAGGTTCGGCTCACCGCCGGGGTGCGCAGCGCCGAGGTCGGCGGCTCGCGCCATGGCTGCGGTGTCAATGATCTTGCAGCGCAACCGTTTTCCGTGTGCCTTGAAGGCCCTGGCGAGGAATGACTGCTCGATCCAGGCGGCGTGGGCGATGAGCACGCGGTCGGCGAGAAGTGCGTCGAGGGTGTCGACTGCCTCCGAGAGCGGTGGCGCATCGGCCAGGTCGGCGGGGCGCAGGTTGTGGACCGTGATCGACGCGGGGGACAAGGCGCAGTCCGGTCGAACCAGCCCGTAGACGTTGTGCGCCGCGATCATCCGTCCGTTCTGGATGACTGTGGCACCGTATGAGGCGATGGCGTCGCGTCGCAGGTCCAGACCGGTGGTCTCCAGGTCGACGACGAGGTAATCGACCGTCCGCCAGGGTTGGTCGAACGGGTCGTCGCCGCGGCGGAGTAGCGATCGCAGCGTCACGGCAGCCGCGCCACCCATTCGCTGTCGAGCCGGTTCTGCACGTTGGCCACGGCCCGGAACGCCTCTCGCAAGTAGCGGCGGGTGAGGGTGTCCAACTCCTTGGGTGCGATCCAGGTGGTGGACCCGGCGGCATTGTTGCGAATCGCGCTGATCTCGTTTCCGAGCACCAAGGAATAGATGTAGTCGAAAGCCCGCACCAAGGTGTCGGTCTCATCCCGGGTAAGGAGGCCGGCGGCGTGGCCGCGGTGCAGTCGGGTGATGGTCGAGCCGCGGTCATCGCCGGTGACGATCGCGATCCAGCGGCCCAGCGAAGCGATCGGCACCAGCCCGCCGGCCTTGAGGTTGAGGTGGCCGCGGTGGGCGCCGGAGTGTTCGACGACGAAGTCGCGGACAAAGCCGACAGGGGGACGCTGAGAAATGGTGTATCGCAATAGCCCGGATAGATAGTCACGGCCGCGGGTGGTCGCCAGCATGGCGTCGGACACCGCGCGGCCCAACGGGATGCCGGTGATGGGCCTGCTGTCGGCGATCATCGACGACAGCAGCAGGGCTTTGGTCTGGTCGGGATTGCTGATCCACGACGTGGCGGTTTCGGTGAACGCCGATTTGGATTTGGAGAAGATCGGGTTGGTGGCATTGGCGCCCTCGGCGCATCGCGGCAGCCCGCAGCGTTCCATGTTGTCCAATACGCGACCGGCCCAACTTCGCAGCTTGCCTGCCGGATCGGGGCCATCAGGAAGGTCTTCCCACACCAATGCGGTGTCAACGTCGGAGCGAGGCAAGGGTTCTCGCCGCGCGATGGAGCCGAGCAGCAGCCATGCCGTGCGGTGGGGCACCTGGTCGTCTTCGATATCCGTGAGCTCGATGAGCCGCAGCATGATGGCATCGATCACCGCTGACAACACCGCCGCGATGTGCATGACAGAGACACCGGTGTCGTAGAGCTCGAGCCAGGTGCCGGGCAGGAGCGCTGCCGCGGCGGCCACGTCGTCGACGGTGGCTGCGTCGTCGATCGCCCGGCGGATGACCAAGGGGTTGCGCACCTCGGCCGAGGCGACGTCGACGACCCGCAGAATGCCGACGGGTTGTTCGCCGGCCCCGGTGACGACGAGGTGGTGGTAGCCGCTCTCCACCATCTTGAGGAACGCGTCGCCCACGAGGATGTCAGCGCCGACGGTGGCGGCGGGAAACGACGCAAGTGTGGCGACGGGAGTGTGTGAGGTCAGCGTGCCGGTAGCCAGGCCGGTACGGAAGTCGCTGTCCGTGACGATTCCGATCTGCTCACCGCGCTGGATGAGCGCGCAGGACTGACCTGCGTCGGTCATCGCGGAAGCGGCCTCGGCGACGGTGGCCTCCGGTGGGCACCACACGACGGGTCGCATCTGGTGGCGCGCCAGCCGTAACGCTTGATCGACCAGTCCCGAACGGGTCAGCCGTTCGCGGGAAACCAGTGAGCCGTAGTGGCTGAATTGCAGGCGGTCGGGATGTTGCAGGCACTTTCTCGGGTCGACGAACCGATAGCACAGCGTGTCGTCGCAGGCTCGGACCGTCAAGGGCGGGGGCAGCCCGGACAGCACCGAGATTTGGCCGAACGTCTCGCCGGTGCCGAGCACGTCGACGACGCGGCCGCGATCGACGACCTCCACCTCTCCGGAGCGCAGCACATAGAAGTGCGACAGGGGAGCCTGGCCGGCCGTGATGATGATGGTGCCCGCGGTGAAGTACTCCACTTCGATCAGGCGGGCCAGCGCCTCCAGATCGGCCGCGTCGAGTTGGTCGTAGGGAGGTTGGCCACCGAGGAAGTCGACGTATTCACGCATCCTTGGCGGTTCTGAGTTCGGCCTCGGCGCGCGGCAGGCCACCGTGCACATGACGGCCGATTTCGGCGGTGATCGCCGCCATGTCGCCGGTATCGATGATCTCCAGCAGGCGTCGATGATCGGCGACCATGTCGTGCAGGTCTGCGAACAATTGGTGGTCGGCGGAGAAGAACAACTGCAGCTGTGCCTCCCAGCTGTGCCACAGATCGAGCAACAGTCGGTGGCCGGACAGCTCGTAGAACGCCCGGTGGAACGCCATATGGGCGTCGATGGTGGCTGCGGGGTCGTTGCTGTCAGCGCCCAGCGCCATGTCTTCCAGGGCGCGGGTGACCTTGATCCGCGTGGAGCCCTTCAATCGGGGCAACGCTAGTTCGATGGCGTACGGTTCCAGGCGTTTCCGCAGGCTTGCGATCTCGGCGATCGACTCGTGGCTGACTTCAGCGACGAATGCCCCGCGGTACGGGATCTTCTGGACGAGGCCCTCTTCCGCGAGTAGGCCCAGCGCCTCGCGCAGCGGGGCACGGCTGACGCCGAGGTCGGCGGCGAGGTGTGTTTCCCGCAGCTGACTTCCGGGCTTGAGTCGGCCCTCCAGAATCGCATTGCGCAGCACGTGGGCGACGGATCCGGGCGTGGTTCGCTGTGTGATCCTGCCCAGCGAGACCGCCGCGCTGCCGCCGGACAACGTCGACAGCGGGCCTTCGGTGATTGACTCAGCCATCCGATGTCCTTCCCGCGCCAATACACGTGGCTAATTGTCGACAATAGCCTCGTCTGGGTGACGGCCGGTTCTCACTCGCCCGCGGCCGACACGTAGATCGGACCGCGTTCGAGGACCGGATCGAGGATCCCGGTCTCGAGCTCATTCGCGGCGTCCTCCAGGCCGGCTGGATCGCGGTGTTGGCCGGGGTAGCCGATGAGCTCTTTGACCTGGGGAGTCATGAAGTATGCGCCGGCGATGATCGAGGACAGGGGGTCGAAGGTGCCCTTGTCGTCGGCCCACATGCGCTTCAGTGCAGCGTAGAGGTCGTCGACGTCGGCCAGCGCGTTGACGGCGTTGAGCACAACCTCGAACACATCGGCGCGCGCAGCCAACGCCAACTGCAGATATGCCGGGAATTGTTCAGCGTCACTGGCTTTCGGGTTCGGTCCGGCGGCGGGAATCAAGGTATCGGCGATGCGGAGCAGCGTTGTGTGTTCATCGTCGCTCAGTGGCCGCAGCGGCGTGGTCGTGCGGGGTGGAACCGACAACCGTCGATCGGATGATGCTGTGCTCATGACTCTGCCTTTCGGGCCGTGACCTGCTCGACGACCTTCTTACCCACCCGCAGCGCCAGAGCGCTGATGGTGCACGTGGGGTTCGCCGACCCCGACGTGACGAAGATGCTGCCGTCCGCGATGTAGAGGTTGGCGACGTCGTGGGCCTTCCCGTACGAGTCGACGACTGATGTCGCTGGGTCATCACCCATCCGGGCGGTGCCCAACAGGTGACCGGGCTGATCGATCCACAACTCCTGGGTGATGACGTGGGTGGCGCCGGCCGCCTCGTGGGCCTCGACCATCCGCTCAACGGTGAATTTCAGCAGCTTTCGCGTGTTGTCGCTGATCCGGTATTCGATCTTCGGGGCGGGCAGCCCGTCCGAGTCGAAGAGTTTCGTCGATAGGGTCACACGGTTGCGTTCCTCGGGCAGGTCCTCGGTGTTGGCGGCCCACAGGATGCCGTTGCGTGCCGAGCGCGCCACGTCGTGAATCGCCGGCCCCCACAAGTCGTCGAAGTCGCGCTCACGATGGGCCTCGATTGCGTTGAGCGGCCCCGGGGTTGGCAGCGCGTGCAGTTTGGCGCCGCGCACGAATCCGCGTGAGCTGTCGGTCTCGTAGAACTGCATGGAATGAATCAGCTGGCCCGCGGGGCCACGCCAGCTTTCCAGGTCTTCGTCGTAGTACCCCAGTGCGGTGCAGTTGGGGTGGAGCATGAGATTTCGTCCCACCAGACCCGATGAGTTGGCCAGCCCGTCGGGATGTTGGTCGGTGGCCGACATCAACAGCAGCCGCGGGGTTCCGACCCCGTTGGCGCACAGCACCACCGCGCGGGCGGGCTGAAACACCACCCGGCCGTCGCGGTCGACGTACTCCGCGCCACTGGCTAGTCCGTCCTGTCCGGTCATCACTTTGCGCACCCGCGCACCCGTGAGCACCCGCGCCCCGGCCTTGAGTGCTTGGGGCATGTAGATCAGGTCGAAGGAGGCCTTGGCGCCCTGCGGGCAGCCCCATTCGCACACACCCCAGCGGCCGCACTGCTCCAGCGTCTTGTACTTCTGGCTCGCGATCGCATTGGTGCCGGGCCACCAGTGCCAGCCGAGTTTGTTGGCCGCCTGTGCGGCCTTGATGCCAGGCTTGCCCATCGGGTGCGGCGGAAGGGGATAGTCCAGGCCTTCGGGGTAGGCGGTGTCGCCGCCGACCCCGGCCACGCCGATGAACTCGTCGACCTCGTCGTGGTAGGGCTTGAGGTCGTGGTAGCTGATGGGCCAGTCGTCAGCGACGCCGTCGAGGGTCTTGACCCGGAAGTCCGACGGAAGCAGCCGCGGCCATTCGGCGCCGTAGTAGATCGAGCTGCCACCGACCGCGTTGAACATCACCGGCCACATGTCGGAGTCTTCAACGTCGACCGGATAGTCGGATGGCAGGCCGCGCACGTTGGGGTCATGGGCCCAGTTGTGCTGGATGAGCAGTTCCCATTCAGGGAAGTTGGCCGGGAAGTCGCTGGGGTTGACCCAGTCTCCCTGCTCCAGACAGACGACGCTCAGCCCTGCGGCGGCCGCCGTGTGGGTGACCACCGCGCCCGACGGGCCGGCGCCGATGACCAGCACGTCGACGACATCGGCTTCGCCGGGAATTTGGGATGCCACGATTAGCCCTCACTTCCTGTCTGACTTACGCCCCGGCCAGCACGCCGCCGTCGACGACGAAGGCGGTTCCGGTGATCGCAGTCGAGTGATCCGACAGCAGGAACGCGACCGAATGTGCAATCTCGATCGGTTCGATGGCGCGGCCAATCGGCTGGAAATCCGGCAGGCCGGCTTCGAGGGCCTCGCGTCCGCCCAAGGCTTCATAGTGCGGGACGTTGAGCGGCGTGTCGACGAAACCGGGGCACACCGTATTGGCGCGGATGCCCTGTGCCCCGAAGTCGAGGGCGATCGCTTTGGTGAGCGTGAGGACTGCTCCCTTGCTGGCGGTGTAGGTGGTCAGCAGCTTCTCGGCGCCGATCGAGTTGATCGACCCGAAGTTGACGATCGACCCGCCGCCGGCCTTGAGCAGTTCGGGGATGGCGTACTTCGATCCGAGGAACACTCCCTTGACGTTGACGTCAAACGTCTTTTGGTAGTCCTCCACGGACGCGTCCAGGATCGTGCCGGGAATGAGGATGCCAGCGTTGTTGACGATGCCGTCGAGCTTGCCGAATCGCTCCACCGTGAAGCTGATCAACTCCTTGACCTGTTCTTCGTCGGTGACATCGACGACGCGACCGATCAGCCGGTCGTCGTCGACTTTGAGCTGCGTCAGGTGTTCGGGTGAGCGGACGGTGGCCACCACCTGGGCGCCTTCGTCGTGCAGGTGAAGTGCGGTTGCCAGGCCGATTCCGCGGCCTGCGCCGGTGATGATGACCGTTTTACCTGCGAGCAGGGTGCCCATTTGATGTGCTCTCTTTCTGAATGGAGTCGGTGCAGATGCACCAAAGATTGTTTTATTGTCGACAATCAGTCAATATCGAGTCTGGCGGGTCGGACCCGGTTCGTCAAGAGGGCAGCGACATGACATATGCCGACGCAGGCCCCATGCCGTCCACCGCTCCGTAGGGTGGGGTGGCAGCCAGTTGGTCCAATGTCCGCGGCGGGCGCACCGTTTCAACTCGGTGGGGGCCTGGCAATACTTCGAAAACACGCTCGGCTCGACCTGCAACAGCAGCGAAGGGGATAGATGTCTCAACCGGCAGAGGTAGAACCCGAGGATCAGGGCAACGAGCCGACCGAAATCACCTTCGATGAGCATCTGCATCCGGCGCGTCCTCGCGCGCTGCGGTTCCGGCCACGCGTGAAGACGCCGTTCACCCGTCGGTCGGTCGCAAAGGACGGGCCTGCGACGGGTGACAACCCTGCGTACGTGTCCTGGCTGCTCTCCCAATCGATGCTGGCCGACGCCAACGAGATCAGCCAACAGTTCTCGGGTCAGGGATCGATGTGGCAGAACCCCTATGCCACGCCCAGCCCCCGCAGCGCCGTCGAGACCGCCTCCGTGTGGTTCACCGCGTATCCGCTGTCGTTGATCACCCGGCCGGACGAGTCGTTCCTGAAATCCATGGCTGACGAGAAGATGTGGGAGGCGTTCGCCAAGATCGGCATCGAAGCAGTTCACACCGGCCCCGTTAAGCGTGCCGGTGGCATCTCCGGCTGGACGTTGACCCCGAGTGTGGACGGCCACTTCGATCGCATCAGCACCGAGATCGATCCCGCGTTCGGCACCGAGGAAGAGTTCCGTGCGATGTGTGGTACCGCCAACTGGTACGGCGGCATCATCATCGACGACATCGTGCCCGGCCACACCGGCAAGGGCGCCGACTTCCGGCTCGCCGAGATGAAGTACGCCGACTACCCCGGCGTCTATCACATGGTTGAGATCGACCCGCGCGACTGGGATCATCTGCCCGACGTCCCCCCGCACGCCGATTCGGTCAACATCGACCAGGACACCGAAGAGTGGCTGGACAAAGCGGGTTACATCATCGGACGGCTGCAACGGGTCATCTTCTATGCCGAAGGCATCAAGGAGACGAACTGGAGTGTCACTCGACCCGTGGTCGGCACCGACGGCGAAGAACGCCGCTGGGTGTACCTGCACTACTTCAAGGACGGTCAGCCGTCGATCAACTGGCTCGACCCGTCATTTGCAGGCATGCGGCTCGTCATCGGCGACGCACTGCACTCGCTGGCCGATCTCGGTACCGGCGGACTTCGCCTGGACGCCAATGGGTTCCTCGGAGCTGAGAAGACCGCAGCCGAAGACAGCACCGCGTGGTCCGAGGGTCATCCGCTGTCCGAGGCCGCGAACCACCTGATCGCGGGCATGGTCCGCAAAGTCGGTGGATTCACCTTCCAGGAGCTCAACCTCACCATCGACGACATCCGCGAAATCGGTGAAGTGGGAGCCGATCTGTCGTATGACTTCATCAACCGGCCCGCATACCACCACGCTCTTGCGACCGCCGACACCGAGTTTCTCCGACTGACGCTGCGCACAACCCTCGAGTTGGGAGTCGACCCCGCGTCACTGGTCCACGCGCTGCAGACCCACGATGAACTGACCTCCGAACTGGTCCATTGGACGACCGGCCAC
>Ga0207706_10001341_pt1 | contig 24583 bp, 19 predicted proteins | sample KBSC53metaG_FD_184318 | JGI IMG/M metagenome (GOLD analysis project Ga0207706, IMG submission 184318) | Corn rhizosphere microbial communities from Kellogg Biological Station, Michigan, USA - KBS C5-3 metaG (SPAdes) (version 2) | ecosystem: Host-associated > Plants > Roots > Rhizosphere > Soil ... | reverse complement strand
ACGAGGCCGCCGCGTCAAGATTTTTTTCTTGGCGCGGCTCTGATTTTCGCCATCGCGAATTGTGACCAACCCTCAGTAAACTCGCCGCTACCACTGCACGCTGTCCGCCTTCGCGGACATCAACGGCGATGGCACATCGCCTCCGCGTGATCGAGAAGTCCGTGCAGGCGGACGGTACGCCCTTGTATCCGCGAGGCCGCGGTTCACTCGCAAACACGCGGGTTTTACCCTGCCGCGTCGTTGCCCGCCCCTTCACCCCTCGCTCGACCCCGCCTGCCCGGTCTTGCGGTCGTAGGGGATGATGTGCTCCCACTCGCTGGCGTCGGAGCGCGCGACCACCGCGACCACCGGCTCGGTGTCGCTGGCGTTGAACACCTCGTGCGGCACGCCGGGCTCGATGAAGATGAAGTCGCCCGCCTCGTTCTCCACCACCTGCCTGAGCCGGTCGCCGTACTCGTGGCGCACGCGGCCCTGCAGGATGAACAGCATCACCTCGAAGTCCACGTGGATGTGCGCGTACGCCACGCCGCCGGGCGGGATCGTCGCCACGTTCATCGAGAGCTGCTTCGACCCCACGTTCTTCGCGCTCATCCCCGCGCGGTAGCGGATGCCGTTCCACCCGCGCACGTTGCCGCCGCCGCGGATCACCCAGATCCCGTCGTGCCCCTCCACGGCCGCGCGCAGGTCGGCGTCGTCGCCGCGGGGCAAAGTCGATTGGTTGCTCATGCCTGTGTCGGATGCGGTGCGGTTACACGGACGGCCAAACGGGTGCGCGAGAGCGCCAGTGCGTGAGTGTGTTCGACTGCGTCGACGGACTCACTGGGCTACTTCGCCGCGGTGCAGGTGGGCTGTCCGCTGCTCCCCACGGGCGAGCGGCCGATGGACATGATGCCGCCCGTGATCAGCGCCAGCGCGAGGACGACGCCGACGAGACCCAGCGTGTGCGCGCGGCGCGGGTCGGCCTGCTTGCGGGCGTACACGCTCAGCGCGTGCGCGGCCACGGCGGCAAGGATCATCATCATCAGGTGGCCCATCAGCGCGCCGTAGAAGCAGCCGAGCACCACCATCGCGATCCCCAGCAGGACCTGCAGGTCCAGCAGCCCCGTGAACGCGGCCAGCGAGATGCGCGACGGCTTCTCGAACGGCCGCCGTCCGCTCATGCCGCGCGCCATCACGATCAGCGCGACCACGCCCGCGATCAGCACCAGGTAGCGAAGCCCCGAATGGGCGTGGAAGATCCCGTTGATCATCTTGGGTCCGGTGAGCGTTGCCAGGGAGTGATCCGGCCAGGGGCGACAATGTAGCGGCGCGCCGCATCCTCCAACCAGATGCGGCGCGCCGCGCCTCGAACCCTGCCGTGCTCTCCCGCGCCCGGGGTGCTACTCCGTGGCCGCTTTCCGAGCCCGGCCCTTCCTGTCCTTCTCCCGCGGCGCGCGCCGGCCCTCGGCGGCGGTGGCGGGGGCGGGCTCGCCCGCGTCGGTCATCAGCTTCTCCGCGCGGACGCGGGGACGGGAGCGACGCTCAGGGCGTTGCGGGGCGGGGCCGTCCGCGCCGCCATCGCCGGCGCCGGGGTGGCGCAGGTGTGCGCCGATCTGTTCGAGCGTGAAGCTGGGAAGGAAGGTGACAGGCTGGTAGAGCGCGGCCAGTTCCTCCTCGCTGAACGCGGCGGGGGCGGACTTCACGTGGTCCGCGCCGCGGGCCTCGGCCCAGGCGCTGTCCCACAGCGCGGCCAGGTAGCGCGCGCCGTCGGCGATCACCTTGCCCGTCTGCTTGCCGAACGCCTTCCACAACACCTTCGTCTTCTCCGAGGCGGTGCCGTTCTGGACGGGCGCGTACACGTCGATCATCCGACCCGGGTCGATCGTCCGGAAGGTGTCCTGCATCAGCTGGACGGTGGCCAGCGCGGCGCCCTTCCCGCCGCGAACCAGCGGCAGGGGCTTCCGGTCGTCGCCGTCCACCATGGACATGATCTCGGGGACGTGCGCGTTCACCATGTCGCCCTCGTAGGCCCCGTGCAGCTCGTGGCCGCGCGGCACGGTGGCGGGCTCCTTCGGCTTTCCGAACTTCGGGTTCGGCACCGGGTGGTCGGGGTCGCCGTTGAAGCGGTAGGAGATGTGCAGCGGCTGGCACGAATCGCCCACGTAGTGCGACAGGATCCCCGCCGCGCACACGAACTCGTCCATCCTCCCCGCCCGCAGCGAATCGACCATCGCGTCGTAGATCTGCCACACGCGGAAGGGGAGGAGCCCCTTGCTCTCGTCGCGCACCCGCGGGTCGTTGTAGTACGCCAGCCAGACGGCGGGTTCCACGTTCGCCTGGGGGTTCGCCTCGCAGATCTCGAGCAGCGTCTGCCCGTGCGAGTCCTTGCGGTCCATGTCGGCGAAGTGGTTGGAATGCTCGGGCGCGGTCTGCCCGCCCCGCTTGTGCGGCCCCACCTTCCACACCAGGTCCGGCACGTCGGCCAGCGGCACGAAGGGGTGGTTGCTGAGCCCGGTGGTGTTCTTCTTGTTGATGTCGGCCGCGGCGAAGCTGATGCGCTGCAGGTTGGCCTGCATCCACTTCTTCAGCACCGGGTCGCGCACGCGGTCGATGGCCTTGGTGGCGATGGTGAAGTGGCCGACGGCCCCCCAGTAGTTGAAGTCGTCCAGGTTCCAGTCGCGTACCACGTCCACCTCCAGCAGGCCGCACACCGTGCTGAGCGAGGTGGCGAGCGCGTAGGGCGCCTGGTCGCCGTTCTCGCCGATCCGGAAGGCGTGGCCGCCCCACTGCACCGCCATCGGCATCAACCCGCGCGAGTCGCCGGTCTCCAGCAGCCACAGGGTGCCCGAGTCGCCGGGGCAGGTGGGCAGCCGCTGGCCGGCGCCGCGCGGGCCGATCAGGAAGTCGGCCATGTACTCGAAGCCGCCCACCGACTTGTACCGGTAGAACAGCCCGAGAACCCGTCCCGACAGCGGCCCCGACGCCGCGCCGTGCGCGCGCACGGGGCAGTCGATCAGCCGCAGCGAAATGTTGTCGGAACTGAGGTCCGCCAGCCGCCCCACGGTGCCGATCCCGAACACCTGGGCCGTCCACCGGGTGAGGTCGTCCACCTTCACCAGGCCCGCGTCCAGGTTCAGGAACACGTTGCGGCCGGGCCATTCGCGGTACACCTCCGAGAACGGCTTGCGCGTGACCTGCCGGTCGGCGCTCTCGCCCACGCGCACCCGTTCGCCGCCGACCACGGCCTCCACCGGCGTTCCCGGCGGGCCGGTCACGTGCCGGCTGGTCAGCGCGTACACGTCGTGTCCGTCCGTGACCAGGCACCCTACCGAGGCCACGTGGTCGCGCTTCTGGCTGCTCACCAGCAGCGGATATCCGCCCCCGATCTTCTGATCGGGAAAGCGGAGCGCGGCGGGCGCGTCGCCCCCGCGCTCCACCGGCTCGGCGTACACCACGCACACGGGCACGCGGGTGCCGTCGGGCATGCGCAGCGCGCGCGGAACGAAGTCGTGCGCCCCGAAATCGCCGCCGATCTCGTCCTCGTACCGCCACTGGTCGACCAGCACCAGCACGCACGGCCACGAGTAGTCGCGCACCTCGGAGTTCTCCAGCGTCCGCGGCGGCTTCTTTCCCGGCCGGTCGGCGCGCCCCCCGCGGCGCGGCCAGGGGTCGTCGCGGCGGATCAGGTACCGGCCCACCGCGGTGGCGACCACGTGCTGCTTGTCCATCAGGTGAAGGTGGTACAGGTCGCGCGCCTCGAGCAGGTCGCGCAGCGAGAGGGAATTGAAGTCCTTGCCGGGATCCAGGATGTCGCTCATGAACCCACCTCCGGTCGCTGGGACGTGTGGGTGCGCGGGACGCGCGTGGCGTGGGATGGTCGTACGGAGGGATACGAATCTTCGCCGCGGAACCGCATCCGAAGGTTCACGCGGTGGGAAGGCTTTGGAGTCGAATCTACGGGCGCGGTGCCAAAAAACAACGCTTTTGTACCGCTCTGCGGGATCGCCCGGCGCGGGGGCCGTCCGCCCCGGTCACCCCCGGTCCCCCTTCGGTTCGCGGTGCGCGTCCGGCGGCACGTCGCCGGCGCTGAGCTCCACGTTGGTGTCGTGCAGCGCCTCGCTGGGCGGGTCCTGCTCGGCGTCGGCCACGGCGCCGATCTCGGCCAGCGCGGCGTCGTCGATCCAGCCGCTCTCGGCGGCGTGGCGGGCGGCGGCGGCGGTGTCGTCGGCCAGGATCAGCGTGCTCCCGGCCTTCTCCACCTCGGCCGCCAGCTTGCGGATCGCGTCGGCGCGCTCGGGGGCGCGGCTCACGTTGCGGATGTAGACGGCCAGGATGCGCCGGGGATGCTCCACCACCGCGCGGTGGTAGATCTCCGGGTCCTCCTGCCCGCTGTCGCCCACCAGGATGAAGGGGAGGGTGGGGAACAGCTCCAGGATGATGCGGATGTGGCGCAGCTTGTGCCCGCTGTGCCCCCCCTCGCCGGGGTCCACGGACGAGATCCCCCAGTCGCGCAGCAGGAGCGGCCCGGCGGGGATCCCTTTCAGCTCCATGAACTCGGCCAGCACGTCGAACAGGTTCCACGGGCTGCTGCTGACGTAGAACACCGGGTTGTGCGCGTACCCGGCGCACCCGCGCTCCAGCGCGCGGTAGAACGCGGCCACGCCGGGGAAGGGCGTGCGCGTGTGCGCGTTGCCCAGAAAGACGTTCTTCGCCATCCGCAGCCGGCTGGCCACGTCGGTGCGGATCACCGTGTCGTCCAGGTCGCTGATCACGCCGAAGCGCGCTGTCCGGGGCGGCACCAGCACGCGCGGCCGGCTGCGCACCGGGTGCGGCGACGGCGGGTCGAGCAGCTCCATCTCCACCGTCCGCCACGGCTCGCCGGCGGGGAGGGGGGGAGTGGGCTCGAACCAGCACTCGCAGTACCCCTCGCGGTCGGTGGTCAGCACCTGCTCGCCGCCGGGGTAGCGCACCCTTACCCGCGCGCCGGGGATCTCGTCGCTCTCGAAGCGCTGCAGCATGGCGCTCAGGTTGATCCACACGCTGTCGGCGGCGCGCGCGGGGGGAAGCGGCATCCCGCGCAGCACGCGGGCCTTGACCCACGCCCGGTCCGCGCGCCCGAAGCCGCGGTACGCCTCGATGCGCAGCGGCCGGTCGCCGCCGAACCCCAGCCGGTGGCGCTGCTCCTCCACCTTGGCTTCGAGCTTCTGGGTGAGGCGCTCGAAACCCTTCTTCCAATCCGACATTTCCGAAAAAACGGGTGCATGAGTGCGTGAGTGCGCTAGCGCGTTCATGCGACGGCGCGGACGCAACGTCATCGCGCAGGTACACGGCGGGGGAGCGGCGTGCAAGAGGCGGGCTATCGGCGGGGGCGCGACGCCGAGGAATGCGGAGAGGCCGCGGATTCGCTCCGCGGCCTCGTTTCCGTCAACGCACTGGCGCACCCGTTTCTCACGCACTGGCGCACCGGTTCGTTGTTTCTACACCCGCTCCTCCGCTTTCCACTCCCTCGGCGCGTCGCTGATCGGCTGCAGGATGACGTAGCTCAGCACGATCATCAGCATCAGCACGAGCACGCTGAAGCCCTGGCCCACGCGGGGCTGCAGGTGCAGCAGGCGGATGGTGAGGTACGTGGAGGCGGCCCAGAGCACGGGGCCGGTGATGGCGCTGAAGCGGCCCACCATCCCGTACAGCCCGTAGAACTCGCCCACCCGGGCGGGCGGCGTAAGGCGCAGCATGTACGGCCGGTCCGCCGCCCACACCCCGCCCAGCGAGAAGCCGGCGCTCGCCGCCACCACGAACAGGCACCACAGCGGCAGCCCCAGGATGCCGATGGCGCCGGCGAACGCGAAGATCGCCATCCACGCCGCCAGCACCAGGTTCAGCGTGCGCTTGGGGCCCAGCCGGTCGGTGAGCCACCCCCACACGAACCCGCCGATCACCGCGAAGGTGATGGCGAAGAGCATGATCAGCTGCGAGCGGTGCTGCCCCTGCTCCTCGGTGAGCCCCGTGCTCACCGCCACGTTCACCGTGTACAGCGCCATGATCGAGATCACGGTGTTGATCGAATCGGTGTAGAACACGCGGCCCACCAGGAAGCGCACCAGCCCGGGGTACTGCTGCCCCGAGCGCAGGGTGCGCAGCGTCTGGCTGGTGCTGTCGCGCACCATCGCCCAGTCGATCTTCCTCGGCCTGGGGTTGCCGCGCTCGCGCACGAACAGGAAGCAGGGGATGGAGAAGAGGATGAACGCCCCGGCGATGGCCGTGAACAGCAGCGGCTTGTTGCCGGTGCCCATCGCCAGCCCCAGCCCCACGGCGATGTACGACCCCAGGTACCCGATCCCCACGCCCACCCCGCCGATGCGGCCGCGGTTCTCCTCGGTGCTCACCTCGGGCAGCATCGCGTCGTAGAACTGCGTCCCCGCCTGATAGGCCACGTTCGCCACCAGGAAGCACACCGCCGTGGCCCAGAACCCGAAGCGCGCCAGCAGCGCGGTGAAGAAGACGCAGAGGGTGGTGCTGGCCACCAGGAACGGCATCCGCCGCGGCGCGCGGTCCGTCATCGCGCCCAGCAGCGGCGAGACGAAGAAGATGATGGCCATCGACGCCGCCGTGATCAGCCCGTACACGCTGTCGGCCCGCTCGGCGCCCACCTGGTCGCGCACCCAGAGCGAGAAGTACAGCGACACCACCCCCATCGAGAAGATGGTGTTGGCCAGGTCGTACAGCACCCATCCCACCACCGCGCGCCGGGTGATGTTGTGCGGCAGCCTGTGCTCCGGGTACAGCGGCGTGGGCGTCGCGACGATTTCTTCGAGCATGCGGATGCCGGGGTGATGAGTGCGCGCTGCCGAGGTGCGGATTCGGATCGGAGGGCGCCCGGAAGATAATCGCGGACGTGCGGCGACGGAAATCCGCCGTCCGTCACGGATCCTCGCCAACGCTCACGGAGGGGGTTTGCGACTCAAGTCGCGGCTACAACTGCGCGCAGTCCGCCTTCGCGGACTTCTCGATCACGCCGACACGATGTGCCGTTGCCCTTGATGTTCGCGAACGCGGACAGCGTGCCGTCGTAGCCGCGAGTTTACTCGCATACCGGACGAAAACATCACTCGAGTTTTGTCTAAGTCAGGATCACGCCGACTCCGGCACCCGCAGTTCCTCCCACAGCCCGTGCAGGCGCACGGCCAGGCCGTGCTGGCGCGCGCGCAGCTCGTCCAGCAGCGCGGGGCGGCGGGTGCGCAGGAAGAAGCGGCGGGCCTCGCCGGTGGCGTTGCGCCAGCGCTCGGCCACGTGCACCGTGACGTAGCCCAGCAGCGGCAGGCCGATCATCACCAGCAGCCCCGCCATCCACCCCCAGCGCAGGCCCACGATGACGGCGATCGCCAGCGTCCACGCCAGGTGCAGCGCGCCGCCGAAGAGCATCTTGAAGGTGGCGCGCACGTCGTCGTCCTTCACCAGCCGGTCTTCCAGGATTCCGGTCAGGCGGTAGGGAATGCCGTAGACCAGGATCCCCGCCGCGGCGGCGGGCGCGCCCAGGCCGAAGAAGAGGAGCTGGCGCAGCGTCCAGCGCAGGGCGACGGGGGCGCGGTTGCGGGCCTTCAGCTCTTCGGGCGTCATCTCCAGCATGCGCAGGATGCGCGCGTGGCCCGCCACCTCGCGCGCCACCCGGTTCCACTCCACGCGGTTCCCGGCGCGCAGCCGCGCCAGCGCCTCGGCGGCCTCGCCCAGCCGCGCCACGCGCGCGTCGCCGGCGTCGTCCACCGGCAGCTCGGCGGCGTACACGGCCTCGGCGGTCTCCACCAGCGGCGCGTCGTCCCAGCGCTCCAGGTTGACGGTCACCTCGTGCAGCGCCTCGTCGATCCGCCGCGTCAGCTCGCGCACGGCGTCGCGGTCCTCGGGTCCCGCGGCGGCCAGGTCATCCCAGACCACCGGATCGCCGGTCACGGCCACGGCGTCGGAGCGGAAGGTCTCTTTCTCGCGGAAGCTGAGGCCCACGGGGACGAGGGGGAACGCGCCGCCCGTCCGCCGCGCCGCGCCCAGGGCGATGCGCGCGGCGCCGGTCTTGAGCGGTACGAGCGAGGGTTGGCTGTGGCTGGTGCCCTCGGGAAAGATGCCGACGGCGCGCCCCTTCGCCAGCGCGTCCCACACGGCGCGGAAGGTGTCGTCGTTGCGCGCGGTCTCGCCGGGATAGTCCTGCTGGCGATAGACGGGGACGGCGCCGGCGCCCTTCACCAGCAGCCCGATCAGCGGCGTCTGGAAGAGCGGCGCCTTGGCCAGGAAGCTCACCGGCCGCCGCGCCACCGCGAACACCATCCCCGGGTCCAGCAGCGAGTTGGGATGGTTCGCCACCAGCAGCACCGGCCCGCGCCCCGGCACCCGCTCGCCCGAGAGCTCGAGCCGGTAGAACAGCCGCAGCGCCGCGCGCGACACGAACGGAAAGACGGGTGCGAGCCACACGGGCGGGATCGTCGTTCGGGATGGGGAGGTGGAGATCGGCGGGGCGGGGGAGATGCGCCGCCGTGCATCGCCCCCAACAATGCGCGTCGCGGCGGATCGGAACAAGCGGCGGGCGGATCGATCGGGTGATTCGGGTACGATGACCGTTGGGGAAACGCGCGGGTTTGCGATGCCGTGGCAGCCGCGAGTTTACCCGATATTCGCGCAAACACGGTTCCGAACCCTCCCGTCCTCGCCTCCCACCCGTTGAGCCGCGGGCGCGCGTTTCGTTACCTTCGCAGGGTAGGTTGAGTCGCACCGTCCACCCGCAGCCCGCATCCCGTGAGCGAGACCGCCCGTTCGGCAGACGCAGACCCGCAGGTTGACCCACCGCCGGTCCGCTTCGTCCCGCGCCCGTTCCGGCCCGCCTGGTGGCTGCCGGGGCCGCACGCGCAGACGGTCGGCGGGCGGTACCTGCGGCCGCGCACCGGCGTGCGCTACCGCCGCGAGCGCGTGGACACGCCCGACGGCGACTTCCTGGACCTGGACTGGGCCGCCGTTCCGGGGCGTCCCGCACCATCGGACACAGCGCCCTTCGTGGTGGTGGTGCACGGGCTGGAGGGGAGCGCCGAGTCGGCGTACGTGAAGGAGACCTGCCGCGCGCTGTGGGACCGCGGCATCCGCTCGGTGGCGATGAACTTCCGCGGGTGCGGCGGCGAGCCCAACCGCCTGCCGCGCTTCTACCATGCCGGCGACACGGGCGACCTCGCGTTCGTGCTGGAGCTGCTGGCCGAGCGCTTCCCCGGCGCGCCGCTGGGCGCCGTCGGCTTTTCGCTGGGCGCCAACGTGGTGCTCAAGTACCTGGGCGAGCGGGGGGACGACGCGCTCGCCCGCGCCGCGGCGGCCATCTCCATCCCGTTCGACCTGGGCGCCGGCGCCGACAAGCTGGCCGCGTCGGTCACCGGGCGGATGTACACCGCCATCTTCATCCGCTCGCTGCGCCGGAAGTACCTCTCCAAGCGCCACCGGATCGGCGGCACGGTCGACGAGCGGCGCGTGCTGGCCTCGCGCACCTTCCGCGACATCGACGACGCCGCCACCGCGCCGCTGCACGGCTTCCGCGACGTGGACCACTACTACGGCAGCTCCAGCAGCGGCCAGTTCATCCCGCGCATCCGCGTTCCCACGCTCCTGGTCCACGCCAGCGACGACCCGTTCGTCCCCGAAGCCGCGATCCCGCGCGACGCGATCGCCGCGAACCCGGCGCTGACGGCGGCGATCGTCCCGCACGGCGGCCACGTGGGCTTCATCGCCGGCCAGCCGGGTCGGCCCGAGTTCTGGTCGGAACGCGAGGCGGCGAGGTTCCTGGAGCTCGGGTTGAGCGCGTGACGCGGCTCCCGCGCGCTTCGGCGGCCCCGCGCCCCTGTCCCTGTCACACCCCTCTCACCTCGTCCGTCCCGATGCTGGCCGCGACGCAGGTGCTGGACCGACCGGGTCCATCACGTCGGTGCGGTTCCTGCTGTCGATTGGTTTCGACCAGGGACGGAGGGACCGCCGGGCAGGGCACAACGCGTCGGGTACGTCCCGAAGTTGAACGGCGTCAGGGCCGATGCGCGGTGCCGACGGCGAGGAAGCGTGGCTTTTTGCCGTTTCGCCACGGGGAGCCAGCAAGCCCATCCAGCCGTCCTTCACGCGAGGTGACGGGAACGTGCCGAAAGGAGGCGAACGCACGGCTCCGCGAGGGAAACCGCGGGGCCGTGCGTCGTCGGGAAGTGCAACCAGGCGTTTCGCCCAGCGTCTCGGAGGCGCGGCGGCGTACTAGAGGGTCGTCCGGAGCCCGGGCGAGCGAGGGCGCGAGCCGCGCCGCGGCAAGAAACATCCGCAGCGCGCGAGGCGTACGGAAGATCGCAATCGAATGTGACGCGGATGAGATGACGTGGTGGGCCCACCGCCCGTCATCACCCGGAAGCAGCAGTCTGGAACGGACGAAAAAGACGAGAGGAAGGAAGACAGAATGGCGGATGCCATGACCGCCGCCGAGTTGCGGGCGGCGTTTGGACGGACGGTGGAAGAGCGGTTCTCGCACCGGCTGGTGCTCAACGTGCCCAGCCGCAACAACCCCAGGGTCGCCGCGATCATCGAGCGCATCAACCGCGACGACGAGCTGTACGCGATGTGGCTGGCGGCCAACGTGAACGCCGTGGAGCGGCTGGGGATGACCGACCACGGCCCGGTCCACGTCAAGATCGTGATGAACATCGCGGTCAAGCTCCTGCGCATGCTGGTGGAGCACAACGTGGAGCCGTCGGTGGTCACCCACTACGGGATGAGCAGCGACGACGCCGAGGTGGTGGTGATGCTCGCCGCGCTGATGCACGACCTGGGGATGAGCATCCACCGCAGCGGCCACGAGGAGATGTCGCTGTTCGTGGCCCAGCCCAAGATCCGCGAGCTGCTGGACGGGATCTACGACGTGGGCACCGCCACCATCCTGCGCAGCGAGATCCTGCACGCCATCATCGCGCACCGTTCGGGGGGCAAGCCGCTCACGCTGGAGGCCGGCATCGTGCGCGTGGCCGACGCGCTGGACATGGCCAAGGGCCGCTCGCGCATCTCGCTGGGGATCGAGCGGACGATGAGCATCCACTCCATCAGCGCCGCGGCGATCGACTCGGTGCACATCGAGAACGGCGAGGAGAAGCCGGTGCGCCTGCGCATCGTGATGTCCAACAGCGCCGGCGTGTTCCAGCTCGACGAGCTCTTCCGCGAAAAGCTCTCCGGCAGCGGCCTGGAGCCCTACGTGGAGGTGGAGGCCCTGATCGAGGGCGAGGAGGAGAAGCGCCTGGTCACCAGCGCCTACCGGCTGTAGACCGCCGGGATATTGCCGCATCCGGAGGCGCCCGCCAGCTTTGGCGGGCGCTTTCCCGTCTTCCGAACCGCCACAGGCCGTTGATCCCAGATGATGGACCAGGTTCGCCGCGCCGACGCGCTCACCCCGGATGAGTTCAACGCCCGCCTGGTTGAATTCGGGCGCGACGCCCGGCCCGGCGACACCGTGGGCGATGCGGTGAAGCACGGCGGGAAGGCGTGGATCTGGGTCAGGCGCCTGGCCCGCCATTACCACCTGAACGCCGATTCCACCGGGGACGGCGTCGCGGAGTACCTGGGCCTGTGGGTGCGGCACGGATCCAGCCTGCAGTGGACGATCGTGCCCAACGCGCGCGGCAGGATGAACAAGGTGGCCTTCGGTCCCGAAAAGCGGGAAATCCCTGGCTTCTACCTCTACCGCGTGGATGACTGAGCCTCGGCGCGGCCGATGAAGATCGTCAGCGGCGGACAGACCGGGGTCGACCGGGCGGCGCTCGACGTCGCGCTGGAACTGGGGATCGAGTGCGGCGGATGGTGCCCGGCGGGGCGGTGGGCCGAAGACGGCGTGATCGGCGCGCGCTACCCGCTGCGGGAAACGCCGTCCGCCGACCCGGCGGAGCGCACGGAGTGGAACGTGCGCGACAGCGACGGCACGCTGCTGCTGACCGCCGCCGCCAGCCCCGGCACGGAGCGGACGCACGAGGCCGCCCGGAGGCTCGGCCGGCCCGTGTTCACCTGGCCGGCGGACGCGACCGAAGACGTGGGGCTGTTCCGGCGCTGGCTGCAGGTGTACGGCGTCCAGAGGCAACGTGGCCGGCCCGCGCGAGAGCGAGGCGCCCGGGATCTACCTCCGGGCGCGCCACGTCCTGCGCGCGTACTTCGGCGGCGAGAACGCGTTCGCGGCGTTTCCGTAGGTGTAGACCGGACGTGAGATGAACTGCGTAAGGTCCGTCGCATCAAAACGATAAGGAAATTCACCTGAGGCGGAATCGACCGTGAGGGTCCTGATCACCGGTGGGGCGGGGATGCTGGGTACGGCGCTGGTCCGCGCCGCGCCGGAGGGCGTCGAGGTGCACGCCACGCAGCGCGCCACCCCGGTGCCCGCCGGCGCACGGGCGCACCCCGTGGAGCTGTCCGATGGCGCGCGGGTGGACGCGCTGTTCGCCGCCGTGCGCCCCGACGGGGTGATCCACACGGCGTACGGGAAGATCGACCTGGCGCGCGACATCATCGGGGCCACGCGCAACGTGGCCGACGCGTGCGGGCGTACCGGCGCCGCGCTGGTGCACCTCAGCACCGACGTGGTATTCGACGGCGAGCACGCGCCGTACGCCGAGAGCGACCCGCTCTCTCCAATCAACGAATACGGGCGGCGGAAGGCCGAGGCGGAGCGGCTGGTGCGGCAGCTCGCCCCGTCCGCCGCCATCGTGCGCACCTCCGTGATCGTGCGGACCGACGGGGAAGACGCCCTGATCGCGCAGCTCCGCGCCGGCACCTTTCCGCCCGCGTTCGTGGACGAACTGCGCTCCGCCATCGCCGCCGAGGATCTCGCGGCGCAGCTCTGGGAGATCGCCGCCCTGCCGCGCGAGCGGATGGCCGGCGTGTGGCACCTGGCCGGGCCCGAGGCGGTGAGCCGGTACACGCTGGCGACCCTCCTGGCGCTCCGCCACGGCATCCGCACCCGGATCGTCCCCGCGCTGAACCGCGACTTCACGCCGCGGCGCCCGCGCGACCTGCGCCTGCTCACCCCCCGCGCCGACCGCGAGCTGCGCACCCGCGCGCGGCCGATCAGCGAGGCGCTGCTCGCGCCGGCGGCAACCATGCGAAGCGAGGTGGCCGCCGCGGCAAAGCAGCGCGGCGAGGATTTCTGACCCTGGTCAGTTATTCGGATTTCTCCATGTGACGGCAAAGAAAAACGAGGACGCGCGCGATCCGGCGCGTCCTCGTTTCTCACTTCGCCGAGATGCTCGGCCTCAGACCAGATCCGCCGATACAGTGTGCGGCCCTGACACCGCTGAATGGTCTCACGGAGGGACGGAAGGACGGAGAACAGCGATGAGGTTTCCGTCCTCCGTTCCTCCGTGAGACCCATCTGCCAGAGCGGGTACGACCACTGAATGTCCGGACCCGGTACTAGCCGCCCAGCCGCTCGCGCACCAGGCGGTTGACCAGCTCGGGGTTCGCCTTGCCGCCCGTCGTCCGCATCACCTGGCCCACGAAGAAGCCGAGGAGGCCCGTCTTGCCGCCGCGGTACTCGTCGGCCTTCGCCGCGTTCGCCGCGAGCACCTGGTCGACGGCGGGGAGGAGGGCGCCCTCGTCGCTCACCTGGCGCAGGCCCAGGCGCTCCACGATCTCGCGCGGATGGCCGCCGTCGTGCACCATCGCGCCCAACACCTGGCGCGCGGCGGCGGTGGAGAGGGTGCCGTCGTCCACCAGCACGGCCAGCTCGCCCAGCTCGCGGCCGCTGAACGGCAGGTTGTCGATCGTCCGCGAGCCGATCTCGCGCGGCAGCTCGTGGATCAGCCAGTTGGCGGCGGCCCTGGCGCCGGCGCCGGCCTTCACCGCGTCGTCGAACATCAGCGCCACCGTCAGCTCGCGCGTCACGCCGTCCAGCTCCTCGGGCGGCAGGCCGTGCTCCGCCTCGAAGCGCTTGCGGTGCGCCTCCAGCTCCGGCGAGCGCGGCGTGTCCTCGGCCGGTGCCTTCGACTTCGGCTTCGCATCCGCGGACGCGGGGGGCTTCGGCGCCTTCGGCTGCTTCTCCCGCTTCGGCTGCGCGGGAGCCTTCTCCGCCGTCTTCGCCCAGGTGTCGCGGAGGGTGACGGTGCGGTTGAACACCAGCGCGTCCGCCGTCGACTCGACCAGGTCGGAGCAGAAGTAGCCGACGCGTTCGAACTGGTAGCGGCTCCCCGGCGGGTCGCTGCGCACCGACGGCTCGATCACCGCGCCGGGGATCACGACCAGCGACTCGCGGTTCAGGTAGTCCTTGAAGTCGCCCTCCTGCGCGTCCGGATCGGGGACGGTGAAGAGCCGGTCGTACAGCCGCACCTCGCAGCGCACGCCGTGTTCGGCGCTCACCCACTGGATCGTCCCCTTCACCTGCCGCCCGTCGGGCGTGTTGCCGCCGCGCGTCCCGGGATCGTAGCTGCAGCGGAGCTCCACGACCTCGCCCGCGTCGTCCTTCACCACCTCGTCGCAGCGGATCACGTAGGCGTAGCGCAGCCGCACCTCGGCGCCGGGCGACAGGCGGAAGAACCCCCTGGGCGGGTTCTCCACGAAGTCGTCGCGGTCGATGAACAGCTCGCGCGAGAAGGGGAGGGGGCGCGAGCCCTCGTTCGGCACGTCGTGCGGCCAGTACGGGGCGTCCAGCTCCTCCGTCTGCCCGTCGGGGTAGTTGGTGAGGACGATCTTCAAGGGCTTGAGGACGCACAGCACGCGCGGCGAGCGGCGGTTCAGGTCGTCGCGCATCGCGTGCTCCAGCCGCGGGATGGGGATGCGCTGCGGCGCCTTGGTCACCCCGGCCGCGTCCCAGAAGGCGCGCAGCGCCTCGGGGGTGCACCCCAGCCGCCGGATCCCGGCGATGGTGGGCATGCGCGGGTCGTCCCAGCCGCTCACGAAGCCGCCCTTCACCAGCTCCAGCAGCTTGCGCTTGCTGGTGATGGTGTACTCCACGTTGCCGCGCGCGAACTCGTACTGGCGCGGCCGCGCCGGCGTGCCGCCCTCGGCGCGCACGAAGTCCTGCCAGGCGTCCACCACCCAGTCGTACAGCGCGCGGTTGAGCTCGAACTCCAGCGTGCAGAACGAGTGGGTGATCCCCTCGATCGCGTCCTCGATCGGGTGCGCGTAGTCGTACAGCGGGTAGATGGACCACGCGTCGCCGGTGCGGTAGTGGTGCGCGTGGCGGATGCGGTACAGGATCGGGTCGCGCAGCAGCATGTTCGCCGCGGCCAGGTCGATCCTGGCGCGCAGCACGTGGCTCCCGTCGGGGAACTCGCCCGCCTTCATCCGCCGCAGCAGGCCGAGACTTTCCTCCGGCGCGCGGTCGCGGAAGCGCGTCGGCCGCCCCGCCTCGGTCACGGTGCCGCGCGCCTCGCGGATCTCCTCTTCCGAACTGCTGTCGACGTACGCCTTCCCCTGCCGCACCAGGAACTCGGCGAACTGGTACATCCGGTCGAAGTAGTCGGCCGCGAAGTACAGGTGCTCGCCGAAATCGCACCCCAGCCACTGGATCACGTCGATGATCGACTCGACGTAGTGCACGTCCTCGGTCTCGGGGTTGGTGTCGTCGAAGCGCAGGTGGAAGCGCCCCCCCGTTTCCGCGGCGATGTTGTAGTTCAGCGCCACGGCCTTGGCGTGGCCGATGTGCAGGTAGCCGTTGGGCTCGGGCGGAAAGCGGGTGACGATGGTCTCGTACTTCCCCGCGCGCAGGTCGTCGGCCACGATCTGGCGGATGAAGTCGAGACCCTCGCGCTCGCTGAACTCCGCGGCGGCCCCGCGGTGGTCGGTCTCGGTGCGGTTCACGATCGGTCCGGCGTAGGGTCCACTCTGCGGACAACTCCGCGCCGCGTCGGCTTGACGCGGAGCCTGGGAGAATAGCGAAACCGCGCCCGATCTTCAACTTGGGATGGCGGCGCCAGCTTCCGAGCTGCACTCGGCCGTTCGCCGGGATGTGTCGCGCCGGTGTCGGCGATCGTGCCGCCGCTGGCCGCTTCCGCTCGCTTCGGGTTCTCCCGCTTGACTATGGACAGGGCTCGGACATAGCCTTCGTTTACTTGCGCGGCAGCGGCCAGGACCCGAGCCTCATCACCCGGCGCGTGGAATCGTACGAGTTCCTTGTGCCGGGCCGGCCGGTGTCGGTGCATACGACGGACAGGAAGGCATACCGCGCCTTCCAGGACCGCGTGTACATCAAGGGCGCGCGAGTCTGGCCCGGCTATCTGCCGTTCGATGATTCCCATACGCGCCTGACGATCGTCTTCCTTTGCGAGGAGAAGGACCAGCTCGACGTGGACACCGTCGTCAAGCCGATCATGGATGCGCTGGAACTCCTGTACTACGCCGACGACGACATGGTGAGCGACGTCCGACGTGCACCGGCGCAACTGGACGGAGGACAAGGTGGAAACCGGACGCATTCCCGATCTTCTGAAGAACGCCTGGACGGGACGCCGCGAGTGCGTCTACGTCCGCATCCAGAACGCGCGAGAACTGGAGCTTTCTCGATGAGCCCGGGAACTGCCGCGACCCCTGTCGACGCCGTGACCGCGAAGGTGGAGATCCTCCGGGAGCGATACGAGAAGGAAGGCTATGAAGTCATCGAGCGGCCCGGGCCGGAGCAGTTCCCGTGCAAGATCGCCTGGCTGGACCGGCATCGTCCGGCCATGCTGGCGCGGCGGGGGGACGAACGCTGCGTGTTCGAGTTCTTCGAGGCCGTGCGCTTCACGGGCCGGCTGGCGGACTGTGCCGGGGAGCTTCGTGACGACCCCAACTGGCACTTCCACATCCTCAGCTGCGATGACGTGGTGCCGGACGATGCGCCCGGCATCCAGGGCGAGCCGCCGGCGTGGCCTGAATTGGAGCAAAGGGCTACAGACACGATGCGGGTTGTCGAGCCGCTCCCGGCGTGGCTGCGGCTACCTTCACTCTGGACGGCGGTGGAAGCCGTGCTGCGGAGGCTTGTCGTGGACCATGGGATCCCGGTGGACCTGCTTTCCGCATCCTCGCTGATCCAGGTGGTCCATGACGCCGGAGTGATCCCCTTCGCGTGGTACGAGCCGCTGAAGGAAGCGCACGAAATCCACCGTCGTGTTCGCCACGGCTTCGATGCGCCGGACCAGCAGGTGGCGGAGGCGGTGTCCGTCCTCACTCGCTGGCTTTCCTCGCGTTTCCCTGCCTCCCTGGAACGCGCCGCCTGAACTCCGGGAGCATCCCTGATGGACACCACGCACGCGCCCTGGCGCCATGGACGGGGCGAGGTTGAACGTGTCGAGGAAGAGCTGGCCGACTGGTTCCAGACAGTCATCGCGACGAGACCGGTCCCCGAGTTCGTCGCCACGACCGTGCGGCAGCTTCGGGAGCGTTACCAGCAGGCGGGCTATGAGATCGTCGAGCATCCCCGACCGGAGGAGTTTCCCTTCGAGGTGGAGTACGACCTCGTCTACCGGCCCACGATGCTGGCGCGGCGCGGCGACGAGCACCACGTGTTCGAGATCCGCGAGACCGTCGGGTCGATCCGGCGTCTGACGGAACGCGCCCAGGAGATCCGCGCACGCCGAACGTGGCGCTTCTACGTGATCTCGAGCGAGGACGTCATCCCCACCGAGCCCCTCACGCCGCACGCCGAACTGCTGCCGTGGTGGCGGTTGGAAGCGATGGTCGAGGAGACGATGCACTATTCACCGTCGCTCCCCGGGTGGATCCAGTTGCTGGCACTCTGGGCGGTGCTGGAGGGCGTGCTCCGGCGGATTGCGCTGAACAATGCCGTCCCGGTCGAGATGCTCCCCGCGTACACGCTGGTCGGGGCTCTGCATACGTACGGCCTGATACCGTACGAGTCCTACCAGCCACTGAAGGCCGCGTGCGAGGTGCACCGCCGTGTCCGCCACGGCTATGAAACCTCCCACGATCAGGTCAGCGCAGCGGTGAAGTCCGTCTCGGAGTGGCTGCCGACGCTCATGCCCACGGCGGCCCAGCGCGCGGCGTAACGCATCGGCGGATTGCGAACAGGCGCAGAGAGCCCGGCCGGGAGTCGCTCCCGGCCGGGCTCTCTGCATCACCGCGGATCGGTCGAACCGCTCCGCCGCGCCTCACCAGCAGATGGCGGGGCAGCACGAGCCGTAGGCGCCGCAGGTGTTCCAGTCGGTGGTGCAGGCCTCGGTGTAGCAGTCGATCTCGCTCCAGCCGCAGCTCTGCCACCAGGTGTCCTGCGGTTCGCACGGGACGGCCGGGGTGAGTTCGCGCGCATTCACCGTTCCCCGCTGCCTGGGCGGGGCGTCGGTCGCGAACGACTCCACCGCCAACTGGTCGAGTTCCAGCTTGCGCTTGGCCATCTCCATCACCTCACGAAAAGGGTGGTGGATCGCGGGGCCCCGGTCCGGAGGGGCCCCGCCGCCCCCGCCGCGCCGGTGCGTAACGGAAGCCGCCTCTATTTTCTGGGATCCGGGATTTTTTCGCAACCGCGACGGCGCGGAAGGGCGGGCCCGGAGCGGCGGGAGACTGGAATCAGGGCGGTGCGCGGTGTACTTTGGCCCCACCCGTCAGCCCCGGCACGCGGACCTCTCACCGCGTGCGCCCCACTCATCCCGCCCTCCGACGGACCGTACCCATGGCGCAACCGCCCCGCCCGCTCCTTTCGCGTATCGCGCGGATCCGTTTTCCGCACCCGCTGATCCTGCTGGTGGCCGGCGTGCTGCTGGCGGCGCTGCTCACCTGGGTCCTGCCCGCGGGCGAGTACCAGCGCACGCACGACCCGGTCACCGACCGCGACGTGGTGGTGGCCGGCACCTACCACGCGGTGGACCCGGCGCCGGTGGGGCCGTTCGACGCGCTGGTGGCGATCCCGCAGGGGATGGTGGAGGCGGGCGACGTGATCTTCTTCGTGTTCCTGGTGGGCGGCGCCTTCGCGGTGGTGGAGGCCACCGGCGCCCTCACCCGCGGGATGGACGGGCTGCTGCGCGTGCTGCAGGGCCGCGAGGCGCTGGTGATCCCCGTGATCTCGCTCGCCTTCGCGGCCGGGGGCGCGCTGGAGCACATGCAGGAGGAGATCATCGCCCTGATCCCCGCGCTGCTGCTGCTGACGCGGCGCCTGGGCTACGAGCCGATGGTGGCCGTGATGATGAGCATCGGCGCGGCGGTGGTGGGCGCGGCGTTCAGCCCCATCGACCCGTTCATGGTGGGAATCGCGCAGAAGCTGGCACACCTCCCGGTGCTCTCGGCCGCCGGCTTCCGCATCGCCTTCATGCTGCCGGCGGTGGCGCTGTGGATCTGGTGGACGCTGCGCTACGCCCGCCACACCCGCGTGGCGCCCGAACCGGCGCAGGCCGAGGCGGCTGCGGGCGCGGGGAAGGGCGGGGGGGTGCGGACCGCGATCATCCTGCTGGTGATCCTGGCCACCTTCGTCGTCTTCGTCTACGGCGTGTGGGTGCTGGGGTGGGACTTCACGCAGATGGCGGCGATCTTCTTCGTGATGGGAGTCCTGGCGGGGCTGATCGGCGGGCTGGGCGTGGGCGGCACGGCCGAGAGCTTCGTGGACGGCTTCCGGGCGATGGCGTACGCGGGGCTGCTGATCGGATTCGCGCGGGCGATCACCGTCGTGTTGCAGCACGGCAAGGTGATCGACACGGTGGTGAACGCGATGTTCACCCCGCTGGCCCACGTCCCCGTGCTCGCGTCCGCGGCGGGGATGATGGTGGTGCACACCGTCGTCCACGGCCCCGTGCCCAGCGTGAGCGGCCAGGCGGTGCTCACCATGCCGGTCCTGGTCCCGCTGGCCGACCTGCTGGGGATGGCGCGGCAGGTCGTCGTCCTCGCCTACCAGTACGGCGCGGGGCTGTGCGAGATGGTGACGCCCACCAACGGCGCGCTGATGGCGATCCTGGCCGCCGCGGGGGTGCCGTACGAGAAGTGGATGAAGGCGATCCTCCCGCTCTTCGGCATCCTGTTCCTTCTCGGACTCATCGCGGTGGGCGTGGCGATCGCGACCGGATTGCGCTGACGCGATGCCGATCCGCAACTACGGCGTGCTGAAGGGCAGGGTGGTGCTCGGCAAGCCCGAGCGGCACGGCCACACGCCGCACTTCCAGGTGCTGGTGGACGCGGCCGGCGTCCGCTTCCGCGTCTCCGTGGACACGCGCAGCAAGGGCGGCCAGCCGGACCTGCTCGTCTACGCGGACGCCGACTTCCGGCACCCGTTCCTGGAGGGATTGGCCGAGCTCGACGACGGGTTCCACCCGCTGGAGCCGAGCCGCGAGAGCGGCGCGCTGGACTACGTGCGCGGCAGCCTGGTGCGCCGCGAGCAGATGCGGCCGCTGCCGGTGGACCTGCCCGGCCGCGACAACGACCTGAACGAGAAGATCGGCTCGCTGGTCGACCGGGCGAGGGCGGACCCGGACGCGCGGCTGTACGCGTTCGGCGGGCGCTGGGGGCCCGAGCCGCAGCGGCCGGACGCGGAGTTCGACTTCCTCCCCGGCAACGGGGTGCACGACGTGCACATGAACCAGGGCAACCCGCCCGGCCGCCACGAGCACGACAACGGCCCCTGGCAGGACGGCGCGCTCCTGGTCCACTTCCCCCGCCAGGACCGCTGGACCGCCCTCTTCCTCGCCTTCCAGTCGCAGCGCTGGTCCGCGGCCGAGCCCCATCCCGCGGAAAATCCGCACCGATTTCCAGGGGTCCGAAGGGGATGATACCGATCCGCCGTTACAGTGTTCGAACCCTGACCCATCAGCAGAGCCCGGTGCGATCACTGAACATCCGGATCCGGTCATGAGACCAGGGCGAAATCGGCACGCGTGAAAGAGCCGCGGGGGAGAATCCGATCTCCCCCGCGGCTCTCTTGCTCCCGATAGTGACGCGCCTTCAGGCCGCGTCGGCCTTGTCGTCGATCTGCTCGGAAAGCGTGACCAATTGCTTGATCTTCAGCTTGCGCTCGCCGCGGGGAAGCTGCAGCGACACCTGGTCGCCCGGCTGCTTTCCCATCAGCGTCTGCCCCAGCGGCGACGCCACCGAGATCTGCCCGCTGTCGATGTCGATGTAGTCGCCGAACACCAGCGTGTACGTCTCCTCCTCGCGCGTGCGCAGGTCCACCACGGTCACGCGCGAGCCGAAGCCCACGCGGTCCGTCGGCACCTCGCTCAGGTCGATCTTGGAGAGCTCGCCGTAGCGCTTGGTCAGGTGGTTCAGCCGCGCCTGCACGAACTGCTGCCGCTCGAGCGCGCTCTTGTACTCGCTGTTCTCGCGCAGGTCGCCGTGCTCCACGGCCTTCTGGATCGCCTTCGGAAGCGTGACCTGCAACTCGTGCGTGAGCCGCTCGATCTCTTCGCCCAGCTTGCTCTTCAGCTCTTCAAGCATCTGCGTTCACTAAGGAAATTGTCCGTTCCTCATCGCGTTCTCGCAACGAGCGCCAATGTAACGGCACCCCGCGAGAAAGCGCCACCTTCGTATCCAGCACACACGCGATCCGGCGGAGACTGCCGGCCTCTCCGCGCTCACGCCGATTCCGCCTGCCCAGCCGCGGTTCCATCGCCCGCCGCACGGCCGCGCCAGAGGGTGACCACGATCAGCCCCCCGATCACCTCGCCCGCCACGTTCCACAGCCGCGCGGCGAGGGAGATCACCCCCGCCACGCCGGCGGGGAGCACCGGCGTCAGCAGCCCCGTCATCGCCGCCTCGCGCGGGCCGATGCCCCCGGGGAGCGGGGTGAGGAAGCCCGCGACGAACGACAGCGCGTTCACGCCGGTCAGCACGGGGACGGCGGAGGCTCCCACCGTCACCAGCGAGCGGACGAAGAGCGCGTACGCGGCGCCGTACAGCACCCAGCTGAGCGATGCCGCGCAGAGGAGCGCCACGCCGTAGCCCCACGAGCCGTTCCAGCGGGTCAGCGGGCGCTTCGCCACGCGGCCGGCCAGGGTGAAGACGCCGTTCAGCAGCCGCGGGTGCACCATCAGCACGGCCGACGCGGTGACGGCGATGCCGATCCAGAGCGCCGCCAGGGCGGGGAAGCGCCCCGCCGTCAGCGTCCAGGCCGAGACGACGACGGCGGCGAGCAGCGACAGCGCCGTGTGCACCAGCAGCGAGGTGAGCAGCACCGGCGCGGAGAGGCCGGAGGCGCGGCTGAGCTGCGCGGCGGTGACGAACTGGAACACCGAGCCGGGGATGTAGCGCGCCAGGTTGGAGAGGAACCAGATGCGCTGCAGCGTGCCCAGCCGCACCGGCGGGTGCTCGAAGCGCCGCAGCACCAGGCTCCACACCGCCACGCCCCACGCCAGCACCGCCACCAGCGCCGCCACGCTGGCCCCCAGCAGCACCCAGTGGGTATGCCACGGATACCGCCGCACCTCGGTCCAGTTGGCGCGGATGGTGGCGAACAGGAACCAGGCCGCCGCCGCGACCAGCGCCGCGGCGGCGGCCTTCTTCCACCAGCTCGGCACCCTGCTCACGCCGCGGCCGTCTCCGGCGGCGCCGCGTCCGTGGGCGCGTCCTTCCGCCCGCGCCACCAGGCGGCGAGGAGCCACAGGCCGTACGCCGCCAGGAGCGCGAAGGTGGCCAGGTAGATGGAGAACCCGGTGTAGAGACCCTCGGGCTCGAAGCGGAAGGCCACGCGGTGCCGCCCCGCGGGCACCACCACGCCGCGGAAGGTGTGGTTGGTGCGGTAGATCTCCGCCGGGCGCCCGTCGACCGACGCCTTCCAGTCCTTGTAGAAGTTGTCCGCCAGCACCAGCAGCGCCGCGCCGTTCGCCTCGGTGGCCACCTCCACGCGGTCGGCCTCGTAGCGGGTGATGGTCGCGGCGCCGCGCAGGTTGGGCCCGGCCAGCGCCAGGTCACGCGGGCTCTCCACCACGGCGTTCACCCGCGGGTTCCACTGCGCCCCCTGCATGGTGCGCAGCGTGGCGCCGGCGGGGGCGCGGATCGCCTGGCCCACCAGCCACGCGCGGCCGGGCGACTCGGCGTTCTGGTACACCAGCGCCTGCTGGCCGCGGAACACCTCGCGGAACGACGGGTCCTGCACCTGCTGCGAGATCACGATGTGGGAGATCCCGCCGGCGATGCGGAAACGCGGGTCACGCCCCAGGTTCTCGAACGTCGGGTTGGCCGCCGTCCCCTCGCCCACGAACTCGTTGTAGCGCTGCAGCTGGTTGCCGTGCTCGCCGCCCGCCTGGTCGATGCCGAAGAGCATCGGGTAGTCGCGCGCCGCCGGCCAGGCGGCCTGCACCGGCCACACGCGCAGCGGCTTCGGCTGCGCCTGCAGGAACGCGGTCACGTCGTCCGCGGCGTAGATCTGCTCGGGGCCGGGGATGGTGTAGAAGTACTTCTTCCCGATCACCCACAGGTCGGCCACCGTCACCAGCGCCAGCACCGCCAGCGCCGCCGTCACCGGCATCCGCCGCGAGCTCCACAGCCAGAGCACCACCACCACGCCCGCCGCGAACACCAGGAAGCGCCCGCCCCCCGCGCCGCTACCGACGAACGCCATCGACAGCAGGATGGCGAGCACCGCCGCCCCGGCGCCGATCGCCGGCACCCAGCCCAGGTTGTCGCGCAGGGCGTAGTCGCTCTTGCTGTTGCCGGCCGCCGCGCGGGCGCGGGCCAGGTGCTCCAGCGCCAGCGCCGCCATCGAGACCATGCTGAAGGCGGCCACGCAGTACGCCAGGTCGGGGGCGCGGAACTTCTTCAGCCCCGGCAGCACCGCCCAGTACAGGTGGTAGAGCGGGGTGTTGCCGCCGAACGCCAGCGTGAGGAAGAAGAGCCCCGTCCCCGCGAAGAACCAGAAGTACCGGCTGCGCCGCGCGTACCAGAAGCCCAGGCCGAAGAGGACCAGGACCGTGGCGCCGAGATACTCCGTGTGGAGCTTGATCCCGTTCTCGCCGCGGTACTCGGGGAGCACGGGCTGGCCGGTCTCGGGGTTGGCCACGCTCGCGCCGATCGCCTCGGGAAGCGCCATCCCCGCCACGTACGCCCTGGGCATGGAGTACGACACCGAGTAGTCGTAGCCGCGCCCCTCGCTCCCCGCGCGTGGGCTGGCGTTCACGTAGCCGCTGAAGGGGAGGAAGTTCACCGCCGCCATCGCGAACCCGAACGCCACCGCCGCGACGCCGAGCGCGACCACCTTCACGGCCACCGCGCGCCGGCGGAGCACGCCCAGGTGCACCAGGCAGAACACCGCCCAGATCAGCCCCGCCACCAGCATGTACCAGGCGACCTGGATCTGGAACGACAGCAGCGCGAAGCCCACGCTCGCCGCCGCACCCGCGAACGGCGCCACCCGCGCCGTCCGCACGCCGCGGTGCAGGAAATGGAAGAAGAGCGGGATCAGCGAGCCCACGATGATGCGGCCGTCGTGGCCGGCATAGACCCAGCTCGTCAGCAGCCCCGTCCACTGGAAGCAGAGGCCGGCGACGAACGCCACCCACGGCCGGCACCCCATCTCCCGCGCCAGCAGGTACATCCCCCAGCCGGCCACGAAGAACTGGAAGATGAAGATGGCCGGGAGGATGTCCTTCACCGGCAGCAGCCAGTCCGCCACGAAGCGCACCGGATAGAACGCGCTCCCGGGATTGGCGAAGTACGGCACGCCGCCGTAGACGTA
>Ga0207706_10001340_pt1 | contig 24589 bp, 24 predicted proteins | sample KBSC53metaG_FD_184318 | JGI IMG/M metagenome (GOLD analysis project Ga0207706, IMG submission 184318) | Corn rhizosphere microbial communities from Kellogg Biological Station, Michigan, USA - KBS C5-3 metaG (SPAdes) (version 2) | ecosystem: Host-associated > Plants > Roots > Rhizosphere > Soil ... | reverse complement strand
CCGACCTGTTCAAGAACGTCTCCGTGCTCGACAAGAGCGCCCGCGAGTCCCTCGCGACGTTCTCGAGCGGCAAGGGAGACGTGCTGCTGGGCTACGAGAACGAGGCGATCCTGGCCCAGCAGAAGGGCGAGGACATCGACTACATCGTGCCCGACCAGACGATCCTGATCGAGAACCCGGTTGCCGCCACGAGCGACGCCAAGGATCCGAAGCTGGCACAGAGCTTCGTCGACTTCCTGTACACGCCCGAGGCTCAGAAGATCTTCGCGGACAAGGGCTACCGCCCTGTCGTGAAGGGCACACCGGGGGCCGACAAGTTCCCGACGCCGTCGCAGCTGTTCGAGATCACGAAGTTCGGCGGCTGGGACAAGGTCAACACCGAGTTCTTCGACCCCGAGAAGGGCGTCGTGGCGAAGATCTTCCAGGACCAGGGGAAGAGCACTGAGTCCGGCTAGCGAAGCCACAGCCGCAGCCCCTCCTGCGGTGCCGAGGGTCGTCCCCATTCCGGGGGCGGCCCTCAGCCGTGGGCTGGCCATCGGCTATCTGAGCATCGTCGCCCTGATCCCGCTGGCGGCGGTTGTCTCCAAGTCGCTCGAGAACGGCGTCGACAGCTTCTGGAACGCCGTAACGACCCCGCAGGCCGTCGCCTCGCTGAAGCTGACGCTGGTCGCCTCCGTGATTGTCGTGCTGATAAACGTGCTGTTCGGCACGCTGATCGCCTGGGTGCTCGTCCGCGACGAGTTCCCCGGCAAGAGCATCGTCAACTCGCTGATCGACCTCCCGTTCGCCCTGCCGACGATCGTGGCGGGTCTGACGCTGCTCGCCTTCTACGGTCCCGACAGCCCGGTGGGCATCAACGTGGCCTACACCCGCACTGCGGTGGTGATGGCGCTGCTGTTCGTGACGCTTCCGTTCGTGGTGCGCGCGGTCCAGCCGGTGCTGCTCGAGCTGGACCGTGAGATGGAGCAGGCGGCGGAGTCGCTGGGGGCAGGGCGCCTCACGGTCTTCCGGCGCATCATCCTGCCCAACCTCTCGCCGGCGATCATCGCGGGCGCCGGGCTCGCATTCGCCCGCGCGGTCGGCGAGTTCGGCTCGCTCGTCCTGATCACGGGGAACATCCCGTTCAAGACGGAGGCCGCGTCGGTGTTCATCTTCTCGATGGTCGAGTCGAACAACCCGGTCGCGGCATCCGCCGTGTCGGTGGTCCTGCTCGCCATCGCGCTGGTCGTGCTGCTGATCTTCGGATACCTCTCCAAGAGGGCGCTGAGGCATGAGGAGTAAGTACGCCCTCCGCTTCATCGCGCTCGGCTACCTGGCGCTGCTGCTCGGGATCCCCGTCGTGCTCGTGTTCGTCAACGCCTTCCAGGACGGCATCGGCGCGGCGTGGGATGCCGTCACGACGCCCGAGGCGCAGCACGCCTTCTACCTGACGCTCGTGATGGTCGCCGTGGCGGTGCCGCTGAACACGATCTTCGGGGTGGTCGCCGCGCTCGTCATCGTGCGCCAGCGCTTCCGCGGCCGCGCGCTCCTGAACGCCGCGATCGACCTGCCGTTCGCGGTGTCGCCGGTGGTGGTCGGCCTGTCGCTGGTGCTCGTGTACGGAACGCGGGACGGCTGGGTTGGGAGCTGGTTCGCGGAGCAGGGCATCCGGATCATCTTCTCTACGCCCGGCATGATCCTCGCCACCATGTTCGTGTCGCTCCCGTTCGTGGTGCGCGAGACGATTCCCGTCCTGCGCGAGATCGGCACCGAGCAGGAGCAGGCGGCCGCGACACTCGGCGCCGGCCCGCTCCAGACCTTCTTCCGCATCACCCTGCCCGCGATCCGCTGGGGCGTGGCCTACGGCGTGGTCCTGACCACCGCTCGGGCGCTCGGCGAGTTCGGCGCAGTGAGCATCGTGTCGGGCAGGCTCTCTGGCCAGACCGAGACCGCCACACTGTTCGTCGAAAGCGAATTTCGGCGCTTCAACGAGGTCGGCGCCTATGCTGCAGCGGTCGTGCTTGCGCTGATTGCCCTCGTGACCCTCCTCGCCATGAACGTGATCAAGCCCAAGGAAGCGCAGACATGAGCATCGTCGTCGACTCGGTAACGAAGCGCTTCGGCGACTACACGGCGCTCGACGACGTGTCGCTCGAGGTGCGCGACGGCTCGCTCACCGCCCTGCTCGGCCCGAGCGGCGGCGGCAAGTCCACGCTGCTGCGAGTGATCGCGGGCCTCGAGTCACCGGACAGCGGCACCGTCTCGATCGGAGGCGAGGACGCCACCATGCGGCCGCCGCAGCAGCGGAACGTGGGGTTCGTCTTCCAGCACTACGCCGCGTTCAAGCACATGACGGTGGCGAAGAACGTCGCGTTCGGGCTCACCATCCGCAAGCGCCCCAAGGACGAGATCGAGGCTCGCGTGGACGAGCTGCTCAGGCTCGTGCATCTCGACGGCTTTGCGCACCGCTACCCCTCGCAGCTCTCGGGCGGCCAGCGCCAGCGGATGGCGCTCGCGCGGGCGCTGGCCGTCCAGCCGCGCGTGCTGCTGCTCGACGAGCCGTTCGGCGCCCTGGATGCGACCGTGCGCAAGGAGCTGCGCGCCTGGCTCCGCCGCCTCCACGACGAGGTCCACGTGACGACGGTCTTCGTCACCCACGACCAGGAGGAGGCGATGGAGGTGGCCGAGCAGATCGTGGTCCTGAACCACGGGAAGATCGAGCAGATGGGCTCGCCGAAGCAACTCTACGAGCAGCCGGCGAACGAGTTCGTGATGGGCTTCATCGGCCCGATCTCCGAGCTGTCCGGCCGCTCGATCCGCCCGCACGAGGTGGACATCCTGCGCGAGCCCTCGGGCGGGGCTGAGGAGGCGATGATCGACCGGATCGTCCACCTCGGCTTCGAGGTGCGCGTGGAGCTGACGCTCGGCGACGGAGAGAAGACCTGGGTGCAGACCACCAAGGCCCAGGCCGAGGAGCTCGAGCTCTCAGAGGGCGAGATCGTCTGGCTACGGCCGAACGCGCCGACGGCCGACGAGGCCTCCGACGCCCCCGTGCCCGCCTAGCTGCAGAAGGCGACGACGGCCTCCCGGAACGCCTCGGGCGCCTCGGCCGGCACGAAGTGCCCCGAGTCCGGGACGGTGACAACCTCCGCCTGAGGGATCGCGGCGGCGATCGCCCGGCTGTGCGCCGGCCCGCAGATCAGGTCAAGCTCGCCGACCACGAGCAGCGTCGGGCAGCGCACGTCGGCCAGGAGCGGCCGCACGTCGATGGTCTGCCATAGGCCGTCCTCCCAGGCCTTGGTCGCCGCCAGATCGCTTGCGGCCTCGGTCCGCCACCCCTCGATGAAGCGGCGCACTCCCGGGCGCTCGGGGTGGGCGGTGTAGAGGGGAAGGACCTCGGCCATCATCGCGTCGACCTCGGCCGCGTCGGTTGCGGCCAGCGCCCGCTCGGTCCAGGAGTCCCAGGTGGCGCGGGCCGACTCGTACCAGGGCGCGTCCCGATGCCGGGCGAGCATCCGCTCCATCTCCTGCTCCGCCTCCTCGCCCTGCTCGTCCTCGCCGACGGCCCGGGCCGCAATCGCGATGCAGCGTGTGGTGGCCTCCGGGTAGAGGGCGGCGCACGTGAGCGCGACGATCGAGCCGAACGAGATGCCCATCACCGTCACGGACCCGAGTCCGAGCGCCTCCCGCACCGCCTCGTAGAAGCGCGCGTGACCGATGTGGTCATACGCCGAGGGATCGCTCGGCGGGGTCGAGCCGCCGGACCCGTGCGGGTCGATCAGGTGCACGGCGAAGCGGTCCGCAAGCAGCTCGGCGTCCTCCCGGTGGAGGCTCGCGCTGTACCCCGGGCCGCCCGGGAAATACAGGAGCGGCTCCCCCTCGCCGATGACCTCGTACGCAGCCCGCCCCCCGCCCGGCAGTTCGACCAAATCGCGTAGCGGAGGCATCGAGCCAGGCTATTGAGAATTCGTTCAGGGCGCATTGATCGCGGCTCCGTACCTTCGCCGGCGTCATGAAGCCACCACGAAGGAGGTGTTTGATGAGAGCGCCACTCGCGCACCTGCTCGGCTCCCCGACCCCGAAGCGGTAGGCCTCGCGGCGAGCTCCCCTGCGACCATGCGCAGGTCGTGGCGTATGACGAGGAGCTCGCCAACCGGATCCGTGAGCTGATCGCGGGCGAGCCCGATGTCACAGAGAAGCGCATGTTCGGCGGCCTCGCGTTCCTGATCGGCGGCAACATGTCCGTCGCGGCGAGCGGCCAGGGCGGCCTGATGGTCCGTGTGGACCCGGAGGAGACCGACGAGCTCGTCGCCAAGCCACATGCGCAGCCGTTCGTGATGCGAGGCCGCGAGATGAGGGGTTGGCTCCGCGTCGACGACGTGGGCGTGCGCACGAAGCGCCAGCTCGAGCCGTGGGTCAAGCGCGGGGTGGCCTACGCGCGCTCGCTGCCGGCCAAGCCCTAGAGCTAATCGCCCGACCGCAGGAAGGTCAGCACCGCGAGCACACGCCGGTGGTCTTCCGGCGACTCACGCAGATCGAGCTTCATGAAGATCTGCGAGATGTGCGAATCGACCGTCTTCCGCGACAGGAAGAGGTGCTCGGCGATCGCGCCGTTCGAGCGGCCTTCAGCGACGAGTCCGAGGACCTCGCGCTCCCGCTCCGTGAGCTCGTCGAGCGGTCCGCGCTCGCGCTTGCGCGCCACGAGCCGCGACACGATCGTCGGGTCGATGACGCAGTCGCCCTCGTCGATCCGGCGCAGCGCGTCTGACACGACCGCGACCTCGGACACGCGGTCCTTAAGCAGATAGCCGGCGCCCTCGGGGACTTCCTCCAGCAGCCGGGCCGCGTATCGGGAGTCCAGGTAGTGGGAGAGGACGAGCACGCCGACGTCGGGGTGGCGGCGGCGGATCTCCTGCGCGGCCAGCAGGCCATCGTCGCCCTCGTTCGGCGGCATCTTGATGTCCACGATGGCGACGTCCGGCTTGCGGGCGTCGACCATGCGAAGGAGCGCGCCGGCGTCGCCGCAGCGCCCCGCGACCTCGAACCCGGCGTCCTGGAGCAGCCGCGCAAGGCCCTCGCGGAGGAGGGCCTCGTCGTCCGCGATCACGACTCGCACGGCATCTCCAGTCGAAGCTCGCCGTCCGCTACAGCCACGGTGCCGCCCACGGCGCCGACGCGGTCCCTGATCTGCGTCAGAGCGCCATCGAGCGTTGTCCCGGTGTCGATCATGAGGCGTAGGCGGCCGCCTTCGGCGAACCCGTCGACCGTGACGTCGCGCTCCGTCAGGCGCAGCGACTCGACGGCGGCGAAGTACGCGGCCGACTCCACGCTCTCAGGGAAACGCCCGCCCGGCAAGCTGCGCGGCATGAGGCGAGGCGTCTGCTCCGACAGCTCGTCGAGGGCAGCGCGCAGACCTTCGTCCGCGAGGACCGTCGGGAAGAGGCCGTGAGCCACGTCGCGCAGCTGCACGACCGCGGCGCGCACGCCGTCCTCGGCCTCGCCCAGACGGGCGTCGAGCAGCGGGTCATCGGCCGCGACCTGCCGCCGGGCGAGCCGAATCGCCAGCGCGATGGCGACCAGGCGCTGCTGGGCGCCGTCGTGCAGGTCGCGCTCGAGCTCCCGGCGCTTCGCGTCGGCCGCGGCCACCAGCCGCGCACGCGATGCGCGGAGCTCCTCGAGCCGCGCCCGCCGCGCGGCGTGAAGGCTCTCGTGCTCGAGCGCCAGGCGCGCTGTGGTCACGAGCTCGGACACGAGCGCCGGGTCGTCGAGGAGGCCGGGGCGGTGAATCACGGCGAGCACCGTCTCGCCGTGGGCGCGCACCAGAGTCGTCTCGCGCTCGGCTTCGGAGGTCACATCGGCGTGGCGACCCTCCGCGTCGACCCACTCGCCGCTGTCCATGCGGTGCAGCAGCTCGAGAGAGGGATCGCCAAGCGACTCCGCGAGCCACGAGCGCAGCTCGCCAGGCGCGGGGGCCGCACCGATGTCGAGGACGAGGCGGGCCAGCGCCGCTCGCGTCCGGCGGGTCCGCCAGCGGGCCAGGGCGACGCCGGCGGCGACGAGCGCCAGCGCACCGGCCTCGGCGAGTCGCAGCGCGCGGTCCGTCGAGTCGTTCGACAGGAAGCCGCGATCGAGGCCGTGGATCGCATCGACGGCGAACAACGCGACGGCGACGGCCGCGGGGAACAGCACAGGCGCCGACCAGCGCCTCCGCGCCGGCGACGCCCCGACGATCCGCACCGTCGCGAGCGCCACGAACGCCGTGGCCCAGACCGCTGTCGCCGCGAGCCCGGCCTGAGCGAGCGAGTGCCCAAGGCCTGGCGCATCCGTGACGAGCAGGAGGTTTGCCGGGCACTGGAGGCAGCCCTGAGCGTCGGGATCGAACACCAGGGCGGATGCGAGTCCGAGGAGCACGATGCTGACGCCGGAGGACGCTGCGAGCAGGACGATGGAGGGCCGGTCGAGCGGGCGCTCGTCCAGCCCGCGCAGGGCCGCCGCCGCGAGCAGGGCCGGCCAGGCCGCGTAGAGCACGAGCCCCAGCGTGAACGCCGCACCCGCGTGCGGGGAATTCCACTCGGCCGTCAGCCAGGCGAGCGCCGTCGCCGCGAGCAGGACCGGGAAGACGACTCCGGCCCGCCAGGTGGCGAGCGCTGCCCCCACGACGACGGCCGCCGCCGCGAGCTCGGCGGCGAGCGCGGCGTCCGAGTCGCCGGTCAGTGCCAGATCCGGCTCCGCGCGCACGATCGCGATCGTGATCACGCCGACGGCCACCAGTGCTGCGGCCACGACGAGCCGCCGCAAGCCGGTGCTATCGCGGGCGGCCGTTGCCATCAGGACCCCGCTCCGATCGGCAGCTCAGCGGTGAGACGCGTGCCGCCGCCGGGCGGGCTGTCGACGGACAGCGCCCCGCCGAGTGCCGCCACGCGGTCTGCCAGCCCGCGCAGGCCCGAGCCGCGCGACGGGTCGGCTCCGCCGCGGCCGTCGTCGGCGACGCGCACGATCAGCCGCTGACCGGGTGCATCGATGTCGATGCGCGCCCCGGACGCCTCGGCGTACTTGGCGACGTTGGCCAGTCCCTCCGAGCACACGAAGTACGCGGCCGCCTCCTGTGTGGCCGGGAAGCGCCGGGAGGGCACCTCGAGGACGACCGGGATCGCAGCCTGGTCTGCCAGCTCGCCCAGAGCTGAAGACAGGCCATGCTCGGTGAGCGAGCGCGGATGCACACCCTGCGCGAAGCGTGCGAGGTCTCCGCGCGCGGCCTCGAGCTCCGCCACGAGGGTCGAGAGCGTCGCGGCCGTCTCGCCGCTGGTGTTGGCGGCCAGCGCGGCCAGGTCGCCTGAGACGTCGGCCAAACCCCGCTCCGCGCCGCTCCTCAGCTCGTCCCGGATGCGCCGCCGCTGCTCGTCGCCCGCCTCGACGAGGCGGCGCCGCGAGGCAGCGACCTCGCGCACGCGTGCCGCGACGTCGACCTGGAGGCGGACGTTCGCCACGGCGAGCCGCACCGCGGCGGCAACCGACTGCGCGAGCGTCTCGTCGCGGATCGCGGCGGGATCGTGCACGAGCGCGGCCACCGGTGCGCCCTGGTCCTCCACCACCGTGACGACGCGGGTGCCGGGCGCGTCCGCCGGCAGCGCCATGCGCCGGCCGGCCTCGTCGACCCACTGGCCGCCGACGTGGTACGCGATCTCGAGCTCCGGATCGCCGACGGTTCGCGCGAGCGCCGCCCTGAGCGCTTGAGGCTCCTGACTGTCGCCGAGGTCAACCACCAGTCCGGTGGCGGCCGCCCGCACCGTGCGCCCGGAGAGCAGCTCGACCGCAAGGGCGACCGCGGTGAGGGCGACCGCGGCGTCGTACGCCCACCCGGCCGCGGCGTCCGCGTCGCTGCCGATGGCGGCAACGACCAAAGGCCCTGCGATGGCGATCGCGCCAGCGAGCGGAACCAGCAGTGCTCGACGCTCGAGCCCGCGTGCCCTTGAATAGCGGAGCATCGCGGCGCCGACCACGAGCGCCATCAGCAAGATCGTCGGGAACGGCTCGCGCGCCAGGTCCGGGAAGAGCCCGTCGACGTATGCCAGGCCGATCAGCGCCGCAAGCGCGGGCGACCGCGTGCGCCCGCTCGGATATGTGAGGAGCGCGTGGACGAGAGGGCCACGGTGTGCATATGCCAGCGAGCTCCACGCGTCGCCCGCCAGCCATACGACGCCTGCGAGCGCCAGGAGCGGGCCCGTGCCGCTCCGGGGGGCGCGCGCCCAGGATGTGATCCCGGCCGCCAGCAGAGCGAGTCCCGCGGCGACGTCGGCGGCCACCGGGGGCGGTGTCAATCCAGCAGTGAGCTCAGGCACTCCCCGGAGAACTCCGCTTTGGTGATGAACCCACGCGCCGGCGTCGACTCCAGCCGGCCGCGGTACGCGCCTCGTCCGCGGCTCGAGACGAGCACGACCGCGGGGGCGGACGGCTCCGTGGCAAGGCTCTCGGCCACCTCGAAGCCGTCCATCCCCGGCAGCTGGACGTCGAGCACGACGACCTGAGGACGGAGACGGCGAGCCTCTTCCAGAGCGGACTCGCCGTCGTCGGCCTCGCCGAGGACCTCGAACCCCTCGTCCTCGAGGAGCGCGCGCGCACCGGCCCGAAAGCCTGCGTGGTCATCCACGATCAGGACGGTCCAAGCCACGGTGCTCATCGTCCCACGGCGTTACCGATCTACGCCAGAGCCGCGCAGACGTCGTCGAAGACCGACATGTCGCCGTCGACGAAGGCGTCGATGAACGGCTGGTGCCCGGCACGGAACTCGAGCCCGTCCGCTCCGAACACGTTTCGCCCGGTGTTCCGCAGCACCTTCCGGTGCGTCACGGGGTCGGTGTAGATGTTCGACCCCACGAGCGTCTCCGTGGCGGAGTCGAAATCCCCCGGCACCGCGAGCACGTCCGTGATCTTGTCGGTCTGGGTGTACGGGACGATCTTGCCGCTCTCCGGGTTGCTCCAGAACGCGGACTTCCAGCTCTCCCTGATGACGCGCCTGGTGAGATTGCCGTCCGCGTCGTACCAGCGCGTCGCGCGCGCAAACAGGTGCGCGTTGTCGTGGATGACGAAAGCGCTCGCGCCAGATCCGCAGACGAGCCCGTCCTGCGGCTCGGCCGCCTTGATCTCCTCGAATCTCCCCGAGCAGATGGTTCCCGCACCGAGCGCCTTGCACGTGAGGTAGTCGGGAGGCGGCGGGTTGAGGTCCTGCGGCGTCGGCGGGTCGGCGAGGGCGCCTGGCGCAAGAGCCAGCGCGCCGATCGCCGCGGTCATGGCGGCGAGGTTTGCAAAGCACATTCGAGGTTCCTTTCGCTCGGTCATGCGTGGGAACCAGCCAACAGCCGGGCGGCGCGCAGGGAAACCGGGCCAGCACCCGTCAGGGTCAGTGCTGGCCCCCGTTCATCCGGGTCACAGCCGGGAGGCGCTCCCGATGCGGAATCGCACCACCGGGCTTAGGCTCGCCCCATGACTCGCCCGGCCCTCCTATTGCTCACCGCGACAGCCGCGATGGCTGCGCTCGCCGGCTGCATGGGCGGGGGCTCCGACCGCGTCGGCGGCGACAGCCCAACCGATACGAAGGTGCTGACGCTGCTCGACCCGTTCAGCAGCGGGGCCGAGTCCGCCGCCTTCGCAAGCGAGGTGGCCCGCCTTTCGCATGGTGCGCTCCAGGTGAAGGTCATCTCAGGCCCGGATGAAGGTCTCGACTACGAGGCCCGGACGGTCCGCGCGATGCGACGCGGCAAGGCCGATCTGTCGTTCGCGGGCACCCGCGCGTTCGACGAGTTCGGAGCGCTTCGCTTCCGCGCGCTCGATGCCCCGCTCCTCGTAGACAGCTATCGCCTCCAGGGCCGGGTGCTCGCGAGCGACGTCGTCGCACCGATGCTCGCGGAGCTCCGGCCGCTCGGCCTCGTGGGAATCGGCATCCTCCCGGGGCCAATCAGGCGGCCGCTCGGCGGGACGCGCCCCCTGGCGAAGCCGAGCGACTTCAGTGGTCTGACAATCGGCACCTCGCAGTCACGCGTCGCCGACACGACCATGCGGGTGCTGGGCGCCACGCCGCGGCGGCTCCCCGCCACGGAGCACTGGCTGGCGGGGCTGGACGGCATCGAGCGCCAGACCCACGGGATCGAGGGCGACAAGCTCGACAAGAAGGGCTCGCACCTCATGACCAACGTGAACCTCTGGCCGCGCGCGCTCGCTCTCTACGCCGGCGAGCGCGCGTACAACGCCCTGACCGCCGGGCAGCGCCGCATCCTCCGAACGGCCGCCGCGAACCTCGTGCCCAGGCAGCTGGCGACCGAGCGCGAGACCGAGGGCGAGGCCGCCGACAACCTCTGCCGCAAGGGCAACGTCACGTTCGACTCCGCCACCCCGGGCGAGCTGCGCTCCCTCCGCCACGCCGTCGAGCCCGTCTACCGGGACCTGGAGGGCGATCCGGGCACGCGGGCGGCCATCGCCACGATCACCCGCCTCAAGCATCAGGTCGACGAGCGTCCCACCGAGGTCCCGGGCTGCCAGGTCGCACGCGACCCCACGGCCTCAGATGGGCGCACGAAGCTCGACGGCGTCTGGACGATGGACACCGACCGCAGCGCCTCTGCCCCGGAGTACTTTCCAGAAAATTGGGGCCACTGGATTTTCGTGTTCGACCGCGAGCGGTTCGCGATCACCCAGGAGAACAAGCCATCCTGCACCTGGGGATACGGGAAGTTCAGCGTCGACGGAAACCGTACGTCGTGGACCTTCACGGACGGCGGTGGCATCGCTCCAAGCGACGCCTACAACAGGCCCGGCGAGTTCTTCAAGTTCGACCTCAGCGAATATCGCGACACGCTGACGCTCACGCCGGTGCAGGGCGAGATCTCGCCGCGGAACTTCCGCGACAAGCCCTGGCGCCGCGTGTCCGAGACGCCGTCGCGGCGGTATCTCAGCAAGCGCTGCCCGCCGCCGGCGGACGCCCTGCGCGACTAGCGTCGGGCGAATCGCGGGATACTCCTTGTGCGTGTCCGAGGAGAACGTCGACAAGACCCGCGACTTCATCGACGCCTACAACCGGCGCGACTTCGACGCCGCGACCCGGTGGTTCGATCCCGACGTCGAGTGGGTCCTCCCGGAGCATCAGCGCTCCGACTCCGCAATCGGGGTCAAGGGCATCATTCGGTTCTGGGAGGGTCTTGACGAGACGTTCGATGTGCTTCAGCTGCGCCCGCAGGAGTACGTCGACGCCGGAGACCGCGTGGCGACCCGGCTGCGCCATCTCGCCCGGGGCAAGGGCAGCGGGCTCGAGCTCGAGAACGAGCTGTACCACCAGGTCGTGACCTTTCGCGACGGCGTGATGGTGCGGATCGAGTACCTGGAAAGCTGGCCCGAGACGCTCGACGCCGCCGGGGCTCATGACCATCCGGCCCTGCAGAGCCGCTGACCACGAGGCGATCTTCACGATCGTCAACGCCGCCGCCGAGGCGTACCGCGACGTGATCCCCGCGGACCGCTGGCACGAGCCGTACATGCCGATGAGCGAGCTGGAGGACGAGATCGCGGCGGGGGTGGAGTTCTGGGGCTACCAGGACGAAGGCCCGCTCGTGGGGGTGATGGGAATGCAGGACGTGGGCGACGTCGACCTGATCAGGCACGCGTACGTCCTGCCCGGCCTTCAGGGCCGCGGGATCGGCAGCGCGCTGCTGGAGCGGCTCACCTCGGACGCGACGCGGCCTCTCCTGGTCGGCACCTGGGCGACGGCCGAGTGGGCGATCCGCTTCTACGAGCGGCACGGCTTCGAGCCGGTCGGGCGCGAGCGCTCGGCCGAGCTGCTGCGGAAATACTGGGACATCCCGGCGCGCCAAATCGAGACCTCGGTCGTGCTCGTGAAGCCTTCGCTCGGCTGAGGTCCGTCAGACGACAGGCGGCGGGGAGCCTTCCGCGCTGGCCAGGAGCGCCGGGTCCCAGTCGCACACCACGCATGCGTGGTGGAACGCCGAGCGGAGGAACTCGAGCGCCGCGGCATGCGGGTCGGAGCTCGCGCGCGCGTCCTCCCAGTCGAGCAGGAACAGGCCCATCTCCGGCTCCCAGCGGGCGGCTTCGGGCGACAGCTCGCCCTGATCGAAGCCCTCGGGCGCCGGGTGGGCATACGCATAGAAGGCGGCGCGCGGGTAGCGCGGATCGCCGGGCCACCATCCGACGGCCACCTCCTGAGCGTCCATCGAGTTGCGCATGATGAAGTCGTCCGAAGGCGGGTCGGCGGGGTCGCCGGAGAAGAGGCTCACGGCCAGGTCGAAGCCGCCCCACCATGCGTGGACGGCGGTCGAGCGGCCGCGGAACGGCGCCCGGTACTCCGTGAGGGCGAGCGCGGCGCGGGTCGCGGCGTCGAAATAACGCGCGACGGCCTCCTCGTCATAGGTCGCGTGCTCGCGATCCTCGTCGAGCGGGACCGTCCAGGGGACCTCCTGCGGCGTTGGGTCGATCTCCACCGGCCCGGCCAGGCCGTTGATCCCCTGGAGCAGGTCGCTCGTGACGTCGCCGACGGGCCGATCCGGCGTCAGCGCGACGCGTTCAGAGCGGCCGTCGCTGTGCTCCGCCACCGCCTCATGGGTGTGCAGGTCGAGGGCGGCCACGAGCGCGCCGGAGCCGTCGGGAGCGGGCAATGGCCTGGTCTCCCAGCCGCGCGCGGTGAGCCGGAGCGCAGCGTGCTGAAGCTCGGGCTCGGGCGGCGCGAGGGCCACCGCCAGCTTCCCGAGGACCTGCGTGTGCGCGTGCAGGGTGTCGCAGGTGTCGCTCCAGGCGCCGTAGTCGAGAGCCGGCCACTCGTGGCCCATGGTTTGACGTTAGCGACCGGCGTTGAGGTTCGGTTGAGAGACCTTTGAGAGCGGGCACGTAGCTTCGCCGGCCTGATGAGAGCCAAATGCATCCTCGCCTTGACCCTCGTATGTGCAGTGGCCGGGCCTGCCGCAGGCGCCCAAGCCGGGACCGTGAAGGTCCGCTCGGTCTCCGCTCCTCGCACCGCCACCGCCGGCTCCGCCGCCGACGCGAACGTGACCGTTGCGCGCAGGGGGCGCACACGCGCCGCCGCGGTGAGCTTCTACCTCTCAGCCGACGGGAAGCGCGATGCGCACGACGTCCGTGCCAAGGGCGCCGCGAAGGTCGCAAAAGGACGCGGCTCGGGCACGACCCGCCTCAGGGCTTCGCTGAACATCCCCGCCGGGCAGCCGCTCGGCGACTACCGCCTGCTCGCGTGCATCGGGAAGAGCTGCGCCGCGTCGCGCAGCGCGATGGGTGTCACCAGGACGCCCGTGGGCACGCGCGAGCTCGTGGACCAGGCCGTGGCGGCCGGCAAGCTCAGCCCCCAGCAGGGCCTCATCTACCGCGTGTTCGCCGCCTTCGGCGACCGCCGCCTGCCCGCCGCATATGCGGGCGACGACGCGGCTCACGAGGACACCATCATGCGCGAGGTCGCCGAGAGCTGGCAGCAGCTGTCCGCGGCGCAGCGCAGGCAGGTGCAGCCGTTCTTCACCCCGCCCGCCGCGAAGGGCAGCTGGGCGTCCGCGAGCTCGACCGCCTCGGCGAGCGCGGCGGGCGCCGCGCCGGCGTGCAGCAGCGCCAAGTTCGCCGGGCGGGGCTGGCGCTCGATCGCCCGCCGCGGCGGCCACGTGCGCATCTGGTGGCACGCGGCCCAGCAGGCGCGGTTCGCGAAGCAGGCGCAAGTCCTGCTCGCCGAGGCGGACGACAACATCTGGCGGAAGCTGTGGGACGTCTTCGACCGTGAGCCGCTTCCGGACGGCGGCGAGCACTGCTTCCACGGCGGCGACGCGAAGCTGGACGTCTACCTGACGACCCGCAGCGGCGCAGGCGCGAAGGCCGTGACGATCTCCTATCCCGGCTCCTGCTCCGAAACGCCCGCGTTCATCGTCTTCAACTCCGGCGGCAGCGCTCCCAACCGCTGGGAGCTGGCGCACGAGATGACCCACGCAATCCAGTACGCGTTCCCGATGGCGTCATGCGCGGCCTCCGCCAATTGGGACGAGGCGGTGGCAACGTGGGGCGCCCAGTACGTCTATCCGCGCGACGACCAGGAGCACCGGTTCAACTGGTTCATGAGGGAGCCCAGCGAGGGGCTCGCGGACGCCTCCTACGACGGCTGGGTGTTTCCCTACGCGCTCGAACAGCTCTATGGCCCCGGCGTGATGCGGAGGGTCTACGAGGCGGCGGCGACGCAGCGCGGCATGCACGCACTCGACGCGGGCATCCCCGGTGGACTGGCGAAGGCCTACCCGGAGTTCGCGAAGCTGGCCTGGAACCACGACCCCGTGAAGCCGAGCTTCTGGGAGTGGGACGGCTTCGACCCGGTGCCGGAGGACGAGCACGGCACCGAGATCGCGCCCCAGCAGGTGGACCTCGGCGCAGCCGGACAGGCCGAGGTCGACCTGAAGCTCCCGCAGAAGCCGCTCTCACGCGCCTACAAGCAGCTCAAGTTCGGGCCGGAGGTCAGGAACATCATGGTGCGGACCCCGTACGACGCGGACCGCCGCATCGAGCTCCTCCTGAAGCTCCGAAACGGGACGACGAAGACCGTGGACATCGCGAAGCGCCCGGCCCCGGTCTTCTGCCCGGAGTCCGCGGGCGAGCGGGTGGCCGAGATGGTGGTCGTCGCCTCCAACGTGTCCACCTTCCGCCAGATGCAGCAGGACAGGCCGATCCGCGTGCGCGCCAACAACTTCGGCTGCTCCAAGTACGTCGGCAGCGGATCGGGCGTGGAGCGCACGCACTACGCGAGCCGCAATACAGTGGAGAAATGGACGGTGACGAACCTCGTGTACCAGCGCGAGTTCACCGGCGACGACAGCACCAACTTCAGCTACAGGCTCATGGGGGGCACCGTCAACTGGAGCTTCAGCGGGACCATGGACGGCTGCACCGTCTCCGCCGGACCGACCACGTTCCAGCTTCCCCCAGGTGACAGATCCGGCGGCTACCTGAACCTCCAGCCGGATCTCGGGCAGAACATGGGCCGGCGCTACACGCTCAACACGAGCGACCTGCCTGCGGTGAAGCTGACCGAGGTGTGCCCCGAGGGGACTTACTCATGGGATATCAAGCCGCACGAGATCCTCGACACGTGGAACTGGCCCACCCGCTTCTTCGACATGCCCGGCAACGGCATCATCGACGGCGAGAACTCGGGCGACGAGGCGACCGGCGGCGCACGCGACGTGGAGTTCCACTGGCACTTGGAGCCGGAGGGATGATCCAGCCGGGACGCCTAGCGGCGCGACCAGGCATCCGGCGCGTCGATCAGGCGCTTCAGGTGCGGGGGGAGGCGGCCGGCCACGACGTCGGCGAGCGTCGTCTCGTCCACGACGGTGCGAAGGCTCGCCCGCACGGCGATCCAGACGGTCTGGAGGTGCTCTGCGGCGCCGTCGTAGTCGAGGTCCTCAGGCGCCTCCCCGCGCACGGACGCCAGCGGGCCGTCCACGGCGCGCATCACCTCGCCGACGTAGATGCTGTCGGGGCTGCGGGCCAGCCAGTAGCCGCCCTCGGCGCCGCGCTGCGAGCGAACGATCCCCGCGTGCCGCAGGTCGATCAGGATGTTCTCGAGGAACTTCAGCGGGATTCCCTGCGTCTGAGCGAGCCGCTCGCCCTTGACCGGTCCGTCGCCGGCCTGCGCGAGCTCGAGCAGCGCGCGCACCGCGTAGTCACTCTTGGCGGAGACCTTCACGGCGGGCATTCTGACGATACGCTCGCTCGATGGATGTAGACGCCATCAAGGAGCGCCACCGCCACATGTGGGGGCTCGGCGACTACACCGAGCTGTCCGAGGCGCTCCGTCCGGCCGCAGAGGCGCTCGCCGATGCCTGCGCCGTCTCCGCCGGCCAGGAGGTGCTCGACGTGGCGGCCGGGGACGGCAACTTCGCGGTCGCGTGCGCCCGCGAGGGCGCCCGCGTGGTCGCGTCGGACCTGTCGCCCGGCATGGTCGAGCGCGGGCGCGCGCGCTCGGAGCGCGAGGGCTACGACATCGAGTGGGTCGAGGCCGACGTCGAGGCGCTGCCGTTCGAGGACGGGCGCTTCGACTGCGTCGGCTCGGTGTTCGGCGCGATGATCGCGCCGCGGCCGCGCGTCGTCGCCGAGGAGCTCTTTCGCGTGATCCGTCCCGGCGGGACCGTGGGGATGACGGCCTGGACTCCGAACGGCTTCTCCGCCGAGCTGTTCAGGCTCGGCCGCAGCTACGCCCCGCCCTCGGACGGTCAGCCGCTCGCCGACGAATGGTCTGTCGAGGAGAACGTGCGCGAGCGATTCGACGGCCTGGCCGCCCGCTTCGACCTCGAGGTGCGGACGCTGCCGTGGCGCTTCGACTCGCCAGACGAGATGGTCGAGACGCTCGGCACCTCGGCGCCGCCGTGGGTCGCGGCCAAGCAGAACCTGCCCCCTGAGCGGTGGGAGTCGCTCCAGGCGGAGGCACGCGAGCTCGCGGAGCGCTGGGCCGGCGACGCCCGGCCGATCCGGTTCGACAACGAGTTCGCCCTGATCGTGGCCCGCAAGCGCGGGTGACCGCCCGCCTGCTGCTCGAGTACGACGGGACGGAGTTCGCCGGATGGGCGACCCAGCCCGGCCTGCGGACGATCCAGGAGACCGTCGAGACGGCCGTCGCGACCGTGCTGCGCCGGGAGGCGCGGCTCACGGTTGCCGGCCGCACCGATCGCGGCGTGCACGCCCGCGGGCAGGTGGCGAGCCACGAGGGCGAGCCCGCGGCGGTGCGTAACCTGAACGCGCTGCTCCCCGCGGACGTCGCGGTGCTGGCAAGCGACGAGGCGCCCGACGGCTTCGACGCCCGCCGCGACGCCCGCTCGCGCACCTACCGCTATCGCGTCCACACGCGCAGCGCGCCGAGCCCCTTCGAGACCCGCCGGGCGCTGTGGTGGCCGCGCCCGATCGAGCGCGAGGCACTGGATGCGTGCGCGGCCGCGCTTGCCGGCACGCACGACTTCACCGCCTTCACGCCCACCGACACCGACCACGTTCGCTTCGAGCGCGACGTGCTCCGCGCCGAGTGGGTCGACGAGCCGGGCGACGTGCTCGCCCTCTGGATCGAGGCGGACACCTTCATGCGCCACATGGTCCGGATAATCGTCGGGACCATGCTCGAGGGCGTGCCGCCGGACCGCTTCGCGGACCTGCTGGAGGGCCGCCCGCGCAGCGCCGCGGGGGCGACTGCTCCTGCACACGGCCTTTACCTGGAGCGGGTGACCTACTGAGTAGGCTGAAACGAGACCGAATGAGAGTGCTCCTCACAAACGACGACGGCATCACCGCCCACGGCCTGAACGTGATGCGCAGGGCTCTGCTCGAGCTTCCCGACGTCGATCTGGAGGTGATCGCGCCCGACTCGAACCGGAGCGCGACCGGGCGGGCCGTGACGCTGCGCGACCCGATCTGGGTCGAGGAGGTGGAATTCGGCGACGGCACCACCGGCTTCGCCACCGACGGGACGCCGGTGGACTGCGTGCGGTTCGCGTCGCTGGGGCTCATCGAGGCGCCGCCGGAGCTGATCGTGTCCGGGATCAACCACGGCGCGAACCTCGGCGACGACATCACCTATTCCGGCACCGTCGCCGCCGCGCTCGAGGGCATTCTGCTCGGCGTTCCTGCGCTCGCGGTGTCCCAGGTCCGCGGCGGCGACTTCGCGCAGCTGGCCGCGTTCGTGGCCCGTGTCGTGGAGGAGCTCGACGACGTGCCGATGCCCGCGGGCACCCTGCTGAACGTGAACGGGCCCGGTGGCGAGGTCAGAGGCGCGCGCGCGTGCCGGCTCGGCAAGCGCGTCTACAACGACAGGATGGAGCTGACCGAGGAGGACGCCGGCCGCAGGCGCTACCGCCTCTACGGCGAGGCGCCGAGCTACGAGCACGAGGCGGGCACGGACTTCGCCGCCATCGCCGAGGGCCTCATCGCCGTCACCCCGATCCACTTCGACCTCACCGACCAGGCCGGCGTCGAGGAGCTCGCGGGCTTCGACCTGGAGCGACTGCTGCGCCCGGCCACCGAGGCCGTTGAGTAGCGCCACAGACGCCGCCACGCGGGCCGATGAGCTGCGCCGGCAGCTCGAGTACCACGGGCGCCGCTACTACATCCTCGACGACCCGGAGATCTCCGATCCGGACTACGACGCGCTGCTGAACGAGCTGCGCGACATCGAGACCGAGCACCCGGAGCTCCTGACCGCCGACTCGCCGACGCAGCGCGTCGGCGGACAGCCGCTCGACAAGTTCGAGGAGGTGCCCCACCTCCAGCCGATGCTCTCGCTGGCCAACGCGCGCAACGAGGAGGAGCTGGCGGCCTGGGTCGTGCGCAGCGAGCGCTACCTCGCCCGGCAGGGAGTGGAGATGGGCGACGTCCGCTTCGTGACCGAGCCGAAGATCGACGGGCTCGCCATCTCGCTCGTCTACGAGAACGGCGTCCTGGTGCGCGGCGCGACCCGCGGGAACGGCGAGGTGGGCGAGGACGTGACGCAGAACCTCCGCACGATCGGGGCCATTCCGCTGCGGGTGGAGGACGCGCCGCCGCTCCTGGAGGTGCGCGGCGAGATCTACCTGCCGCTGGCGGCTTTCGCGCGCCTGAACGAGCAGCGCGCGGCGGCCGGCGAGCCCACCTTCATGAACCCGCGCAACTCGGCTGCCGGCTCGATCCGGCAGCTCGACCCGGCGCTGGCGGCCTCGCGGCCGCTGTCGATGTGGACGTACGGCATCGGGGAGGTCGAGGGGCTGGAGTTCAACACCCACCACGAGTGGCTCGACTGGCTGCGCGACCGCGGCTTCCGAGTGAACACCGATGTGGAGGTGCACGACACCGTCGATCAGGTCGTGGCCGCCTGCAACGCCTGGCAGGAGCGTCGCGACAGGCTCGACTTCGAGATCGACGGCGTGGTGGTGAAGGTCGACGACCTCGACCTCCAGCGCCAGCTCGGGGTCGTGGGGCGCGAGCCGCGCGGCGCGATCGCATGGAAGTTCCCGCCCACCACGGCGACCACGACACTCAACAAGGTGTCCTGGAACGTGGGCCGCACGGGGCACATGGTGCCCTTCGCCGAGCTCGAGCCCGTTCAGGTGTCGGGGGTGATCGTGAAGCTCGCCACGCTCCACAACGAGGAGGACCTGCGGCGCAAGGACGTGCGCCCCGGCGACGAGGTGATCGTCATGCGCGCAGGCGACGTGATCCCCCAGGTGGTGTCACCCACCTCGAAGGCGCAGAAGGCGAAGAAGCGCAATCCCCCGCCGGATCCGCCCGAGCGCTGCCCGGCCTGCGACACGCCCACGGTCAAGCCCGAGGGCAGCGTCTGGACGATCTGCCCGAACAGGGCCGGGTGCCCCGGCCAGGTCTTCCAGGCGGTGAAGCACTTCGTCGGAGCGATGGACATCGACGGGCTCGGCGAGGAGAACGTGCGCCGCTTCCTGGCGGAAGGGCTGATCAACGACTCGGCCGACCTGTATTCCCTGACTCCCGACCAGCTCTCAGAACTTGAAGGCTTCGGTGAAATCTCCGCAAACAATCTGATCCAGTCACTCGAAGCATCCAAGGAGCAACCCTTCGAGCGAGTGCTCTATGGGGTCGGGATTCCGGGTGTGGGGTACGTGAATGCGCGGAACTTGGCGCGCACCCTCCGATCGATGGATGAGTTGATGAGGGCGGACGAAGCCCGCTTGGTCGAGGTCGAGGGGATCGGCCCGATCATGGCCCGGACCATCGAGGAGACGCTCGCCGAGGACCGCACCCGGGAGCTGATCGACCGCTTTCGGGCTAACGGCCTCCGCATGGAGGAGGAGGGCCCCGCCGCGCCCGCAGAGGGGCCTCTGGTCGGGAAGACGGTGGTGCTCACGGGGACGCTGCCGAGCCTCAGCCGCGACGACGCCATCGAGCGGATCGAGGCCGCCGGCGGCAAGGTCACCGGCTCGGTCTCGAAGAAGACCGACTACCTGGTGGCCGGCGCGGACCCGGGCTCGAAGCTGACCAAGGCGCAGGACCTCGGGACCGAGGTCCTGGACGAGGACGGCCTGCTGGCGCTCCTCGGCTAGCCGTACTTGGCGATCGCCTGGAGCATCCGGTCCTGGAGACGGCGGGCGCCGGTGGGGTAGACGCCGTTCATCAGGATCGAGTAGGCGTAGTTGTCGCCAGTCAGCGCCTCGCAGTAGCCGGACAGCGCGCTCACGTTCGAGAGCGTGCCGGTCTTGCCGTGGCAGCGGTTGCGCGCGGGGCCGCGGCGCATGCGGTCGAAGAGCGTGCCGTCCTGGCCCGCGATCGGGAGCGAGTCGACGAAGGGGTCGAAGTCGTCGCGCTTGTACATCGCGGAGAGGAGCCGGACGATGCTGTAGGGCGAGGCGCGGTTGCCGCGTGCCAGCCCGGAGCCGTCCACGAGCGTGGGCCGCGCCCCCAGCTTGCGCGCGAACGAGGCCGCGACACGCGCGCCGCGTGCAGTGGTCCCGACTCCGCCGTTCAGGTGGGCGATGTCCTTCACGAGCGTCTCCGCGAAGAAGTTGTCGGAGGGCTTGTTGGTCAGCCGGAGCAGGCGCTCCATCGGGGGTGAGTCGACGCTCGCCAGGACGGTGGCCTCCGCCGGGGTGAGCCCGGTACGCGGCTTCAGCCGCACGGGGATTCCGCGGGCCTCGAGGGCGTCGTCGAGGCGTGCCGCCGCGAAGGCGGGCGGGTTGGCCTGGAAGCCACGACCGCTCTCGGTGAACAGGCCGCGGTTGTAGGAGAGGGCGCTGAGGGGGCCCACCCAGATCGAGGTGGCGTAGCTCGAGTCCGGGCCGCCGCGCAGCGAGTCGAAGGCGGACTCGTCGCCATAGACCCGGCCTGTGACGCGCTGGATGCCGGCCTCATCGAGGAGCAGGGCGAGGTCCTGGACGGTCGCGCCGCCGCCGTAGGCCCTGCGCGTGAAGCGGCGGCTGCCGAAGGTCGGATCGCCGCCGCCGCGGAGGTAGAGGCTGCCGCGGTAGACCCCCTCGGGGTCGAGCTCGCCGTTCCCGAGCACCTCCGTTCCCAGGGTGCCCTCGCGGCCGTACAGCGCCAGCGCCGCCGTGGTGGTGAACAGCTTGGTGTTGGAGGCCAGGATGCGCGCCGTGTGGGGGCGCCAGCGGAAGATCGGCCGCGGCTTGTCGCCGCTGACGTCGACCACGTAGGCGCCCGAGTAGGCGCCCGCGTAGCGCATCTGGCTCGTGAGCCGCTTGACCATGAGCGCCTCGTCCTGCGCGGCAGCGGTGGCGGGCAGCAGGGCCAGCAGGCCCAGAAAGAGCAGGCAAAATCGGCGCATCAAGGGCGGAGAACACGCTAGCGGGAGTCCCGGAGCGGTCATACTGCTGCCGAATGGGTGAGGTCGTCCGGCTCGAGAAGCCGTCTCAGAAGGACCGCAAGACCGTCGGGAAGCCGAAGCGCCGCAGGCCGCGGCGCTCGCGCACCGCGCTGGTGCTCGGAGGAGGTGGCTTCACCGGCGGCGTCTACGAGATCGGCGCTCTGCGAGCGCTCGACCTGCTCGCGGTCAACAGGACGGTGAACGAGTTCGACGTCTACGTGGGCACGAGCGCGGGCTCGTTCGTAGCGGCGCTGACGGCCAATGGCGTGACCCCCGAGGAGATGATGCGGGTGGTCAACCAGCAGGTTCCCACGCCGTTCAAGGACGTGGACCGCAGCACGCTGATGCGGCCGAATGCGCTCGAGTTCGCCCAGTCCATGGCGCTCATGCCGCTGAAGATGCTCGGGCTCGCCCGGAACCTGGCCGGGCAGTTTCGGTCCACCTCCCTGATCGACCTGGCCGTGGGCGTCGCGGAGGCGCTCCCGTCGGGCCTATACGACGGCCGCGGGATCCAGGAATACCTGGAGACTGTGCTCGGCGACCCCGACCGCGTCAACGACTTCCGTCTCCTGGAGCACGAGCTGTTCCTCACCGCGACGGACCTCGACACCTGCGAGCGCATCGTGATGGGCGGAGCCGAGTGGGACGACGTGCCGATCTCGCTCGCGGTGGCGGCGTCGACCGCGTTGCCGATGGTCTACAAGCCCGTGGAGATCAAGGGCCGCCACCTCGTGGACGGCGGCCTGCGCTCCACCACGAACGTCGACATCGCGGTGGAGGCCGGCGCGAAGTTCGTGATCGTGGTGAACCCGCTCGTCCCGTACGTGAACGACTTCCAGAAGGTCATCCCGACCATGCTCGGCAGCCGAGTGCGGAGGGTCGCCGACATGGGCTTCCCGCAGGTCGGATACCAGGCCTTCAAGCTGCTGGCGCACCAGCGGCTCCACGAGGCCGTCAAGCATTGGCGCGAGAAGTACCCGGGCGTGGACATCATCCTGATCGAGCCGGACCCGAACGACGAGCTGATGTTCGAGACGAACATCCTGAACTTCACCCGCCGCGTCGAGATCGCCCGCCACGGCTTCGAGTCGGTGACCCTGAAGCTCGCGCAGGACTACGACGAGCTGAAGGCGACCTGCGCGAAGCACGGCATCGACATCTCGGCGACCCGCGTCCGCAAGGTCGTGAAGAAGTTCGCCGAAGAACGAGAGAAGACAGCCGCCTGGCGCCGCATCCTCGAGCAGACAACAGGCGCGCTGCTGCGGCAGTCGGGCCAGGCGTAGGGCACGCCCGCTCGTTCCGGGAGGGCTGGCTAGAGCAGGTTCTCGATCGCGCGCAGCAGGCGGTTCGAGGCCGCCTCGTCACGGACCGCGGCTCGGATGTGGTGGTCCTCGCCGAGCGGGGCGCCCGGGGCGACTATGACGCCCTGCTTGCGGAGGCCGCTTGCCAGCTGGTCACCGCTCAGGTGGGGGACGCGGATCCACAGGAAGTTGGCCTGGCTGTCGGTTACGTCGACACCCAGCTCGCGCAGCTGCTCCGTCAGGACCTCGCGCTCGCGCGCGACGCTGTGGCGCCGGCGCTCGATCTCGCCGTCGCCGTTCCGGAGCGCGTGCTCAACGGCCGCCTGGGTCAGGGCGTTCACGCCGAGGACCGGCGCGCTGGCGGCGAGGAGGCGCGCGTCCGAGCCGACGGCGTAGCCCGCTCGCAGCCCCGACAGCCCGTAGATCTTCGAGAAGGTGCGCACCACCAGCAGACGCTCGAAGTCGTCCACGAGCCGCAGGCAGGCGTCCACCTCCTCCAGGTTCTGGAACTGGATCAGCGCCTCGTCCAGGAGGACGTACACCTCGTCCGGTAGCGACGACAGCAGCGAGCGAAGCTCCTCGGAGCTGTAGTAGCTCCCGGTGGGGTCGTTCGGGTTGCACAGAATGAGCACCCGGGTTCGGTCAGTGAGGGCGGTGGAGATGTCGGGCCCTTCGACAGGGACCGGTGTCGCGCCGGCATGTGCTGCGAGCAGCGGATAGAGCGGATACGAGGGCCACTGCATCACCAGCTCGTCCCCCTCCGACAGCAGCGCGAGAGCGGCCGAGTGCAGGAGGTCGGCGGCGCCGTTCCCCAGGACGATGCGATCGGGGTCCACGCCGTGCCGCTCGGCGAGCAGCCGTCGCGTGGCGGTAGCGTGGCGATCCGGGTAGCGCTGCACGTACCCGCGCGCTCGAGCGATCGCGGCGTTCACGATCTCCGAGTCCGGCAGGTCGGGCCACTCGGTGCCGGAGAGGTCGATTTCCGGGGCGCGCTCGAGCGCGGCCTCCTTCTCGCGCCGCCTTCGCTCGCGGCGCTCGAGGTTCAGCTTCGCCTCGTCGATGTCGTCGTACTGCCGGTAGTAGTCGCGGAAGCCCACGCTAGGTGCCGGGAGCCAGGCTCGGCCCCGGACCCTGGATCACGAGGAACCAGATCGCGAAGACCACGAGCGCAATGCCCACGGCGCCCGCGAAGATGCGCTCGAGAGCCCCGCGCTCCTGCCTGTGCCCGGCCGCGCGCCGCACGAGCTTCCACGCGTGGTCGACCCGCTTCGCGAGCGCCATCGTCAGCATCAGCGACGCCAGGCAGCCGAGCAGGATCGTGCCGATGCCCGCTGTGACGTACCCGGTCAGGTAGTCGACCTGCGAGCCGACCCACAGCCAGGCCAGCGGCTGCGGGCCGAACAGCGACAGGCACAGCAGCAGCTCGATCGCGAGCAGCCCGTGCGCGAGCAGCGCGTCGGCGCGCCGTCGGCGCTCCGAGCTCGGCTCGACCGCGCGGTAGCGCACCGGCGCGGTCCCGGGGCGGCGCCCGATGAAGAGGCCGCCGGTGTCGGTTGGGTCGTTGCTGGCCAACCGAAAAGAGGCTAGCTAGCGGGACTCGGCGTAGACCCGGTCGACCACGTCGGCGAACTTCTCGTGCACGACGTTCCGCTTCACCTTCAGCGTGGGCGTCAGCTCGCCGGTCTCCTGTGACAGGTCGTGGTCCAGGATCTCGAAGCGCTTGATCTGCTCGACCGGGCCGACGTGCGAGTTCACCTCGTCGACGACCTTCTGGAGCTCGGCTCGCACGGCCTCGTTCTGGGACAGCGCGGGCAGCGACGCATCGTCGAGCCCGAGCTGCTCGGCCAGCGCCGGCGCCTCCTCCGGGTCGAGCGTGACGAGCGCGACCAGGTACGGGCGCCTGTCGCCGATCACCACCGCCTGCGAGATCCAGCGGCTCTGCTTCAGGCCGTTCTCGAGGTTCGCC
>Ga0207706_10001337_pt1 | contig 24653 bp, 23 predicted proteins | sample KBSC53metaG_FD_184318 | JGI IMG/M metagenome (GOLD analysis project Ga0207706, IMG submission 184318) | Corn rhizosphere microbial communities from Kellogg Biological Station, Michigan, USA - KBS C5-3 metaG (SPAdes) (version 2) | ecosystem: Host-associated > Plants > Roots > Rhizosphere > Soil ... | reverse complement strand
GCCGCAAGAGCCCAATGACAGAACCACTATGATGCCACTATAATACCACCTGTGACAGGATGGCAAGCCTGTCCAGACGCAACCAAGGCGAACGCAATGCGCCGCATATACCGTTGCTTATGAGCCACATATAGGCACAGATCAGGAGTTGTGGTATGGCATTGGTATCAGACCAGCCACCGACCCGGCACAAGGGAACCGGCGTGACGCGCCTCTCTCAAGCGATTGGCCCGCTTCCGGCCTCCAGCAATCTGCCGCTGTACCAGCAACTGCAGCGTGCGCTGCGCGAGGCCATGGACCGGAACATCCTCGGCGTAGATGACGCATTGCCGCCCGAGCGCGACCTCGCGGGCGAGTTCGGCGTCTCGCGGATCACCGTGCGCAAGGCCATCGACGGTCTGGTGAGCGAAGGTCTGCTGGTCCGCCGTCATGGCTCGGGTACCTTCGTGCGGGGACGGGTCGAGAAGAACTTCTCGAAGCTGACATCGTTCTCGGAAGACATGCGCGCTCGCGGTCGCAACCCGCGCAGCGAGTGGCTCAGGCGCCTGAACGGCACCGTCACGCCCGAGGAGGCGTTGACCTTGCGATCGAGCCCCGGGACGCCTGTGTTTCGATTCCATCGCCTGCGCTTCGCGGACGACGCGCCGATGGCGCTCGAATACGCGACAGTCGTCGCCGACTGCCTGCCTTCGCTCGATGCCGTCCAGACCTCGCTCTACGAAGCGCTGGAACGCGCCGGGAACCGGCCCGTGCGCGCCCTGCAACGCCTGCGCGCAGTGCTGCTCACGCGCGAGCAGGCAGAGCTGCTGCGCGCGAAGCCGGGCGACGCGGGTCTGCTGGTCGAACGTGTCGGATTCCTGCAGGACGGGCGCGCGATCGAGTTCTCGCAGTCGTTCTATCGCGGCGATACCTACGACTTCGTCGCCGAGCTCAGCACGCCGTGATTCCCGATACCCGCATGTTCCGGGAAGCGGCTGCCGCTCCTGCTGCGGTACGCTCGCAACTGCAAGGAAATCGCGACCTCGTCGAGCGGCTCGGAGAGGTCGTGCGAAATATGGCGCCGCGTGTCGTCGTTACCTGCGCGCGCGGCAGCTCCGACCATGCGGCAACGTTCGCGAGATATCTGATCGAGACCCGCACAGGGCTGCTCGCTTCCTCCGCGGCGCCGTCGATCAGCTCGGTGTACGCGTCGAAGGCGGATCTCGAAGGCGTCCTGTTCATTGCGATCTCACAATCAGGCGCCAGCCCTGACCTGCTTGCTGCCGCCGGAGCGGCCAGGGATGCGGGTGCGCTCGTGATCGCGCTCATCAACGCGGAAGACTCTCCGCTCGCGCGCACCGCCCATCACGCCATTCCGCTGCGCGCCGGCGTTGAAACCAGCGTAGCGGCCACCAAGTCGTATATCGCCTCGCTCGCCGCGATCGTGGATCTGGTCGCGAGCTGGACGCAGGACCGCGAACTTCACCTTGCGCTCGAGCAGGCGCCGGACCAGCTCGTGCTTGCCTGGCAGCTCGACTGGGGCGCCGCGACCGAGCACCTTCGTTCGGCCAGCAGTCTCTTCGTCATCGGTCGTGGACTGGGGCTCGGCATCGCGCAGGAAGCCGCGCTCAAACTCAAGGAGACCTGCGGCCTGCACGCCGAGGCATTCAGTGCCGCGGAACTGCGGCACGGCCCGATGGCGCTCGTGCGTGCGGGATTTCCGATATTCGCCTTTTTGCAGAATGACGAGACACGGGAAGGGGTCGAGGCGCTGGCGCGCGAGTTGAGTGCGGTTGGCGCCGACGTTATGGTGGCCGGGGCCGAAGTCCCTGGCGCAGTCACATTGCCGACGCTGCGCGCGCATTCGGCGATCGAACCGCTGCTGATGATTCAGAGTTTCTATCGGCTGGCCAACGCGCTCGCAGTTGCCCGCGGCCTCGATCCGGATCGTCCCCCGCACTTGAGCAAGGTCACCGAGACAGTCTGATGACAGTCGCGCTGGTCAACGGTCGGGTGCTCGGTGACTCAGGCTTCCTCGATGACCGTGCCGTATTGCTCGACGGAGGTCGGATAGTCGACGTCGTCGCCAAGGGTGACGCGCGCTGCAGGCGCGCACGCCGCCACAATCTAGGCGGCCACCTGCTTCTGCCGGGCTTCCTGGACACACAAGTAAACGGCGGCGGTGGAGTGCTCTTCAACGCCGAGCCGACCGTCGACGCCATCCGCGAGATCGGCCGCGCCCATCGGCGCTTCGGCACCACGGGCTTTCTACCGACGCTTATCAGCGATGATCTGCATGTTGTCGCGCGCGCACTCGAAGCAGTGCGAGCTGCGATCGACGCCGAATTGCCCGGCGTTCTCGGTATCCATATCGAGGGCCCGTATCTGAACGTGGCCCGCAAAGGTGTGCACGATCCAACGAAGCTGCGCGGTCTGGATGAAAACGCGATTGGCCTGCTGACCTCGCTTCGCGGTGGCAAGACCCTGGTGACGCTGGCGCCCGAGATGACGACACCCCACATCATCTCGAAACTGTCCGCGGCGGGCGTCGTGGTATCGGCCGGCCACACCAATGCCACGTACGATCAGATCCGTGCCGCCCTGCGTCACGGGCTGACGGGGTTTACGCATCTTTTCAATGCGATGTCACAACTCACCGCACGCGAACCAGGAGTCGTCGGTGCTGCGCTTGACGATCCGAACAGCTGGTGCGGCATCATCGTGGACGGACGCCATGTTGATCCGACGGTGCTTCGCATTGCCTTGCGCTGCAAGCGGCCCGATCGATTCATGCTGGTGACGGACGCGATGCCAAGCGTCGGCGCAGCTGAAAAATCGTTTTCTCTGCAAGGTCGCATGATCGCCGTCGCGGACGGCGTGCTCGTCGACGAGGACGGCACTTTGGCCGGGTGCGACATCGACATGGCGTCGACGGTGCGAAACACGGTCCAGCTGCTTGGCGTGGGCCTCCCCGAGGCCGTACGCATGGCCAGCCAGTATCCTGCCGAGTTTCTGGGACTGGGCGGAGAACTCGGGCGGATTGCGCCGGGGTACAGGGCCAACCTCGTGCTCGCGGACGACAAGCTCGACATCAAGGAGACCTGGATCGACGGACGGACGCCGACGTGACCTCCCTCTTCGCCGGGGACGGCTCGTCAACGAGTCGCTGAAGCTTTGCGATCAGCCGGTCCCTGATTCGTCATCGATCGCCCTCGCCGACGCCTGGGATGCCTATCGGTTGCTTCGCCGCCGTGCGCTCCGCCAGACGCTGACGGCGGCAACGCCGAGCACGATCAAAGGGATGATCGCGCCAAGCCGGTCGCCGCGGCCCAGTGCCTTCAGTGCGCCGGACGCAACGCTGCCGAGGATGACCAGGAAGACGGCGATCGGCACGAAGCGCGAGAGGCCGTGACGCGACGAACGTATGGGATCCAGCGGCGGCGGGAGCGGGTACTTTGCGCGGCGCGGTCGCTCCGCCCGCACCCGCGTCTCGCCCTGCCGCTGCGGCATCGGCCAGGGGTTTGCATCCCGAGCGACCGGCGCCGGAGGCGGCGGAAGCTTCGTCGCGGTCGAATGGTCGGGCGGCCCGGGCATGCCCGACAGGATACTCCGCGTGAAGTTACTGCAGCGTGTGGCGGACCGGCGGCACGCCCTCTACGCTGCCGACAGTGGCAGACGGGCTCACGTACAGGTCCACTTCCCGCTCGAAGCGCAGGGTGCCGTTCACCACGGCCCCGGCCTCGATCGTGACCTTGGGATTGCGCTGCTTGCCAACGGACCAATTCTTGCTGGGCTTGTCGACCAGGATCCCGCCCTCGACCCGCGAGTTGGCGCCGACCGTGATATCGCCGTTTACGGTTTCGAGGCCGCCCCCGACGGTGGCCGCGGTGAGCGCCATGCGGCCATTGACCGTTTCGAGCGAGCCGCCAATGCGGGAGCCCCTGCCGAGCTCGACACCGCCGTTGACCGTGCCCAGCGCACCGTCGATCTCGACCTGCTCGCCGACCGTAATCGACCCGTTGACGGTGTCGACCGAACTCGCAACCGCCCGGTCCTCGAGGCGGATCGAACCGTTGACCGTCTCGATGTCGCGCACCCGGGCGCCCTGGCCGATGACGATGCCGCCATTCACCGTGGACACGTCTCCGGCCTCCTGGCCGGTTTCAACCTCGATGCCGCCGTTGACCTTGCTGATGTCGCCCGCGGCGGCGAGCGCTACCGTGGAGACGGCCCAGGTGAGTGCCAGTGCATATCGAATCATCAGTGCCCCGGAAAGCGTCCGCCTGAGTTCAGGATGCAGCTTGGATGCTCCACCCCTCGCAAAGGTTGCAAGTGCCCGAACCGGGCCGCCGTTGCGGTACGCTTACGGGTCTCGCGCACCTCTACGCATGCTGGGAGCCGGAAAAAGATGAAAACCCGTGCCGCAGTCGCCTATGCCGCTGGCAAGCCGCTGGTCGTGGAAACTGTCGATCTCGACGGGCCAAAGGCCGGCGAGGTCCTGGTCGAGATCCGCGCGACCGGCATCTGCCATACGGATGAGTTCACCCGCTCGGGCGCCGACCCGGAGGGCTTGTTCCCCGTGATCTTCGGTCACGAGGGCGCGGGCGTGGTGGTCGACGTGGGTCCCGGGGTCACCTCGCTCAAGAAAGGCGACCACGTCATCCCGCTCTATACACCGGAGTGCCGGCAGTGCAAGTCGTGCCTGTCGCGCAAGACCAACCTCTGCACGGCGATCCGCGCCACGCAGGGCAAGGGGATGATGCCGGACGGCACGAGCCGCTTCTCGATCGGCAAGCAGATGCTGCATCACTACATGGGCTGCTCGACGTTCTCGAATCACACGGTGCTGCCCGAGATCGCGCTGGCGAAGATCCGTGAGGACGCGCCCTTCGAGAAGGTCTGTTACATCGGCTGCGGGGTGACGACCGGCATCGGCGCGGTGATCAACACCGCCAGGGTTGAGCCCGGTGCGAACGTAGTCGTGTTCGGTCTCGGCGGCATCGGGCTCAACGTCGTGCAGGGCGCGCGGCTCGCCGGCGCGAACCGCATCATCGGCGTCGACGTCAATCCCGCCCGCAAGCCGCTCGCCGAGAAATTCGGGATGACGGACTTCGTCAATCCGAAGGAAGTGGGCGGCGACCTGGTCGCACATCTCGTTGCGCTGACTGACGGTGGCGCCGATTACAGCTTCGAGTGCGTCGGAAACGTCGATCTCATGCGTCAGGCGCTCGAGTGCTGTCATCGTGGCTGGGGCGTGTCCGTGATCATTGGCGTCGCGGGTGCGGGCCAGGAGATCAAGACGCGGCCGTTCCAGCTCGTCACGGGACGCGTCTGGAAAGGCACGGCCTTCGGCGGCGCGCGTGGCCGCACCGACGTGCCGAAGATCGTCGACTGGTACATGGACAAGAAGATCAACATCGACGACCTGATCACGCACGTGATGCCGCTCGAGAAGATCAACGATGCCTTCGACCTGATGCACGAGGGCAAGTCGATCCGCAGCGTCGTCAAGTTCTGATGAGGGTCCTCTCGGAACACGCCTGCTTCGACGGCATACAGCGCTTCCTGGCGCACGACTCGCGGGAATGTCGCACGGAGATGCGGTTCTCGGTGTACGAGCCGCCGCAGGCGCGCGAGCGGCGCGTGCCGGTGCTCTACTACCTTGCCGGGCTCACCTGCACCGAAGAGACCTTCATGATCAAGGCCGGCGCGCAGCGCCTTGCGGCCGAGCTCGGGCTGATGCTGGTCGCCCCGGACACGAGCCCGCGCCAGCCACGGCTGCCCGGCGATGATGCGAGCTGGGATTTCGGGCTTGGGGCCGGCTTCTACGTCGACGCCACGCAGGCACCGTGGGACGCGCACTACCGGATGTACAGCTACGTGACGAGCGAGCTTCCGGAGCTCGTGAAGGCGAACTTTCCGGCACTCGCCGAAAGGCAGGGCGTCTTCGGTCATTCGATGGGCGGTCACGGCGCGCTCGTCTGCGCGCTGCGTAACCCCTCGCACTACCGTTCGCTGTCGGCCTTCGCGCCGATCTCGGCACCGATGCGCTGCCCGTGGGGGCGCAAGGCGTTTTCCGGCTACCTGGGCGGCGACGAAGGCGGCTGGCGGGCCTACGACGCGACCGAGCTCGTCTCACACTCGACGTTTCACGGTCCGATCCTGATCGACCAGGGCGAGGCGGACAAATTCCTCGCCGAGCAGCTGAAGCCGGAACTCTTCGCCGCTGCCTGCCGCCGCGCCGGCCAGACGCTCGAGCTGCGGATGCGGCCCGGCTACGACCACGGCTACTACTTCATCCAGAGCTTCATGGCGGATCACCTCGCCTGGCACGCGAGCGCACTGAACACCTGAGACAGAAGACGAACGTCGCGATCGATAGCCGCCCTCAGCGCACGTTCGCGCGCGGCTCCGCGACGATCGCAGTCCCCTCGCGTGCCACGAGCGCACGGAAGAGCTCCACCAGGCGGGCCGTCATCGCGCCGGGCTTGCCATCACCGATCGTCCTGCCGTCGACGCGGGTCACCGCCGCCAGCTCGCCCATCGTGCCGGTGCAGAACATCTCCTCCGCGCGGTACACCTCGGTCAGCGACAGGTCGCAGACCTCGTGGGCGATCCCGTTCGCGGCGCAAAGCTCGAGCACCGCCGCGCGCGTGATGCCCTCGGGGCAGGCCACGGTGCGCGGCGTGCGCACCCTGCCCCGATCGACGATGAAGACGTGCGTCGCATTGGTCTCCGCGACGAAGCCGCGCACGTCGAGCATCAGCGCATCGTCGGCGCCGGCAATGTTGGCTTCGATCTTCGCCAGGATCGACTGGATCAGGTTGTTGTGGTGGATCTTGGGGTCGAGGCAATCGGGTGAAAAGCGCCTGATGCTGGCGGTGATCAGCGAGATGCCGTCGCGCGCGTACACCGGCGGCTTGTGCTCCGCGAGCACGATGAGCGTCGGGCCCGACGTGTTGAGTCGCGGGTCCATGCCCGAAGTGATCTTCACGCCTCGCGTCAGCGTGAGACGTACGTGCACGCCGTCGAACATCGCGTTCGCTTCGAGTGTCCTGCGGATCTGGCCGATGATCTCGGCGCGCGGAGGGATGGTGTCAAACGCCAGCGCCTTGGCCGACTCCACCAACCGGTCGAGATGCTGCTCGAGCCGGAAGATGCGACCCGAATACAGCCGCAGCCCCTCCCACACGGCATCGCCGCCCTGCACCGCGGAGTCGAACGGGCTCACGCCCGCCTCGTCGCGGTGCACCAGCCGGCCGGCCACGTTGACGATCAGGTTGCGGTTGCGCTCGTCGAAGCGTTGCTGCACACGGCGCTCCTTAAGGCTTCAGTCGGTGAGACCAGAGCTTGTCATACAGGGGCCGGCATTGCGCCTCGAGCGCATCAAGCTCCGACGGCAGTCTTGCGGGCGGTCTCGCGGGTGGTGTCTCGAAGCCGGTCGACTCCTCGACGCGCGCGTACCACCATGGTGCCCAGATCCCGTCGGTGTCTCGCCGGCCGGGCGGCCAGGCGAGCATCCGCTCGCTGAACGGCACGTCGAGCGCCTCGCAGAGCCGACGCAGCACCGGCTCGGGCGCCGCGAGCAGATCCGCCGAGTCCACGACTGGAGGCACGCGCCCGGTCGTCGCCAGCACGTGATCGAAGATCTCGACCTGCTGCGCTAACCCCGTATCGGCGAGCGTGAATTCCTCGAGCTTCTCGGAGAGCGACACCAGCATCGCACGCGGGTCGCGGATCAGGAACGCATTGGTCACCCGGGAGAGCCACTCGCGCCCGATATCCGGCAGCAGGTGATGCGACATCTGCTTCTGGTAGTAGATGCGCGTTCCCGGGGGTTGCGGCCCGAGCAGCATCTCGACGACGCGCCGCCAGTCCGCTTCATGATGCGCGATCACCTGCTCGCGCCCCGGATGAGGGCGCCCGCTCACCGCGAGGTAGTGCGCATACAGTGGCTCGTCGACGACCACCGTATCGTCGCGGTTGCCCCAGGAACGCATCAGCGCGGTCGAGACATTGCGGGGTCCCGACCACATCGCGAGTCTCAACACGCCGTCGCCGTCAGCGGCCAACCTTGCGGAACCGGTAGATGAACTGGTCGGTCTTGCCTTTGATTGCCGGGTCGAACACGAGCTTGCTGTGATCGTCGGCCTCGTGCTTCAGCGCGGCGGATTCACCGTCGAGCTTGAACCCCGCCGCCTCGAAGTCCCGCCGGACGACCGCCGGGTCGATGCGGTGCAGCTTGGTGACGAGCGCGCTGGTGTCTCCGCCGGGATTGGCGACGTGATCCTGCACGATCACCACGCCGTCGTCCTTGAGCGCCGCGTGCAGCTTGGAGAGCATTAGCTTCGGGTCGGTCTTGGGCCAGCTTCCATCCTCCGGACGCCAGTACAGATCGTGATAACACATCACGAAAATCGCGGCGTCGAGACTCCCCGGCTCGAGCGTGAGCGCATCCACCTCGGCGGTGAGCTGCCGGACGTTGGACAGTCGGTTGCCGGCGTAGCGCGCGGCGATCTCCTTGGCCGAGAAACCCGCATAAGCGGCATTGTTGTAGGCGATCACCTCGCCCTTGGGACCTACGATGCGCGACAGCAGCTCGGTGTTGTAGCCGCCGGCGGAAAAGATGTCGATGACGTGCCAGCCCGGCTTCACGCCGAAGAAGGCGAGGACAGCAGCCGGCTGCCGCCATGCATCCTGGCTCCGATCCTCCGCGGGGCGCTCGCTGCTGCCGATCGCCGCAGCTACCGGGTCCGCGGTCGGTTCGCCTGCAGCGTGCGCGGTGGCGCCCACGAACAGGCCGGCGGTGAAGATGAGAAGGTTGCGTAGCGGCTGGGCGATCATCGGTATCCCCTTCGTCCATTCGTTGGAAACACGGCTCCGAGCCACAATCGGGCAGCGGCTACCAGCGACCGGCCGCGAGATGCTGCCGCAACGAGCGCTGGAACCGTGCCGCCTCGGCCAGCAACCACTCGCGAAACGCCACGATCGGTGGCTCACCGATCCGGGAATCAGGCACGAGCAGATAGTAATGCAGGTCGAGTTCGATCACTTGTGGAAAAGGTGCGCGCAGCGCTCCTTCCGAGAGGTCGCCCGCCGCATAGGCGAGGCGGCCGAGCGCAACGCCCTGGCCGGCGGCGGCGGCCTGCAACGCCAGGTGCCCATCGTCGAAACGCAAGCCACCCACGGTATTGATGCCGCGCGCTCCGGCCGCGCGAAACCACTCCGCCCAACTGGGCGGCCGTCCGGCGCGACGCATCGAATCGTCGTGTATGAACGGCACGCGGGCGAGATCCGCCGGACGCCGTACCGCGTGCGCGCGAAGCAGTGACGGGCTCGCAACGGGTGTCACGAATTCACCGAAGAGCGCGTGCGCCGTGGCGCCGTCAAAGCCGGCGCGACCAAATCGTATGGCGACGTCGATCTCGTCCTGGTCGAGATCGAACGGCCGGGTCTGCGTTCGCAAGCGCAGCTCGATGCCCGGCACGCGCCGCGCGAGTCTCGGCAGTCTCGGAACCAGCCAGCGCGTTGCGAAGGACGGGGTCGCGCCGACGGTCAGCTGGCCGTTGCGCTGCCCGCCGCGCAGCACGCCCACGCCCCGCGCGAGCCGATCGAAGCCCTCGCGCAGATGCTCCGCCGCAAGCTGCCCCGAATCGGTCAATGTAAGACGCCGCGATCCGCGGCGAAACAGCTCGACCCCGAGATGGCGCTCCAGTCCGCGGATCTGGTGGCTGATCGCGGCGGGCGTCACGTGCAGCTCGCGGGCTGCGCGGGTAAAGCTCAGAAGGCGCGCGGCGGCCTCGAATGCGCGCAGCGAAGTCAATGGCGGCAGGGGTTTGTCCGCCATGAATTCATCTCACCGATGCGATGACCATTTCTCATTTCGCGGCAGGAACCCGCACCTCTACGATGGGCAGTCTGGTGAATTGCGGAGGATATAGGACCTGGACCCGATGCCCAATTTTTCGGCTGCCGTGGCCGCCCCGGCGCCGCGTGCCGCGTCCCGCCTCGGCGGCTACTGCCTGTTTCTCGACGTCGACGGCACGCTGGTGGATTTTGCCCCGACGCCCGGGGACGTGCATGTCGACCCGCCGCTCGCGGCGCTGATCGCGAAGGGGTCGCTTGCGCTCGGCGGCGCGCTCGCCCTGGTGAGCGGGCGCACCATCGCGGATCTGGATCGGCTGTTTTCTCCGCAGCGCTGGCCGGCCGCCGGCCTGCACGGCCTCGAGCGGCGCGATGCGCTGGGCCGCACCACGGCGCCGTTGCACGGGCGGGCACAGCTCGCGACCGCCCGCGCAATGCTCGATGCGATCGCGAGCCAGCACCCGGGTGTGCTGATCGAGGACAAGGGTGCTTCGATCGCCGTGCATTACCGGCAGGCGCCGCAGCTCGCGGAGAGTCTCAACTGGATGCTCGAGCAGCTGGTGCGCGACCTCGGCAACGAGTTCGATCTGCAGCCGGGTGCGTGCGTGCTCGAGCTCAAGCTCCGCGGCCCGAACAAGGCGGACGCGATCCAGGCCTTTCTCACCGAACCACCGTTTGCAGGCCGGGTCCCGGTATTCGCCGGCGATGACCTCACCGACATCGATGGCTTCGCGGCCGTGGAGCGGGCCGGCGGGCTGTCGATCTCGGTTGGCAACCGCGTTCGCGGCCGCCTGCGCTTCGCCTCGCCGGCGCACCTTCGAACTTTCCTCGCGGACCTGCTGCTTGCGACACCCACCGCCACCGGGAGCGGAGCATGAGCCTCGACATGGTGGGCATCGTCATCTCGGCCGTTCGTCTCAGCCGCAGCTGGGAGGATCTCGTATGAGCCGCCTCGTCGCCGTCTCGAATCGCATCTCGATACCGCGCAAAGGCACCGCGCCGGGAGGGCTCGCGGTGGGTGTGCTCGCAGCGATGCACGCCCGCGGCGGTCTCTGGTTCGGCTGGAGCGGCGAGGTGGTGGACGGCGCGCCGCGGGAGCCACGGGTCTCGAGCCGCGGCGGCATCACCTTCGCGACCACCGACCTCGCGCGCGAGGATCAGGAGCTGCACTATCTCGGATTCTGCAACGGCGCGCTCTGGCCGCTATTCCACTACTTCGCCGACAAATTCCAGTTCGTCGACGCGCAGTACGCCGCGTACCAGCGCGTCAACCGCCTGTTCGCGGAACGGCTGCGGCCCATGCTGCGAGACGACGATCTTGTCTGGGTGCACGACTATCACCTGATACCGCTCGGCGAAAGCCTGCGGACCGCGGGCGTGAAGCAGCGGCTGGGGTTCTTCCTGCACGTCCCGTTTCCGCACATCGAGATGCTGCGCACCCTGCCGGTGTACGGCGCGCTGATGCGCGCGCTGCTTGCCTACGACTCGATCGGCTTCCAGACGGCACGCGATCTCGAGTCGTTCCATTCCTGCGTGCGCGAGCTCTGGGGACCGGGCGCGATCGGCAGCGACGGGGTGATCACCGCGGCCGGCGGGCGGACGCACGCCCTCGTCAACCCGATCGGCGTCGACGTCGACGGCGTGCAGCGCGACGCGGTTGATTCGCAAGCGCTGCCGACAGTGCAACGGATGTTGGCCGGGCTGCTGGGACGCAAGTGCGTCATCGGCGCCGATCGACTGGACTACAGCAAGGGGCTCGTGCAGCGGTTTCTCGCCTATGAGCGTTTTCTCGAGACCAACCCGGCCGAGCTCAACCGCGTGACACTGCTGCAGATCGCACCGGTCAGCCGTGGTGACGTGCGCTCCTACGTCGAGATCCGGCGCATGCTCGAGCAGGCCGCCGGGCGGATCAATGGCCGGTTCGCCGACACCGACTGGACGCCGATCCGGTATCTCAATCGGAACTTTCCGCACGACGCGCTGATGGGCTTCCTGCGCATCGCACAGGTCTGCCTCGTGACACCGGTGCGCGACGGGATGAACCTGGTCGCGAAGGAATTCATCGCCGCGCAGGACCCCGACGACCCCGGTGTGCTGGTGCTCTCGACGCTCGCGGGCGCGGCGCACGAGATGGCTGGCGCGCTGCTCGTCAACCCGTACGACCTGCAGGGCGTCGGCGACGCGCTCAGGCAGGCGCTCGTCCTGCCGCGCAACGAGCGGCGCGAGCGTCATCAGCGCATGCTCGCCGTGCTGCGGCAGAACGACATCCATGCCTGGCACGCGCGCGCGGTGGCAAGCCTGCGCGGATACGCGCCGGTGCGCGGCTGGAGCCCCGCCCCTATGGAGCCGCCGCGCTCCCGCTCACCACTTCGCCCGCTTTCATGATCCAGACCGGCGCTTCGAGTGCGCGCACGTCCGCGAGCGGATCGCCGCTCACCGCGACGATGTCTGCCCAGGCACCGGGCCGCAGCGTGCCGATGCGCCCCGCCATCCGCAGCAGCTCGGCATCGACGATGGTCGCGGAGCGGATCGCCTGCAAGGGCGACATTCCCGCATCGACATACATCGCGAGCTGGCGACCGTTGAGACCGTGCGCCTGTACCCCGGCGTCGGTCCCATAGGCGAGCTTGAGCCCGGCGGCAACCGCCTTGCGCAAGCTCGCCATCTTCATCTCGAGCACCGTGGCCGCCTTCTCGAGCTGGTAGGGCTCGTACCCGCCGGCCGCGCCCCGGTCGAGCATGTAGCGGTTCGTGTACGGGTTCATCACCAGCCACGTGCCGTGCTCGCGCGCGAGCCGGATCGCCTCGTCGTCGAGCATTGACGCGTGCTCGATCGAGCGCACTCCGGCGCGGATCGCACGCTTGATGCCCTCGGCGCCGTGCGCATGCACCGCGACGTCGCGCCGCTTGTCCGCGGCAGCGGCGACGGCGGCGCGGATCTCCTCCTCGGTGTAATCCGCCATGGTCGGATCGGTGCCCGCGGACATGACACCGCCCGTCGCGAGCAACTTGATCCAGTCGGCGCCGTACTTGACGTTCTCGCGCACCTTTTGCCGGATCTCTTCTGGCCCGTCGGCAAGCGCCTTGTAGCGCTCGACGTGTATGTCCTCGGGCAGTTCGTTGTCGTCGCCGTGACCGCCGGTCGCGGAGAGCGATTTGACCGCAACCAGCATGCGCGGTCCGGGAATGCGGCCCGCCGCGATCGCATCGCGTAGCGCGACGTCGGCGAAATCCCGGCTGCCGAGGTCACGCACCGTCGTGAATCCCGCGAGCAGCGTCTTGCGCGCGTTCGCCACGCCCTCGATGGCGGCGCGCGCCGCAGTCTCTTTCAGATTCTCGTACGGTGTCTGCTCCTCGCCGCCCGCGAGGTGCACGTGGGCGTCTATGAGCCCCGGCAGCAGCGTCACATCGCCCAGATCGATGTCGACGGGCGCGCTCGCCTGCCGCGGCGCAACCGCGACGATCGTGCCGTTTTCGACGCGGATCACCTGGTCGCGCAGCACCCGCCCGGTCTCCACCTCGAGCAGCCGTGCCGCCGTGACCGTGAGCGCCGGCGCAGCCGCCAGTACCGGTTGGGAGAGCCCCATGGACAGACACATATATATGAGTTGGATGAGCCGCATCGATACCGCCCCCGGACAGCTTATGTTCAGAACCGCGAATTCTAGCCTCACCCGCTCGCAGACTTGGTCCGGCGTATAGTCCCGCGAAGCCTTGCCACAGCAGAAGAACCAATGGCGGAGTTGAGCGGCGGGGAAGTCCTGGCCCGCATCCTCGAGGCCGAAGGCGTTACCCGGGTCTTCGGCATCATCGACGGCACGTATTTCGGCTTCTACTCGGCGCTGCACCGGCTCGGCATCGAGATAATCACGCCGCGGCACGAGACCAGCGCCGCGCACATGGCCGGCGCGTATGCACGGCTGACCGCCGGCCTGGGTGTGTGTATGGCGAGCAACGGGCCCGGCGTCGCGAACCTCCTTCCCGGCCTTATCGTCGAGCAGGCCGAAGGCAATCGCGTGCTCGCGGTGACGAGCTGCCGGCGGCCGCAGATTGTCTATCCGGATCGCAGCGGCGCCTACCAGGCCTTCGACCAGGTGGGCGCCATCCGCCGCATCGCGAAGTGGAGCGAATGCGCGAGCACGTTCGATCGTCTCGCTGAGCTGATGCGCGCGGCGCTGCGTCAGTGCTTCGAGGGCCGGCCCGGCGTCGTCCATCTCGACGTGCCGGAAACGGTCATGAACGGGCGCTTCAGGCAGACAGTTCACACGCTGCAGCCGCACGAGTACCGGCGCACCGAGGCGCTGCCGCCACGCACCGACCAGGTGCAGAAGGCCGCGGAGCTCCTGTCGAGCGCACACGCGCCGATGATCCACGCCGGCAGCGGCGTTATCCACGCCCGCGCATTCCGGGAACTGAAGCGTGTTGCCGACCTGCTGCAGGCGCCGGTCACCACGAGCTGGGCCGCGCGCGGCGCGCTTACCGAGAAGTCGGAGCTCGCGGTGCCGATGTGGCACGTCAAGCTCAATCACACGGTGCGGAACGAAGCCGACGCCGCGCTCATCCTCGGATCGCGGCTGGGCGAGACCGACTGGTGGGGCAAGCCGCCCTACTGGCGCCCCGCGACCGAGCAGGCCACGATCCAGGTCGACATCGACGGCGCGATCCTCGGGGCGAACCGGCCGGTCGCGCTGGCGGTGCAGTCGGATATCCGGCTGTTTCTCGACGCGCTCGCGGAGCGTCTCGAGAGCTACCCGTGCAACCGCGACGAGCGTCGTCGCTCCATCCAGAAGTACCGGCGCGCGGTCGCGACCGAGCGGGTAAAGCTCGACGAGAAACTCCAGGATCTCGAGGTGCCGATGAACCCGGCACACATCGCGCGCGCCTGCCAGCAGGCCTTCCCGGAGGGCACGGTGCTGGTGGTCGACGGTGGCAACACCGTAATCTGGACGATGTTCTTCCACGAGCTGCGTGTGCCGAACACGCTGCTCTCGACCTTCAAGTTCGGCATGCTGGGCGCCGGCGTCGCGCAGGCGCTCGGCGCCGCGGTGGCACGACCGGATCAGCCGGTGTGCTGCATCATCGGCGACGGCGCGATGGGCTTCCATCCGCAGGAGATCGAGACCGCGGTGCGCAACCGCCTGCAGGTCGTCTATGTCGTCGTCTGCGACCGAGCCTGGGGCATGGTGAAGATGAGCCAGCAGTTTGCGCTCAAGCCCATCAAGGCGCTGCTGCGCAAGTCGCTCGATCCTGACGAGACCATCCGTACGGAGCTCGGCGAGATCGAGTTCGACAAGCTCGCCCAGGCCATGGGCGCCCATGGCGAGCGCGTCGCGGATCCCCGCGAGCTGCCCGCGGCGCTAAGACGCGCGATCGACAACGGCGGCCCGGCCGTAGTGCACGTCGACGTCGACCCGGTCAAGCACATGTGGGCGCCGGGGCTCGTGCAGTTCAAGGACATGCACCAGGAGCCGAAGGGTCGATGAGCCTCGCGTCCGCCCGTAGAATCGAGCGGCGGCCATCGCGTCTGGCATAGGGGTTTTGCCATGAAGGTCCACGTAAAGCAGAGTCTCAAGACCGATGTCACCTCGGCGCTCAAGCTCTGCACCGATCAGAAGCGCCAGGAAGCGGTGTACGCGAAGCTGCCAGGCAGCAACGTCCGCATCAAGCGCGAAGGTAAGGCCCCGAACGCCAGGCTGCGCGTGTCGCGGACCATGCCTGCGAATCCCCCGGCAGCGATCAAGCGGCTGGTGCCGGCGACCAACGAGGTCTCGCACACCGAGGCCTGGCGCGCGGACGGCAATGGTCACGTGGCCGACATTGCCGTCGAGATCAAGGGCGTGCCCGTCAAGATCACTGGTACGAAGGCGCTCCGCCCGGAAAAAGGCGGCTGCAGCGTCGAATGGACCTTCGACGTCACGAGCGGTCTGCCGCTCGTCGGCAGCGTAATCGCCTCTTTCGCGGGCGCGGAGCTCGAGAAGAACCTAGCGGACGAGTACAAGGTCCTGAAGACGATGGCTTGAGGACCGGGACTTGAAGCGCGCGGTTGCAAGAACGCACGGCGCGGGGGGCGCACGATGAACGGGCTCATGATGAACACGCCGCTGCTCGTCACCGAGATCATGCGGTACGCGGACAAGAACCACCCGAAGGGCGAAGTCGTCTCGGTGACGGCGGACACGCCGCGCCATCGCTGCACCTACGCCGATGTGTTCCGCCGCGCGCGCAAGCTCGCTAATGCGCTCGCGGTTGCCGGCGTACGCGAAGGAGACCGGGTCGGGACGCTTGCATGGAACGACTACCGCCACCTCGAGCTCTACTTCGCTGTCTCGTGCATGGGCGCGGTGCTGCACACCGTCAATCCGCGGCTATTTCCCGAGCAGGTCGAATTCATCATCAACCATGCGGAGGACCGGCTGCTGTTCATCGACCCGACGCTGCTTCCGCTGCTTGCGCAGCTCGCCGGAAAGCTGCCGACGGTCCGCCAGGCGATCGTGCTGACCAGCGACGATGCGATGCCGGCTGTCGTCGCGGGCAACCTCGAGTCGTACGAGGCGTTCATCGCCGACCAGCCGGACGAATACGACTGGCCGGTGCTCGACGAACGCGCCGCCTCCTCGCTCTGCTACACCTCGGGCACGACCGGCAACCCGAAGGGGGTGCTGTTCAGCCATCGCTCGACCGTGCTGCACGCGTACGCAGGCTGCCTGCCCGATGTGCTCGGCTTGTCGAGTCGCGAAACCGTCCTTGCCGTCGTGCCCATGTTTCATGCGAACGCGTGGGGCCTCCCGTACAACGGCCCGATGGTGGGCGCAAAGCTCGTGTTCCCAGGGCCCCGGATGGGCGATCCCGCGACGCTGGTCGCGCTCGTCGAGGAGGAAGGCGTCACGCACGCCGCGGGCGTGCCGACGGTCTGGACCGGACTGCTCAATTATCTCGATCAGACCGGCAAGCGCCTGCCAACCCTGAAACGCACGCTGGTCGGCGGGTCGGCCGTACCGCTCAAGATGATCCGCGAGTTCGATCAGAAGCATGGCGTCGTCGTACAGCAAGGCTGGGGGATGACGGAGATGAGCCCGATCGGCACCGTCAATTCCTACCGACCCGCGGGCGACGAACCGAAGGAGGACACCTGGCGCAAACGCACGCTGCAGGGCCGCCCGGTCTTCGGTGTCGACATGAAGATCGTCGATGAGCAGGGGCGCGAGCTCCCCTGGGACGGAGTGTCAACGGGTGAACTCAAGGTGCGCGGGCCGTGGATCTGCAGCGCCTATTTCCGCCTCGACGAGAGCGCGGCGCACGACGCCGACGGATGGTTCGCTACCGGCGACGTCGCCGCGGTCGACGCCGACGGGTACCTGCACATCACCGATCGCGCCAAGGATGTCATCAAGTCGGGAGGCGAGTGGATCAGCTCGGTCGACATGGAGAACTGTGCCTGCGGACACCCGGACGTGCTGATGGCCGCGGCGATCGGAGTGCGCCACCCGAAATGGGAAGAACGGCCCCTGCTGATCATCGTGCCGCGGCAGGGCCGCACACCGGCCCGTGATTCGGTGCTGGCGCACATCGGGCAGCATTTTGCGAAGTGGCAGCTGCCGGACGACGTCGTGCTCGCGGACGGTATCCCGCTAACGGCCACCGGCAAGATCGACAAAAAGCGGCTACGCGAGCAGTACCGTGATCACCTGATGCAGTCCGCAAGCGGTTGACGGGGTCCAGCGGCAGCTTGCCGTTCGCGCCCGGCCCATCGAAGCGAGGGAATCATGACGCACAAAATCGGGATCGACCAGGCACCAGGTGTGCGGGGCTCGGGCTATCCGTCGCCGTTCGACGAGCCCTGCCGGGAACGATTTCGCCGTCGGCTAGGCGATGCTGCCGGGCTCACGCAGTTTGGAGTGAATCTGCTCCAGCTGCCGCCGGGCGCCTGGTCGAGTCAGCGACACTGGCACACGGTGGAGGACGAGTTCGTGTACGTCCTCGAGGGCGAAGTCGTACTCGTAACCGATGCGGGCGAAGAAGTGCTGAGGAGCGGTGACTGCGCGGGGTTCCCTGCTGGCGTGTCCGACGGCCATCATCTGCAGAATCGATCCACACGCGCAGCGACCGTCATCGAGATCGGCACGCGTCGACCGGAAGATGACGAAGCCTTCTACCCCGACATCGACCTGCATGCGCTCAAGGGTAGCGGGGGTTATGCGCACCGGGACGGACGACCGTACCGGGGCGATGGAACGTAGGCGGCCGCGCCGTGCTGTAGTCAGCATGACACCCGCCGTACGATCATAAGAGGAGCCCTTGGAAGAGGCGCTGATCCGTGAGTTCGGCTGTTACACGAGTCGTCGTCATCTCCTTGCTCGTTGTCGAGGTGTTCGGCAGCACGACGTCCGCCGCTCAAGACTCCAGCAGCCATGCTCCCTACGTCGCGCGCGCCCAGTCGGGGACGCAGGGTCAGGTCCGAGTTTCCGCGGCGGCACTGTCGGCCGACGAGAGCGCGGCCGTATACGGCTCGCCGCTGGCCGACAAGTTGATCCAGCCGGTCTGGATCCAGGTCGAGAACCACGACAACGTTCCCTACTGGTTGATGTTCGCGGGACTAGACCCCAACTTCTTCCCTGCTTCGGAAGCGGCCGAAGCAATGGCCGTGCGAAGCTCGCCCCGCAAGCTCGCGGGGCTGGACCGCCGATTCAGCGAATTGGCCTTCAGGAACCCTGTTCCTCCCGGAGGAACGGTGTCGGGCTTCGTCCTCACGAACCTGCAAGAGGGCGTGAAGCTCCTGCAGATCGACCTGTTTGCGGACCGGCGCAGTCGCAGCTTTTCTTTACTGGCGCCGGTCCCCGGCCTGCGGACCGACTACAAGGAAAGCGGGGTCTTCGACCGCGACTATGTTGCGCCGGGTGGCAGCGTCATCAACTTCACAAGCGACGCGGAATTCACCGCGGCGCTGGAATCGCTGCCGTGTTGCGCGACGAATGAGGATGGGTCTCGCAATGGCGACCCGCTCAACCTCGTCATCATCGGCGGTATCGAGGACGCCTTCCCCTCTCTGGTGCGCCGCGGCTGGAGCCCGACGGAAGTAACCTGGAAGGGCTCGGTGATGCGGATAATGAGATCCGCCATGTCGCGGGAGCGATATCCGTACGCCCCGATCAGCAACCTCTACCTGTTTGGCCGGCCGCAGGACATCGCGCTGCAGAAGGCGCGCGACAATATCCATCAGCGCAACCACCTGCGCCTCTGGCGGAGCCCGATGCTCTACCACGGCAAGCCTGTCTGGGTGGGCCAGGTCAGCCGTGACATCGGCAGCCGGCTCACTATCCATTCGCCGACATTCACGACGCACAAGATCGACCCCGATGTGGACGAGGCCGCCAGGGCGCTGATGGAGGACCTCGTCTACTCGCAGGCTCTTCGAGCCATCGGGCTGGTGAAGGGTGTCGGTGCGGCACCGAAGAGCGCTCCACGTGAGAACCTGACCACCGATCCCTACTACACAGCCGGCATGCGGAGCGTCCTGCTGTTCGACAGTACTCCAACGTCGCTGACGGAAATCGAGGTGCTTCCGTGGCAACCCTTCGAACGAGGGTTCCTGAAGCCGGCGATTGAGATTGAGGGAGGCGAGTGAGCTCTCTCGCGGCACGCTCTCGCCCAAGGGGCAGCCTCACCTGCCTGGCCTGCACGCTGATCGTTCTTTCCGGTTGCGCCACCTGGACGGCGCCAATCGACAGCGGCGATACGCCATTGCGCACGCGGGCCGTCACGGAGGGAAAACCTGGCGTACGGGTCAGTGCCACAGTGCTCGGCCCCGAGGACTGCGTTCGGATGCTCGGGCGGGACGTGACCGCTGATGGGGTGCAGCCGGTCTGGATCGAAGTCACGAACGACACCGAGGCTGTGCTTTGGCTGCTGCGGTCCGGCGCGGATCCAGATTACTTCTCGCCACTCGAGGTGGCCTGGCCGGCGCACGGCACGCTGTCGCCGGGAACCAACGCGCGGATCGACGAGCACTTCAACCAGCTCGCGTTCCCCAATCCGATCCCGGCACGTGGCACCAGCAGCGGAATCCTGTTTACCAACCCCCAGCCCGTAACAAAGCTGCTTACAGTCGACCTGCTTGGCAGCAGGATGATGATTCCGTTCACGCTGCTTCTGCCGGTGCCCGGCGACACCGCGGGCGCCAAGGACGTGGTTCACCAATACCCAGAGAACGAAATCTCCGACTACGAGGATCTCGATGCGCTGCGCCATGCGCTCGAAGGCCTTCCTTGCTGCGCAGCGACGGCTGACGGCCGCCAGGACGGCGAGCCGCTCAATGTCGTGCTCATCGGCCATCTCGATGACATCGCCGCCGCCATCAACAGGCGCGGCTATCGGCGCGATCCATTGGCGTTGGTCGGGTCACAGCGGATGTTTGCTCGACCGGCGGACCTGACCGTCCGCAAGCGTGCGCAGGCCGGCGCATCGACGAGCCGGCTCCGGATCTGGCGCACGCCCATCAGCTATCGTGGCGAGATGGTGTTCGTGGCCCAGGCCGGACGACCGATCGGAGGGAGATTCCCTGGGGAGGCCTCGCAGGGCATGCGCCTGCATCCCGACGTCGACGAGGTCCGCAACGAGCTGATCCACGATTTCATGTATTCGGGGGGCCTCGAGAAGCTCGCATTCGTGAGCGGAGTCGGTGCCGTCGCGGCCGATCAGCCGAGGCCCCTGCCGGGCGGCGGCCGCTACTTTACCGACGGACGGCGGGTCGCTCTTTTCCTCAGCACCCGGCCGCGGACCTTTGCCGACGTGGAAATTCTGCAATGGGAACCGATCCTGGCGGGGCGCCCGGCCGAGGAGACAAAGGACGTGATCGGTGCAGACAACTGATCCCTCGGGCGGCCTGGCTCGCCGCGAAGGGCCCGCAGGATACTCGGACACGGTCCGCCATGGCGGGCGCTACCGGCCCATGCTGGTGGCGACGCTCGCAACTCTCGTGCTCGGGGCCTGCGCGACGACACCACCGCCACCGCCGGTGGACAGATACACGGTCGAAGTGCCGGGCGGGGTAAGCGATGCGCGCGGGCGCTTCAGGGAGATCTACTGTGCGGTCCTTCAACAGCACGGGACGGATCTGCCGGACTATCGTCCCTGCGAGGAGGCTCTGAGCCCGGTAGACAATGAACCCGCCGTCACGGGACGAACCGTACCGCTGGAGTCTTCCGAGCGGCGCCTGGTGGCGGCCGTCGTGGCCGGCATCGGCTACAGTTGCTTTGCCAAGTGGCTTGATCCCCCCGGCACCGCGGCGGCGCATCTGCGCAAGTACGACTATGACCAGTTCGTCATCGAGGTCGATGCCCTGTCCGGCATCGAGAAAAACGCGCGGCAGATCCGTGACGCGATCATGGCCCGGCCGGAGGAGCCCGGTCCGCCCCGGCTGGTGCTGGTCGGCTATTCCAAGGGCGCGCCGGACATTCTCGAAGCCGTCGTCCGCTACCCCGAGATCCATGGCCGCGTCGCCGCAATCCTGAGCGCAGCCGGCGCCGTGGGTGGCTCCGCACTGGCAAACGACGCGGAGCAGGCGCAGGCGGACCTGCTTCGGCACTGGCCCGGTGCAAAGTGCGACGAGGGCGACGGTGGAGGCGTAAAGAGCCTGCGCCCGGACGTCCGCATGGCATGGATGGCGCAGAATCCGTTGCCGCCGGGGCTTGGCTACTACTCGCTCGTCACGCTGCCGACACCCGACCGGATCTCGCGCGTCATCGAGAAGTCATACCGGAAGCTGGGTGAGATCGACTGGCGCAATGACAGCCAGGTCATCTACTCCGACCAGATCATTCCGGGCAGCACGCTGCTCGGATTCCTCAACTGCGATCACTGGGCCATCGCCGTGCCCGTGAGCCGCTCGCACCCGGTCATAAGCCGGTCGCTGGTGGACAAGAATGACTATCCGCGCGAGGCCCTGCTCGAAGCCGTGCTGCGCTTCATCGAGGAGGACCTGAACGACGGCCAGCTCCGATAGGATAGTCAGGTGACGGTAATCTGTCGCAACAGCGCTTCGGCCTGGACCAGCTTCATGCGCTTGGGCACCGGATAGTCCCGGTTCGCCTCGACCATCGCGGCACGGGCAATCGCGGGGATGTCACTGCCGCGCAGCGGAGCGATCTTCTCCGGGATGCCGATCGCGAGGTTGAGCTTCCGAACGCGATCCACGAAACGCTGCGCCAGGATTGCGCGCGGTTCCTCCTGTATTCCGGCACCAATTGCAACCGCGAGCTCGGCGAGTCGCGCCTCTGCGTAGGGCGCGTCTTTGATGAAGTCGAGCACATAGGGCAGCGTGATCGCATTGGCCTGGCCGTGCGGCACGCCGTAGGTGCCGCCGATCTTGTGCGAGAACGCATGGACGTAGCCAACGTAGGCCTTGGTGAAGGCGAGCCCGCCGTAGAACGAGGCCAGCGCCATCGCCTCGCGCGCCTCGAGGTCATCGCCGTGCACGTACGCGCGCGGCAGATTGGCGAAGATCAGCCGCACGGCCGACACGGAATGGAATGCAGTTTCGGCAGCGGGCCAGACGTTGAGATAAGCCTCGACCGCATGCGTAAGCGCATCCATGCCCGTCGCAGCCGTAATGTGCGGCGGCATCCCCTGCATCACCTTCGGATCGAGGGCCGCCGCCGCCGGGACGATCCGCGGATCGACGACCGCGGCCTTCTGGTGGCGCACCGGGTCGGTCAGCACAGCGGCCACCGTGACCTCGGAGCCGGTGCCCGCGGTCGTCGGCACGACGAAGAGCGGCAACATCGGCTTTGACAGCCTGAAGAACCCGAGCAACTTCTCCGGCGGCTTTCCGCTCGTCACCATCGCAGCGATCACCTTGGCGGCATCGATCGATGAGCCGCCGCCCACTGCGAGGATCGCCTCGCTCCGATGCGCGAGCGCCGCGGCGTGTCCCTGTTTGACGACTGGATGAGTCGGGTCAGGCAGGATCGAATCGAACAGCGCGACGTCGATGCCCTGTTCGACCAGCGCACGGCGCAACGGCGCGACCACGCCCAGCTTGACGAGCACGGCATCGGTCACGATGAGCACGCGGCGGAAGCCGAAGCCACCGATCATGCTGCAGAGCCGCAGCGCAGCATCCGGCCCGACGAAGACCACCGGACGCGGCTGCGGCACGAGCTTGACGACCGGCTTCATGAACGCTTTCAGGAACCGGTAGCCCAGCATCCGCAGTTCGAACATGATCGTGTAGTTCCAGCCTCGGACCGACACCCGCGACCTTCCCGACTCACTGCGCAGGGATCGTGATCACCGGCTTCGCCGCATCTTCCGAGCGGTCGGCCAGCGAGAACAGGATCATGATGAACGAGAGCAACCGCTTCGAGCTCAGATCCCGATCGCTGACGTAAAAATACCTGTCGCGATAGCGAACGGCGACGAACGCATCCTTCGGCTCGCCCTCGGCGCTCAGCACGCGAAAAAATCCCCCCGCTTGGGGCTCTGCGGCCGGGAGACCGGCCGTGGCGCGGCCCTCGACAACGTCCTGCTCGGGCACGTCGACGTACAGCGCCAGGACTTGCAGCACCCGCAAGAGCGAGCGCCCGCGAACCGCGATCTGCTGCGGGTGCGTCGCGAACTCGCCCCCGACGAGCTCGAACTCCGTCGCATCCTGATCCAGCCCGAGGAGCTCGCGGACCCGCCGTCCCGCCGCCAGCTCCTGTTCGGTCGCGCGGGGATTTCGCAGGGTGACTACGACCGCGTGCTGGCCCTCCGGATCGACGCGCAGCCGCGTTCCGACCCCACCGGTGCGCTGCGCGTCGCGCAGCAGCTTGGCGACCTCCAGGAAACGTGGGTCCGCGGGCCGCGCGCCCTCGAGGTCGCTGTCGACGTTGCGCAGCCCGTTTATGGAAGCCACCCCCATCTGCAACATCGCGTGTGCGGGAAAGCCGTTTTCGATGGTCTCGAAGATCGCCTTGGGCGAGATTGGCGTGGCGATGTTCTCGATGAAACGATTGCCGGTGAGCGGCGTGTAGGTGATCGTCGGCCGGTCGGTGAATCGGCCCTGCGCGCCGAGACTCGCGCTGTCGCCTTGAACCGCGCCCGCCGAGGACACGACGCCACCGGCACTCACCACGGTTTCCAGCGAGTAGCCGGCGACGACCTGGCCGACGTCGACGAAGATCGGCGGATCGGCGTACCGAAGCCTTACGATGTTGAGCAGCGTCTGCCGCTTCCAGGAATCCCCGATCGCCGTGCTGTAGTCGAAGCGATCGCGTGGGATCGTCGTCGGTCCCACAGACTGGCAGCTCGCGAGCCAGACAGCGGCCGCGCCCGTCAGCAGGCAGCCTGCTGCGCGTGCGGTGATCGGTCCGTACATGCCTGGATGACTCCCCAACCCGGGTTCATTTCTCTTCAGGGATGGATATTACCCCGGTTGCGTGTTGTTGCCGGATTTACGTTGGCCAGCGATCGGGAACTTGGCAGCCTACATCGCCGTCGAGCCTGCTGAGACCCAGCGTCCGACACGAGGGGAGACTACCCGCTGCACTCCTTCAAATGGTCACGGCATTGGATGCTGTTATTCGTGCCGATCGCCCTGGTGGTCGAGCATGCCGCTGACGTCGGGGCTCCCGTCAAGTTCCTCCTTGCCGCGCTGGCCATCGTCCCGATCGCGCGGTTGATCGGGGACAGCACCGAGCAGCTTGCGCACTACACCGGCGATTCCATCGGCGGGCTGCTGAATTCGACGTTCGGCAATCTCCCGGAGCTGATCATCTGCATCGTGGCGCTGAAAGCGGGCCTCTATTCTATGGTGGCCGCATCTCTCGTCGGCGC